>Ga0105045_10005294_pt1 | contig 11343 bp, 8 predicted proteins | sample MAT02_FD_78089 | JGI IMG/M metagenome (GOLD analysis project Ga0105045, IMG submission 78089) | Freshwater microbial communities from Lake Fryxell liftoff mats and glacier meltwater in Antarctica - MAT-02 (megahit assembly) | ecosystem: Environmental > Aquatic > Freshwater > Ice > Liftoff... | reverse complement strand
CGAGACGTGGTCGATCACCAATCTCACCCCGAGGGCGTGCAGGCCTGCCAGCGTTCGTCGCACCAGCGGCCCCGCCGAGGACACCAGCAGCTCCCCGAGCTCGAGGCTGAGGCGACCGGGCGGGCAGCCGGTGCGCTGCAGCACCTCGGCCACGTCCTCGACCAGGGCGGCTCCCCGCACGTCCGGCAGAGACACGTTGACCCCCACGACCCCCTCATCCCCCACCATCCCGGTGGCCGCGCTCAGCAGGATCGCCTCGGTGACGACTCGGCGGACCCGGCTGTGGGTCACCTCCTCGAGGAACGCGCCGGCGGGCCGGACGCCCCCCTCAGCCGGGAACCACCGGACCAGGGCCTCCGATCCCGCCCCTCTCCCGTCGACGAGCGACACCACCGGCTGGCGGAACAGCTGCAGCGAGCCGTCGTCCAGCGATGCCTCCAGCTGCGCCTCCACCCGTGCACGCCGATCGGCACGTGCCCTCAGCTGTCCCGCGAACACCTCGGTGCGGGCACGCCCCCGCCGTTTGGCCCGATACAGGGCCGCGTCGGCCCCCGCGAGGAAGTCCTCGGCCACCATGGACGACTCGTCGCTGACGGCGATGCCGATGCTGCCCGAGACCACGACCGGGAACCCGTCGAGGTCCAGCGGTTCCCGAACGGCCAGCGACATCCGGCGGGCGCACCGGCGGGCGCCGGCGACCCCCGTCGCCGGCAGCACCGCCACGAACTCGTCGCCCCCCACCCGGGCCAGGTGCTGTCCTGGGCGCAGCGTCGATCTCAGCCTGTCGGCCGTCGCGCGCAGCAGCCGGTCGCCGACGTCGTGCCCGAGCGCGTCGTTGACGGCCTTGAAGCCGTCGAGGTCCAGGTACAGCAGGGCCAACGAGGTCCTACCGACCTGGGCCCGGTGCAGCTCGCGCCGCAGCTCGGTGAGCAGCAGCGCCCGGTTGACCAGGCCGGTGAGCGGGTCGTGCGTCGCCTCGTGCACCAGGTCCAGCTCGTCGAGCTTGTGTCGCGTGATGTCGATGTGGCTCACCACCGCACCAAGACGCCCACCCCCGCCGGGTCCGTTCCGCAACGGCACCACGGACACCTGGAACCAGCGCTGCTCCTGCGGGGAGGAGCAGTCGTAGTCCATCGTGAACTGCTCGACCTCGCCGGAGCAGGCGCCTTCGATGCCGTCGGCCACGTCCAACGCCTCCAGGCGCGCCGTCCCGCCGACCGAGCGGCACGCAGCGAGGTAGTCCGCACCGACCCCGCACCTGGCCTCGTCACCGCCGTTGTCGTCGCTGAAGCGACGCCACGACCGGCTCACCGCGACGATGCGACCCTCACGGTCCACGACGGCGGTGTGGGCGGGCAGTGAGTCCAGCACTGCAGCCAGCACCTCCGGGCTCGAGGTCGGACCGGTCCTTCCGGACGTCACGGTCACCTCCTGGGGGTGCGATGCCCTGCGCTCCAGCATGCCCGCGACGACCGGACCGCACCAGGGCGGCCCGCGATCTCGCCGGCAGCCCACCCCTGCACCCGCAGGCCGGTGTCGCCCGCCCGAGCAGCAGGACTCAGACGGCGCGGTCGGCCAGCGCCTGGGCCACGGCCGCCAAGGCCCGGGTCGCAGGGGCGTCCGGCAGCGGGGCGAGCGCCGACACCGCGTCGTCCGCCCACCGCCTCGCCGTCCTGCGGGCCTCCTCGGTGGCCGGGTGGGCCCTCAACAGGCGGACGGCCTGGGCGAGCGCCAGGTCGTCGGACAGGTCCCCGTCCAGCCGCTCGAGCAGCTCCACCGACCCGGCTGGCGCGGTGCCCGCCGCCACGTCCCGTCGCAGCAGCAGGACCGGCATGGTCGGTACGTGCTCGCGCAGGTCCGTCCCCGGTGTCTTCCCGGAGTCGGCGACGTCCGCAGCCAGGTCCAGCACGTCGTCGGCCAGCTGGAAGGCCACCCCCACCCGTTCGGCGTAGGCGACCAGGACGTCGAGGGTCACCTGGTCCGCCCCGGAGAACATGCCCCCGAAGCGGGCCGAGGTGGCGATCAAGGAGCCCGTCTTGTCGCCGAGCACCCCCAGGTAGTGCTCGACCGGGTCCTGCCCATCGACGGGGCCGACGGTCTCCCGCATCTCGCCCAGGACCAGCCGCTCGAACGTGGTCGCCTGGATCCGCACGGCCTCGGTCCCGAGCCCGGAACCGATCGTTGAGGCCCGGGCGAACAGCAGGTCCCCGGTGAGGATCGCGACGGTGTTGCCCCAGACCTCCTGCGCCGTGGGGACACCTCGTCGTTGGGTCGCGGAGTCGATGACGTCGTCGTGGTAGAGCGTGGCCAGGTGGGTCAGCTCCACCACGACGGCCGCGTCGGTCACCGCGGGCGTCGGCTCACCGAGCTGCGCCGCGAGCAGGCACAGCAGCGGCCGGGTGCGCTTGCCGCCGGCCCGGACCAGGTGGCTGCCCGCCGCAGCGGCGAGCGGGTCGGCGCTACGGAGGGCGTCCACCACCGCGGACTCCACGTCGACCAGACCCTCGGTGAGCCGCTCCAGCAATGCCTCGTCGTCGATGCCGTACGAGACGAGCCGAGCCAGCTGGTCGGGCCCGCCGCTCACGGTCGTCCCACGGCTGTCTGCCGCCTCACAGCGCGAACAGAGCGGACGACTCGGCCAGGCTCAGCAACGGCGACGGCAGGACCCCCAGCAGGACGGTGGCGGCCACGGTGATCGCCAGGACGCCGGTCAGGGCCGCGCTGGGCGTCGCCACCCGGACACCCTCCTCGGCGGGGTCGGAGAAGTACATCGACACGATGATCCGGACGTAGAACACGACAGCCACTGCGCTCGCGACGACGCCGACCACGGCCAGCACCGCCGCCCCGCCCTCGATCGCGGCGCCGAACACGGCCACCTTGCCGACGAACCCGCTCGTGAGCGGGATACCGGCCAAGGCGAGCAGGAACACCGAGAACATCGCGGCGAACAGCGGGGAGCGACGGCCGATACCGGCCCAGGACGAGATGGTCGTGGCCTCGCCACCCGCGTCGCGCACCAGGGTCAGCGAGGCGAAGACACCCATGGTCGTGATCCCGTAGGCGAGCAGGTAGAACAACGACCCGCTGATGCCGCTGGAGTCCAGGGCCAGGACCCCGGTGAGGATGAACCCGGCGTGGGCGACCGAGGAGTACGCCAGGACGCGCTTGATGTCGTCCTGCACCAGGGCGACGACTGAACCGAGGACCATCGTCGTGATGGCCACGGCCCACAGCACGGGCTGCCAGTCCCACGGGTTGTCGGGGAAGGCCACGTAGAGCACGCGCAGCAGCGCACCGAAGGCGGCGACCTTGGTGGCCGCGGCCATAAAGGCCGTGATCGACGTCGGGGCGCCCTGGTAGACGTCCGGTGTCCAGGAATGGAACGGCGCCGAGCCGACCTTGAAGAGCAGACCGACGACCAGCAGACCGAAGCCCATCAGCAGCAGCGGGTCCTGGCCCACGTTGGAACGGACCGCCACCGCGATGTCGGGCAGCGCGATCGAGCCGGCGAAGCCGTACAGGAACGCCGCACCCATGAGGAAGAACGACGAGCTGAACGCGCCGAGCAGGAAGTACTTGAGGGAGGCCTCGTGGCTGAGCAGGCGACGGCGTCGGGCGAACCCGCACAGCAGGTACAGCGGCAGGCTCAGCACCTCCAGCGCCACGAACATCGTCAGCAGGTCGTTGGAGGCGGGGAACACCAGCATGCCGAGCACGACGAACAGCAGCAGGGGGTAGACCTCGGTCTGCTCCAACCCGGCCTTGCGGGCCGCGTCCTCGCCCGGGCTGCCGGGCACGGCGGAGGCCTGCGGCGCGAACCCGGACTCGTCGTCGACCGTGTCGCCGACCAGGATCACGCCGACCACGGCGAGCACGAGGATCGTCGCCTGCAGGAAGCGGGTCACGCCGTCCATGGCGATCGAGCCGGACGCGGTGACGACGTCTCCGTCCTGCCAGGTGACGACCAGAGCAGCCAGAGCGGCCAGCAGGCCGGCGACGGACAGCGCGACCTGCGGCAACCTGCGGGCACCGCGGGGCAGCGCCGCCTCCAGGACGACGGACACCACTGCGACCGCGGCGACGATCAGCATGGGTGAGGTCGCCAGGTAGTCGATCTCCGGCGGTGCGATCTGCCCGGTCACCCCGGACAGGGGCACGGGTACGAGGGACGCGAGGGCGCTCACCCGTCACTCCCTTCGGCGACGAACAGCGGGGTGGGGTCGGTCATGCCGGTCTGCTCCATGGTCCGCTCGACGGCGGGCGTCAGGATGTCGAGGACAGGCTTGGGGTAGAACCCGAGCCCGATGATCACGGCCAGCAGAGGCGCGACGACGAACGCCTCGCGAGGCACCATGTCCCGGCTGCGCGGCCTCGCGTCCGAGGGGTCGGCCAACGCCGGCACCGTCGCACCGGTCATCATCCGCTGGTAGGTCCACAGCACGTACAGCGAGGCGAGGATGATGCCGAAGGTGGCGACGACCGCGGCCCAGGGGTAGCGCTCGAACGTGCCCACGAGGACGAGGAACTCCGAGACGAAGCTCGAGAGACCCGGCAGGGCCAGGCTGGACAGACCGGCCAGCAGGAACGCCCCGGCCAGCAGCGGCATGACCTTCTGCCCGCCGCCGAAGTCGGCGATGAGGCTCGACCCGCGACGCGTGACGAGCATGCCGGCGACCAGGAACAGCGCGGCCGTGGAGAAGCCGTGGTTGACCTGGTAGAGCGCGGCACCGCTCTGGCCCGCCGTCGTCATGGCGAAGATGCCCAGGACGATGAAGCCGAAGTGGCTGATCGACGTCCACGCGATGAGTCGCAGGACGTCCTTCTGAGCCAGCGCCACAAGCGCGCCGTAGATGACCGACACGAGGGCCAGGACGATGATCACCGGGGCGGCCCAGAGGGCTGCCTCCGGGAACATCGGCAGCAGGATCGTCAGCATGCCGAACGTGCCGACCTTGTCCAGGACGCCGACCAGCAGCACGGCCGCACCGGGCGGGGCCTGGGCGGCGGCGTCGGGCAGCCAGGTGTGCACCGGCCACAGCGGCGCCTTGACCGCCAGGGCCACGAACAGCCCGAGGAACAGCCAACGGCTGCCGGGCACCGCGTCCAGCGCGAGCAGGTTGTCCAGCAGGAAGCCGTCCGCGCCGCCGGGGCCCCCGACGTAGATGCCGATGACCGCGACGAGCATGACGAGCCCCCCGGCCAGGGAGTACAGCAGGAACGTGGTGGCCGCCTCGCGCCGCTTCGGCCCGCCGTAGCGGCCGATGAGGAAGTACATCGGCAGCAGCATGACCTCGAAGAGCACGTAGAACAGGAACAGGTCCCGGGCGGTGAAGACGCCGATGACGAGCGCTTCGAGCACCAGGACCAGCCCGAGGAACTGCGCGTCGACCCGTCCGCCCGCAGCGGGGCCGAGGTCGCGCCAGGACGCGAGCAGGCAGACCGGCACGAGGACCGCGGTGAGCGCGACCATCGACAGCGCGATGCCGTCGATCCCCAGGGCGTACGTCACGCCCAGCTGCGGGATCCAGGAGACCTGCTCGGTGAACTGGTAGGTGCCGGCGTCGGCGACGTCGAAGCGGAGCGCGAGGACGACCACCAGCACGAGGGTGGCGAGCGAGAAGCCGATCGCGACGAGCTTGGCCGCGTCGAGGCGCGCCTTGGGCAGCACCGCCACGACGACGGCGCCCACCAGCGGGAGCACGAGGGCTGTGGTCAGCCAGGGAAACACGATTCGCCTCTCAGATCTGCGTGATCAGCAGGGCGCCGACCACGAGGGCGACGCCGGCGAACATGGACAGGGCGTAGGAGCGCACGAAACCGGTCTGCAACCGGGACAGGCCAGCGCCGGCGCGGCGGATGCTGCGGGTGACGCCGCCGACCGCACCCCGCGCGAGCAGGTCGTCGTCGAGGTCGCCCATGCCCCGCACGAACGCGGTACCGGTACCGACGAAGGCGATGTCGTTGACGTCGTCCTGGTACAGGTCGGCGCGCGCGGCACGGGTGAGGACGTTGCCCCGGGGGGCCATGACGGGGACGTCACGGCGGAGGTACTGCAGGAACGCCAGCGCGGCACCGGCCACGATGACCAGCAGCGTGACCGCGGTGACCAGGTCGAGGTTGATGACCGGCTGCAGCTCCGGCGGCTCGGTAAACACCGGCTCCAGCCAGGCCTCCAGGGCGCCGGTGATCGCCAGAACCCCGCCCAGGCCGGCGGAACCGACGGCCAGCACGACCATCGGCAGCGTCATCATCCAGGGCGACTCGTGCGGGTGCGGGGCGGGCGCGTCCGTGTCGTCGTGCCAGCGGCGTTTGCCGTGGAAGGTCATGAAGAACAGCCGCGACATGTAGAACGCAGTGATGCCGGCGCCGAGCACCGTGACGGTGCCGAAGACCCAGGGCTGCCAGCCCTCGCCCTCGAACGCGGCGTGGATGATCTCGTCCTTGGAGAAGAAGCCCGAGAACGGCGGTAGGCCGATGATGGCCAGCCAGCCCAGGCCGAACGTGACCCAGGTGACGAGCATGACCGAGCGCAGCCCGCCGAAGCGGCGCATGTCGGTCTCGTCGTTCATGCCGTGCATGACCGACCCGGCGCCCAGGAACATCCCGGCCTTGAAGAAGCCGTGGGTCAGCAGGTGGAAGATCGCGAAGACGTAGCCGATCGGGCCGAGCCCGGCGGCCAGCATCATGTAGCCGATCTGCGACATGGTCGAGGCGGCCAGGGCCTTCTTGATGTCGTCCTTGGCCGAGCCGACGATCGCGCCGTACAGCAACGTGATGGCACCGACGACCGCGACCGCCAGGGTCGCGGCCGGGGCGCCCTCGAAGATCGGCCCGGAGCGGATGACGAGGTAGACGCCGGCAGTGACCATGGTCGCCGCGTGGATCAGCGCCGACACCGGCGTCGGGCCGGCCATGGCGTCGCCCAGCCAGGACTGCAACGGGAACTGCGCCGACTTGCCGCAGGCCGCGAGCAGCAGCAGCAGGCCGATGATCGTCAGCCAGGTCTCGCTGGCGCCGGCGGCTCCGGACAGCACGTCGTCGAACTGGACCGAGCCGAACGACACGAACATCGCCATGATCGCCAGCGACAGGCCGAAGTCACCGACGCGGTTGACGACGAAGGCCTTCTTGGCTGCGACGGCGTACTCGATGCGGTGGTTCCAGAAGCCGATCAGCAGGTAGGACGCCAGACCGACACCCTCCCAGCCGACGTACAGCAGCAGGTAGCCGTCCGCCAGGACCAGCAGGAGCATCGCCGCGACGAACAGGTTGAGGTAGGCGAAGAACCGACGGCGGTCGACGTCGAGCGCCATGTACTCCACCGAGTACAGGTGGATCAGCGTGCCGACGAAGGTGATCAGCAGGACGAAGCTGAGGCTCAACGGGTCGACCAGCAGGCCGGCGTCCACCTGGAACGTGCCTGCGGGGACCCAGGAGAACCCGGCGACGGAACGAGCGCGCTCCTCGGCACCGTGACCCAGCACCGAGAAGAAGACGAGGGCACCCACGACGAACGAGCCCGCCGAGGCGGCCAGCCCGAGCCAGTGGCCCCAGCGGTCGGCGGCGCGCCCCGCGAGCAGCAGGACACCCGCGCTCATCAGCGGGAGGGCGACGAGCAGCCACGCGAGGGACTCGACGCCGGTGGCGGGGACGGCTTGCAGCCCCGACATCGGGATGACGGCGAACACTGGCGGCCCTTCTCAGTACTTCAGCAGGTTGGCGTCGTCCACCGACGCGGACCTGCGGGTTCGGAAGATGGCCATGATGATCGCGAGACCGATGACCACCTCGGCCGCGGCGACGAGCATGACGAACAGGGCCACGGTCTGGCCCTCCAGGTCGCCGTGCATGCGCGCGAAGGTGACGAAGGCCAGGTTGGCGGCGTTGAGCATGAGCTCCACGCCCATGAAGACGATGATCGCGTTGCGGCGCACCAGCACCGTGACGCCACCGATGGTGAAGAGCACCACCGACAGGTAGACCCAGTACATGAGGTCCATCGCTCAGCCCTCCCCGTCCGTGCGCTCGGCCGGCTCGTGGGGCTCCGGGCGGGTGGGCCGGGCGGTGCCGGGCTTACCGTCGAGCCGGGAGCCCTCGGTGCGGCTGCCGCGACCCTCGGGGTCCATCTCGGCCTGGATGGCCGGGACGTCCTCGACCAGCGTCGTGGTGGTGAGCGTCTGACCACGGGCCTGCAGGACGCGGGACACCGACAGCTCGCTCGGCGTGCCGTCGGGCAGCAGCGCCGGGGTGTCGACCGCGTTGTGGCGGGCGAACACACCGGGCGGGGGCAGCGGGGTCATCCGCTGGCCGCGGCGCAGCCGGGTCTCGGAGATCGTGCGCTGGGTGGCGCGCTCGCCGGTGCGCTCCCGGTGCGTGAGCACCATGGCGCCGATGGCGGCGACGACCAGCAGGGCGGCTGTCATCTCGAAGGCGAACACGTAGCGGCTGAAGATCCGCTCCGCGATGCCGGTGATGTTCCCGGCCTCGTTGACGGCGGTCAGCCCGACCGGCGTCGGCCACGCGGTGCGGCCCAGGGCGACGAGCACGAGGACCAGGAACCCGCCGGCGGCCAGGGCCCCGGCCAGCCGCTGGCCGCGAAGGGTCTCCACGAGGGAGTCGGAGGAGTCGACCCCGACCAGCATGAGGACGAACAGGAACAGCATCATCACGGCGCCTGTGTAGACGAACACCTGCACCATGCCGAGGAACGGCGCCTCGAGGGCGACGTAGACCCCGCCGAGGCTGACCATGACGACCGCCATGGACAGTGCCGCGTAGACGGCCTTGCGCGTGAACAGCAGGCCGAGGGACGCCAGCACCATGATCGGCGCGAGCACCCAGAAGACGACGCCGTCGCCCGTGGTCGTCCCCGGGACGACCGCGTCACCGGCACCGGTGAGGGGCAGTAGGGCCGATGAGATCACGCCGCCGTTCACGCCTCGGCCTGCTGCGTCTCGGACCGGTCGGCGACCCACTGCCGCTGCGCCTCGGTGGGACCGGTGATCTCGTTGCGGTAGTAGTCCTTCTCGGTGGTGCCCTCGACCATGGGGTGAGGCGCGGGGAGGTTGCCCTCCAGCAGCGGGGCGAGCAGCTGCTCCTTGGTGAAGATGGCCGCCTCGCGGGTGTGGTCGGCCAGCTCGTACTCGTTGGTCATGGTCAGCGCGCGCGTCGGGCAGGCCTCGATGCAGAGCCCGCAGAAGATGCAGCGCAGGTAGTTGATCTGGTACACGCTGCCGTACCGCTCACCGGGGCTGAAGCGTTCCTCGTCGGTGTTCTGCGCCCCCTCGACGTAGATCGCGTCCGCAGGGCAGGCCCACGCGCACAGCTCGCAGCCGATGCACTTCTCGAGCCCGTCGGCCCACCGGTTGAGCTGGTGGCGGCCGTGGTACCGCGGCTGGGTGGGCCGAGGCCCCTTGCCCTTGGGCCCTTCCGGGTACTCCTCGCTCAGCACCTTGGTGAACATGGTCGAGAAGGTGACACCGAAGCCGGCCACCGGGGCCAGCAGCTCCGACAGCCAGCCGTGCTCGTCCGTACGGTCCGGGGCGTCAGCCACGCGACGTCTCCTCATCGTTGGTGGTGGCGGTGCCCTGCCCGGAGCCCTGGGGCTCCGAGACGGCCGCCGCGATCGCGACAGGCTCGCGGCGGGCCGGAGCCGTGCCGCCGAGGGTGCCGCGCGAGCGGGTGAGGGTCTCACCCGGCAAGGGCGGGACGGGGAAGCCGTCGGCGAACGGGTCGACCTCGCCGGGCTCCTCGTCCTCGTCCTTGACGACCTTGCCGCCCAGGTACCAGACGACGACGACCAGGGGCAGGCCGACGGCGGCGACGAGGATGTAGACCTGCTGCTGGGTCAGCACCTCGTACTGGATCAGGCCCCGGACGATGCCCAGGAAGATGACCCACGCGAAGGCGGCCTCGATGAGGACCTTCCAGCCCAGGTTCATGAACTGGTCGTAGCGCAGCCGCGGCAGGGCGCCTCGCAGCCAGAAGAAGCCGAAGACGATCACCCACATCTTGGCCGTGAACCAGAGCACGGGCCAGAAGCCGGTGTTGAACCAGACCTCGGCGCCGAACCAGCCGTTGCCCAGGTAGGGCAGCTCGACACCGAAGAGGCTGAACGGGGCCAGCGGCCAGGGCGCCATCCAGCCGCCCAGGAACAGGGTGACCGTCAGGGCGGAGACGGTGAACATGGCCACGTACTCGGCCAGGAAGAACAGCGCGAACTTCAACGAGGAGTACTCGGTGTGGAACCCGCCGACCAGCTCGCCCTCGCCCTCGGGGAGGTCGAACGGGGCACGGTTGGTCTCACCCACGATGGCCACCAGGAACAGCAGGAAGCTGGGCAGCAGCGGGATGAACAGCCACAGGTCGGTCTGGGCCTCGACGATGCGCGAGGTCGACATGGAGCCGGTGTAGATGAACACCCCGACCAGGGCCAGACCCATGATGAGCTCGTAGCTGATGACCTGGGCGGTGGACCGCAGCCCGCCCAGGAGCGGGTACGTCGAGCCCGACGACCAGCCGGCCAGGACGAGGCCGTAGACGCCGACGCTCGCCGCGGCCAGGACGAACAGCACCGAGACCGGGACGTCGGTGACCTGCAGCGGCGTGGTCCGGCCGAACAGCGTGACCTCGGGTCCGAGCGGGATGACCGCGAAGGCCAGGAACGCCGGCGCGACCGAGATGGCCGGGGCCAGGACGTAGATCAGCTTGTCCGCACCCTCGGGGACGATGTCCTCCTTGAGGGCGAGCTTGACGCCGTCGGCGAGGCTCTGGAGCAGGCCGAACGGGCCGTGGCGGTTGGGGCCGGGACGCTGCTGCATCCGGCCCAGGATGCGCCGCTCGGCCCAGATCGCCACGAGCACGTTGACGACGAGGAACGCGAAGACCACGACGGCCTTGATGAGAGCGACGAGCCAGGTGTCGTTGCTGAAGTCCTGCGCAGGTCCCTCGAGACGGCCGAGCGAGGGCAGGGCCAGAAGCGGCCCAGCGACGTGGCTCACGCCTGGTCTCCTGTCACGAGCTGGTCGGGTGCGGGCCCAATTCCTACCAGGTCACCGGCCACTGCTCCCAACTGCCGGTGCAGCTCGGAACCACGCGAGCGGGTCGGCAGCCAGACGACGCCGTCGACGACCGAGGCGTCCAGCACGAGCGGCACCACGACGGCACCGGCCCGACCGACGACCTGGACCGCCACGGACTCCGCGAGCCCGAGCGCGCCGGCCGTGGCCGGTGAGAGGCGGGCGTGGGCGCGGTGGGCGGTGCCGGCCAGGTAGGCCTCGCCGTCCTGGCCTCGACCGGCGTCCAGCAGCAGGTGCCAGCTGGCCAGCACGGCCTGACCGG
>Ga0105045_10005293_pt1 | contig 11346 bp, 5 predicted proteins | sample MAT02_FD_78089 | JGI IMG/M metagenome (GOLD analysis project Ga0105045, IMG submission 78089) | Freshwater microbial communities from Lake Fryxell liftoff mats and glacier meltwater in Antarctica - MAT-02 (megahit assembly) | ecosystem: Environmental > Aquatic > Freshwater > Ice > Liftoff... | reverse complement strand
TCATGGGCGCCGAGGCCGAGCACTACAACCTGCGCGTGGCCTACATCAACGCGCTGCACGACGGGCAGCAGCTCAATGCCAACCTGCTGAGTCTGGGGCGCGGGGTGTCGCAGTGGCTGCGGTAGAGGCCGAGGCCGCCATCGCGGTCGGCCCCCGCGCCGACCCGCTGTCCGTGCCTGCCGCCGCAGCGGCGTCGCCGGAGGCCGTGCTGAGCGCCTGCTGCATCGGCCACCTGCCGCCGTGCTTCGTCCCGCCCTTGCCCTACACCATGCTTTGTCCGGCGCCACTGGGCCTGCCGGGTGAACGGGTGCTGGACGACGAACGATTCGGCCCCGGCATCGACGGCGGTGCGCTGGCCGAGTATTCGCAGTTGTTCGGCCTGCAAGACCTGCTGGAGGCCGGCGACATCGTGGCCGACCGCCTTTACCTGTTCCAGTACCGCAAGTTCCTGGGCCTGCGGCCGGGCGGAGCGGCGTCCAACGCACCCTGGGTGCGGGTGCTGCGGCCCGACATCGCGCCGCTGCTGTTTCCGACCTGGGACGAATTGCAGCAACTGCGCACGCCGGTGGTGGTGGGCGAGGTGCAGGCCCTGGGCTGCAGCGTTGCGGCCAACTATGCCGAGGCCCATGTGGGCGACGACTTCGCGCTCTTCACCGCCGCCATGGCCGCCGCCGGCATCGCCCTGCCGGCCGTGCGCCGCTTCACGCTGCAACACGGCTTCATCCCCTCGCCGGCGCTGTGCCTGGTTGACACGCCGCTGTTCTTGCAGCACATGCGCGTGCTGCGCCGGGTGTGGCAGTTGTTTGCGCGTGAACTGGCGGTGCCGCGCGCCGGCTACCAGCGCCGCGTCACCGGCTACCTGCTGGAACGACTGCACAGCCACCTGCTGTGCGAGTCGCTGATGGACGGTACCCAGCCGAGCGTGGGCGTGGCCCACCGCTTCGTCGTGCTGGAACCCCAGGCCTGAGCGGCGGCCTGGCCGGCGGACCACTCCATGCGCATCGGCCTGGTCTCGATCCAGAAGAACCGCGCGCCCTGGCTGCACGAATGGGTGGCCTTTCACCACCTGGTCGGCTTCGAGCGCTTCTACGTCTATGCCCACAACTGCAGTGACGCCAGCGCCGGGGTGCTGCAGACGCTGGCCGGCGCCTATCCCCTGCAGGCCTTCGAGCTGCGTACCGACGAGGACCGCGTGCAGCTGAAGGTGTACCAGCACGCCTACGAACAGTTCGGCCACGAATGCGACTGGCTGGCTTTCATCGATGGCGACGAGTTCCTGTTCCCGACCGCCCACGCCGACATCGGGCAGGCGCTGGAGCCCTTCCAGCACCGGCGTGTCTCGGCCATCGGCGCTTACTGGGCCTGCTTCGGCAGCGCGGGCCATGTGCCGGAACCGGCCGGACTGGTGGTGCAGAACTACCGCCACCGCCCGCCGCTGCTGGGCTTTGCCGACAACCGCCACATCAAGAGCCTCGTGCGCGGGCGCCAGGCCTGCCGCGTGGGGCCCAACGCGCACATGTTCACGACCCCCTGGGGCACGCAGGACGAGATCGGCCGGCCGGTCGATTTCGGCCTGACGACGCATGCCCCCAGCTATACGAGCCTGCGCATCAACCACTACGTGACGCAGAGCCGCCAGTACTTCAAGCAGTGCAAGCAGACCTCAGGCGCGGCCGATGCCGGCGCCGCCCACGTGCGCCCTGACAGCTGGTGGGACAAGCACGACCGCAACGACGAGATCGACGACTCGATGACGCCCTGGCTGCCGCGCCTGCAGGCCGAGATGGCGCGGCTGGCGATGCCGGTTGCGCCCGGTGTGCTGGTGCTGCCGCCGGGCGTGCAGCGCCCTGCCGCGGCGGCGGCACGAACAGCCGCGCAAAGCTCGGCCTGATCGGTGCATGGGCGGGCTCAGGGGCTTCGGAAAATGGCCGAGGCCCGGCAGCCCCTGCCGGCAGGAGCGTCCAGGTCATGTGCGGCATTGCAGGCATTCACTACAAGCAGGACGTGGACGGCACCTTGCTGGACCGCGCCACGGCGCATTTCGCCACCAGCCTGAAGCACCGCGGGCCCGACGACTTCGGCGCCCACCGCACGCCGCGGGCGGTCTATGCCAACCTGCGCCTAGCCATCGTCGACCGTGCCGGCGGTCACCAGCCCATCTATGCCGCCGGGGGCCGGCGCGGCATCGTCTACAACGGCGAGGTCTACAACTGGTCCGCCTTGCGCGAACCGCTGCGCGCGCATTTCGACTTCCAGACCGACAGCGACACCGAGGTTGTGCTGGCGGCGACGCTGGGGAATGCCAAGGACGGCAAGGACTGCCATCGCGGCCTGGCGTCGCTGGACGGCATGTTCGGCCTGTGCGTCTGGAACGACGAGGACGGCAGCTTCCTTCTGGCGCGCGACCGCTTCGGCAGCAAGCCGCTGTACGTCTATGAAGACGATCGCTGCATTGCCTTTGCCTCCGAGCTGCGCACCCTGCTGGGTCTGGAGGGACTGGACCATGCGCTGGACCCGGTCGGCTTCCAGGACTACCTGGCCTACCGCTACAACCTGGCGCCGCACACGATGTTCGCGCGCATCCGCAAGCTGCCGGCGGGCTGCGCGCTGCACTTCGAACGGGGTGCCAGCCGCGTCGAGCGGTATGCCGAACTGGTGGTGGCGCCACAGGCCAGCGCCCGCAGCGAGGACGACTTCATCGACGAACTCGATGCGCTGATGAGCAAGGCCGTCGGCGCGCAGCTGATGGGCGAGGTGCCGATCGGACTGCTGCTGTCGGGCGGGCTCGATTCCAGCGCCATCGCTGCCTACGTGCACCGTGCCGGCGCGCGACTGAAGGCCTACAGCATCGGCTTTGCCGAGGTCAACGAATTTGCGTATTCACGCGCCGTGGCGCAGCGCTTCGGCCTGGACTACACCGAGGTCACGCTCAGCCAGGCCGAACTGCGGGCCGGCATGGACGGCGTCATCGCGCGCCTGGACGAGCCCATCGCCGACCCCGCCTGCTTTGCGCTGTCGCGGCTGTGCGAGGACATCCGCCGCGACGTCACCGTGGTGCTGTCGGGCGAGGGTGGCGACGAGCTCTTTGCCGGCTACGGCCACCATGGGCTGGCGCAGCAGCCCGGGTTGCAGGGCGATGCGTTGTTCGCGCGCTTCTTCCAGGCCAGCGCCAGCAACGTCGAGGCCAACAGCTGGCTGCGCGACAAGTCGCAGCCGCTGCAGCACCTGCGCTGGCGCAGCCAGTTCGACGGCGCGGCCACGCCGCTGGCCGGCATGCAGCAGTTCGAGCTGCACACCTGGCTGCCCGAGAACCTGATGATGAAGGCCGACAAGGTGCTGATGTCGCACTCGCTGGAAGGCCGCTTTCCGTTGCTGGACCTGGACCTGTTCCGCTTTGCCGCCGCCCTGCCCGAGACCATGAAGCTCGGCCCCGGCGGCAGCAGCAAGCATGTGCTGCGCCGGCTGCTGGCGCGCCACCTGCCGGCCGAGGTGGTGGACCGGCGCAAGATGGGCTTCACGGTGCCGCCGGCCTTCTTCCTGCAGACCCTGCAGCCGCGGCTGCGCGCAGCACTGGACGCCCTGCGCGGCACGCCGATAGCCGAGGTGCTGGACCTGGACGCCGTGGCGGCGCTGTTCGACCTCCTGTACGGCGGCGAGACCATGCCGGTGTTCAAGGCCTGGCACCTGGCCGTGCTGCTGCTGTGGTGGGTGGACGTCTATCCGGGCCTGCGGGCGCGGCGGGACGGGGCGGCGGTGTCTTCGCCGTTCTCAACCGTGGTGGCGCATGCCGCTGACACCCTCGACACACCCGCGGCACCTGCCGCACCCGCACCGATCACGCCGAAACGCCAGCGCCTGGTCGTCTACACCGCGCTGGTGGGGGCCAAGGAGACGCTGGCCAACCCGCTGGACCGGTTGCCGGCCGACGCGCACACCGACCTGGACCTCGACTTCGTCTGCATCACCGACCAGCCCGGCCTGACCTCGCCGGTGTGGCGCATGCTGCCGATAGGCACCCGCCACCTGCCGGCCGAGAAGCTGTCGCGCCGGCCCAAGGCCATGCCGCACCTGTACTTTGCCGATGCCGAGTACAGCCTGTACATCGACAACACCGTGCGCCTGAAGCGGCTGCCCCAGGCGGCTGATCTGGACACGGCGAGGCCCTATCTGTTTCGCGCCTTCCACCATGCCACGCGCCAGCACCCGGGCGAAGAAGCCGGTGCGGTGGCGATGCTGGCCTACGACGATGTCGACACCATCTGCGCGCAGATGGACTTCTATGCCGGCCGCCGGCCGCTGGATGCGATCGGCTCGCTGACCACCGGCACGGTGCTGCTGCGCCAGCACCATGCAGCGGCCGTGCAGCACTTCGGCACGCTGTGGTGGGAGGGCATCCTGAGCTTCTCGAAGCGCGACCAGCTGAGCCTGGACTTCTCTTTGCGCGAGGCCGACTGCGAGGTCGAATACTGGCCCGGCACGACGCGCGACAACCCCCTGTGCAGCTGGAACGGCAGCATGGCCACACGCCGTGTCAAGGCCAGCTTCGATGCCAAGCGCTATGCCTGGCTGCACCGCGACGACCCGGCCGCCGGCGCCGACCCGCGGGCGCACTTCCTGGCCCGCGGCAGCGACACCGACCCTGGCAGCGACCTGGCCTACCAGACCCGTCCGCGCTTGCTGGAATACGCCTGCCACCAGTTGCGCAGCAGCCTGGGCAGCCAGGTGGCACCACGGCGCGGCGTGGCCGACACGCTGCAGGCGCTGCTGCAACCCTGGCGGCGTGACGGCGTGAACTTCCTGATGCTGCGGGTGCAGGGCAACCATGGCCCCCGGGCCTATGACGAAGCCGAACTCGATGCCGCCGCCCAGGCCATCGCCATGGTGATGCAGCCGGCCGCCGGCACCATGATGGACCTGAGCCCGCTCGACCTGCGGCCCGATGGCCGGGCCTTTGGCGCCCAGCCGGTGGTGTACGACCTGTTGATCGTCATCGGCGCTGCCGCCGAACAACTGCCGGTCGTGCCGCAGAAACTGCGCCGCCTGTTGTCGCCGCGGGCCGGGGCGCTGCTGGCCCTGCTCAGCAGCCCGGTGCCGCTGGGCGTGGTGGTGCAGGCCGAACAATGGCTGGGCCAGCAGTTCGGCGCTGCGGTGCAGGCCAGTGCCCACGCCTCGCGCCATGACGCCGACGGCGACTTGCTGGGCAACACCCTGCTGGCCTTCGCGTGGTCGGGCGGGGAGGCCCGGCTCGAGCCCGCCACTGCGGGCCGGGCCCTGCAGCCGGAGGTGGCTGCCGCATGAACCACGTGCTCTGCGACGGCGGGCTCTGCAACCGCCTGAATGCACTGATCTTCGCGCTGATGCTGCACCAGCGGTTCGGCCAGCCCTGGTCGATCTCCTGGCCCCTCAACAACTGGTGCGGCGCGGGCTTCGACACACTGTTCACGAGCCCGCTGCCGCACGACGAACGCGGTATCGAGCACTACCGCCAGCAGCAGGAGCAGCACCTGCTGCTGATGCACGAGAACCAGGCCGGCTTCGACAGCGCACGCTGGGTGCCCAACCGCACGCTGAAGGGCTGGGACGACTACGGACACGCGTTGCAGCGCCATCACAGCGTCGTCTACTACAACAACCTGCTGCCAGACTTCGTCGGCGACGGAGATGTGCGCGATGCGCTGTCGCTGCTGGGTCCGAACGCGCAGCTGGCGCAGACGGCCAGCCGCTTCATCGGCGCGCAGCGCATCGACGCCGGCGTGCTGGGCCTGCACATCCGCAAGACCGACTTTGGCGACCGCGTGGACGACGCTGCACTGTTCGAGCAAGTGCGTGCCAGTCCGCGTCGCGTCTTCGTCTGCAGCGACGACGCTGCAGTCAATGCGCGTTTCGCCACGTTGCCGCAATGCAGTGTGTTCGCCAAGCAGGCCCTGCCGCAGAAGCTGCACGCCGATGCCGACTGGCAACACAGCACGCCCGACAGCGAGGGTCGGCGCTTTGCGTCCAACATGTCGCGTTCGGCCGAGGCGGTTGCCGAAGGCCTGGTCGATCTGCTGATCCTGTCGCAGACCGAGATCGTGCCGACTTCGGCGTCGACCTTCCTGGCCATGGCGCAGCGCTTTGGGCGCTGCGGCTACTTCCGCCCGGTGCAAGCTGAGGCGGCACCCCCTGCACCTGTGACCCTGGCCGGCCTGGCCCGCCTGCTGGAGCGCTTGCAGGCACGGCCGCTGCTGTCCGATGCGCTGGTGCGCCTGGGCCCGAAGTGTGACGGTGGTTTCAGCCTGCCGCTGGCTGCATTGCGGGCGCAGACCGTGGTGGCAATCGGCCAGAGTGAGCCGGCGCAGCACCCGGCCGCGCCAGCGCCTGAGGCAGGCCCCGCCTGGCGCGCTGCGATGGCCGCCGCCGGGGCGCGCGTGCTGCAGCAGGCCGACTGGCCCGTGGCGCTGCCCGATGGTGCCGATGTGTTGTGCTTCGACACTGCGGGGCCCGAGTGGGCGGCCCTGCACGCTGCGGGTGCGGCGCGGCTGGCGGGCTACGCCGTCATCAGCGGTTCACTGCATGGTCTGTCGGGCCTGGTCAACCGCGATTTCTTCGACCGCGCCGATGCGCTGCTGGCCGCGCTGGAGTCCACCCACCAAGTGGTGCAACTGCGGGCGCAAGAGGCCGGCGGCCTGTTTGCGCTGGGCCAGCGGCCGTTCCCGCAGGTGCTCGAGGTGACCTGGGTGGCCCGTGCCGGTGCCCGCTTCGGCGCGGCCTCGACCACACCGGTGCTGGAGCAACTGGTGCAGGCCGTGCAGCCCCCGCCCCCGCCCCGGCATGGCTTCTCGCTCTTCCCCACCTTGCGTCAGATGGGCCTGCCGGCGCCGCGCGGCGTGCTGCAGGTGGGTGCCAGCTGGGGGCAGGAGATGCGGGAGTTTCTGGCCCACGGCATCTGTGCCGGTGTCTTTATCGAACCCCTGCCGCAGCCCTGCGCCCACCTGGACAGCCTGTGCCGGCAGATCCCGAACTTCATCGCCGTGCAGGCGCTGTGCGCCGAGGCCGCGGGCCGCCGGCATGATTTCCATGTGGCCAGCAACGGCGGCATGAGCAGCAGTCTGCTCAAGCCCGCCAACCACCTGCGCGTGAACGCGCACGTCAGCTTCCCGGAGGTCGTGCCGATGGTCTCGACGACGCTGGACGATGTCGTCCGCGGCCTGCGTCGCGACGGCCATGACGCCGTGGTCGATGTGCTGGACCTGCTGTACATGGACACCCAGGGCGCGGAGTTCAAGGTGCTGCTGGGAGCCACCGAGGTCTTGTCGCAGTTCAAGTACCTGTACTTCGAAGTCATGCGCAATGACATGTACGAAGGCCAGACGCCCTTCCTGAGCTATTGCCACCTGTTGGAAGCGATCGGGTTCACGCTCAACGAGGTCTACTTCTGCCACCCCGAACAGACCGGCAACGCCCTCTTCATCCGCAAGGACCTGGTGCGCGTCAGCGCCTGAGCCCTGTCTTCTGCCCCGGCCCATCCGGGGCCCTTCACCACCGCACCCCACACCTACCATGAACGCCCCGCTGGAAGCCCGCCAATTCGACCTTGCCGCCGTGGACGAGGCCGAGCACCTGATCCCGCGCCCCTACGGCACCTTGCAGACCCTGAACCTGGACCATCTGTACCGCTATGCCTTCGCCAAGGGCTTCTGCTACGGCGCGGACGTGCTGGACGCGGCCATGGGCTGCGGCTATTCGTCGCTGCTGCTGAACTGCAAGAGCTACACTGGCGTGGACATCGACGCCAACATGGTGGCCTTCGCCAACGAGCAGTACCTGCCGATGACGCGGACCGGCCGCTACCTGCAGGGCAGCGTGCTGGCGCTGCCGGTGCCCGACCACAGCATCGACACCTACATCTCGTTCGAGACCATCGAACACATCCAGCCGCACGAGGTGCCGCAGTACTTTGCCGAGGTCAAGCGCGTGCTGCGTCCGGGCGGGCGGTTCCTGTGCTCGTCGCCCATCTACCGCGGCAACCAGTTCGGTCTGCTGACGCGCTACCACCCGTTCGAGTTCCGCTACCAGCAGTTCGAGGCCACGCTGCTGGGCCAGGGCTTCCAGCCTGAAGAGACGCTTTATCAGTGGCCGCCGCACTTCACGCTGGAACATGTGAAGCCGACGCTGGCGCAGACGCAGCAGCGTGCGCCCTTCCTGACGGTGTGCGTGGCGCGCGTGGCCTGAGGCCGCCGAAGACCGCGGTCGCGGCGGCGAAGCCACAAAAAAAGGCGGCCCGCGGGCCGCCTTTTTTGCCTGATGGCCGCTGCCGCCTCAGATCAGCGGCGTGCCCCCGCGGGTCAGCTCGTCGTCGATGGCGCTGCGGCCACCGCCGAAGGACGCTGCCCCGGCTGCCGCTGGCAGGGCCACCCTGGCGCCACCGCCCAGCAGTTCGCCGCTGGGCCCGTTGAGCAGTTCGTCCAGTGCCGGGGCGCCTTCCGCCTCGGCCTTGGCAAACCACACGTCGGCCATGGCGCCTTCGCTGCCGTCGGTCTTGGTGTAGTTGCCCACCAGGCCCAGCAGGTTGCCGTTGTCCATCTCGCTGCCCTTGCTGAAGTCCAGGTTCAGCTCCAGCACGCCGTGCTCCAGCAGGCCTTTCAGCTCGCCTTCGTCGGTGATGCCGTCGCCGTTGGCGTCCACCCACAGCTTCAGTTCGCCGAAGGCGGCATCGGCCTGGCTGATGCGGCCGTCGCCGTTGCTGTCCAGCTCGGCCAGTGCGCGGTAACCGTCGCCCGCGCGCTGCCCGTTGGCCAGCTGGGTGGCACCGCCGAACAGTTCGCGGCCGTCGTTGATGAGGCCGTCGCCGTTCAGGTCGCGCACCAGCAGGCCGTCGCTCGGTGCCGCCCAGCCCACCTGGGTCTGGCGGCCCGTGGCGTCGATGTCGAAGGCCACGCCCTGGCTGGCCGCCACCGTGCTGACGCCGTTGCCGTCCAGGTCCAGCACGATCGGCGTCACGCCCTGCAGCGCCGCAAACTGTGCCGTGCTCATCACCGCCCAGTCCTCGCCCTCGAAGGCGTTGTACTGGGTCATGTCCATGGCGGCGAGGTCGGTGGTCTCCAACGCCATCACCTGGGCCGTGGTCAGGGCCACGATCTGCGCCTCGGTCAATGCCCGTGCCTGCGCCGTGGTCAGCGCGACGATGTCCTCGGTCGCCAGGCCGGCAATCTGGGTGTCGCTGAGCGATGCGATCTGGCGCGTGGAAAGGGCTGCGAACTGATGTGTGCCGAAGGCGGCCAGTTCTTCGTCGTCAAAGCTTGCCAGCTGCGCCGTCGTCAGCGCCATCACCTGGGCGGTGGTCAGCAGACTCAGCTGCGTCGTGCCCAGCGCGTCCACCTGGTCTTCGGTCAGGGCCGCGATCTGTCCCGAGGTGAAGGCCCGCAAGGCCGTCGAGTCCAGCGCCGTCACGTCGTCGCTCTCGATCGCGGCCACCTGGGCCGTGCTCAGCGCGGCCACCTGCGCCGTCGTCAGTGCGTTCAGCTGCGTGCTGTCCAGGGCCACGATGGCGTCGGTGGACAGCGCGCGGACCTGGGCCGTGGTCAGGGCCGCCAGGTCTTCGCTGGCCAGTGTGGCCACCTGGTCGGTGCTGAGGCTGGCCACCTGCGCCGTGGTCAGCGCGGCGATGCGCGCCGAGTCCAGTGCCGACAAGTCGGCCCCGCTCAGCACCTGCAGCTGTGCCGTCGTCAGCGCCGCCACCTGGGCCGTCGTCAGCACCGCCAGTTGATCGGTGCCCAGCGCATCCACCTGGGTGTTGCTCAGGGCCCGGATCTGCGCACTGCTCAGGACGATCAGGTCCTGCGACTCCATCGCCGCCAGGTCGTTGGTGGCGATGGCGCGCACCTGCGCCGTGGTCAGCGACGCCACCTGGGCCGTGGTCAGGGCCTGGAAGCCAGCCGTCGTCAGCGCCTCGATGGCGGCGGTGCTCAGCGCACGCACCTGGGCCACGCTCAGCGCCGCGATGTCGGCCGTCTCCAGCCCCGCCACCTGGCTGGTGTTGAGGATCGAGATCTGCGATGTCGTCATGGCCGCGAACTGCGCCGTCGTGAACGCCGCAAGGTCTGCGGCCGACAGCGTGTTGACCTGGCCGATGCTCAGGCCTGCCACCTGGCGGGTGGTCATCGCGGCCAGCTGGCCGGGGTCCATCGCACCGAGCTGATCACCACTCAACGCGGCCACCTGGGCCACGCTCATGGCGGCCAAGTCGGCCGTCTCCAGCGCGTCGATGCTGTCGGTGGCCAGGGCCCGCACCTGGGCCGTGCTCAGGGCCACGACCTGGGCGCTGGTCAGCGCGGCCACCAGCGTGTCGCCCAGCGCCGCGACGCCCGCCGCGCTCAGGGCCCGGATCTGCGCCGTGCCCAGGGCCACCAGGTCCACGGTGTCGAGGTTGGCCACCTGTTCGGTGCTCAGGCGCGCCAGCTGGGCCGTGCTCAGGGCCGCGAACTGCGCCGTCGACAGGCTGTTGAAGTGGTCGGTGGAGATGGCGCTGATCTGCGCCGTGCCGATGGCCGCCACCTGGGTGCCGGCCATGGCGGCCAGCTGGTCGGTGGTGAGGGCCCCCACCTGCCCGGCCGTCAGCGCGCGGATCTGCGCCGTGGCAAAGCTGGCCAGGCTGGCCGGTGCCAGGGCCGCCAGGTCGGCGGTCTCGATGGCCGCCACCTGGCGCGTCGTCAGCGCCTGCAGCTGGTCGGTGCCCAGAGCCTGCAGCTGGCCGGCGCTCAGCGCCGCGATGGCGCTGGTGCCGAAGGCCTTGATCTGCGTGGCGCTCAGGGCCGCCAGGTCGTCGGTCTGCAGTGCCGACACATGGTCGGTGCCGAGGCTGGCGATCTGCGCCGTGGTCAGGGCAAAGAACTGCGCCGTGCTGAGCGTGTTCAGGTCGCTGGGCGCCACGGCGTTCAACTGCGCCGTGCTCAAGGCCGCCAGTTGCGAGTTGCCCAGGCTGGTCAGCTGGTCGGTCGAGAGTGCGCCCATCTGTGCCACCGACAGGCCCGGCAGCTGCGTCACCCCCCACTGGGCGATGTCCTGGGTCTGCATCGACGGCAGGTCGGCCAGTTCGATGGCGCGGATCTGGCCGCTCGTCAGGCCGGCCATCTGGGCCGTCGTCAGGGACTGCAACTGACCCGCATCGAGGGCCTCGATGGCGGCTGTGGACAGACCGCGGATCTGCGTCGATGTCAGCGACGCGAGGGTATCGGTGCCCAGCGCCGACACCTGGTCCGTGGTCAAACGGCCCAGCTGGTTGGCGCTGAAGGCGGCGAAGTCCTCGGTGCCGAGTGTCGCCAGCCGGGTCGGATCGATCGCCGCCAGCTGCGCCGTGCCCATGCCGGC
>Ga0105045_10005292_pt1 | contig 11347 bp, 7 predicted proteins | sample MAT02_FD_78089 | JGI IMG/M metagenome (GOLD analysis project Ga0105045, IMG submission 78089) | Freshwater microbial communities from Lake Fryxell liftoff mats and glacier meltwater in Antarctica - MAT-02 (megahit assembly) | ecosystem: Environmental > Aquatic > Freshwater > Ice > Liftoff... | reverse complement strand
TTTTTTTGAGTTGTAGGCGGAGTAGGGCATCATCTATATCGCGGACATAGTTTTCTTCAGGTATTTTTTGAGTTTGAAGGAACATTTCTTTGCTCTCCCAGTTGGCATAAGTATATGGAGAGGTCAGTGCATCTATGGCAAACGAGGCGATCTCTTCATCAATATGTTGTATGTAATAGTTAGAATCCAGTATGACTTCTTCGCTGAAGTCCTTAAGACTTGTCTCTATTATGGTTTTGTACAGAGGTACATCGAAATACGTCAACATTTCACTCGTCATATCTAGTATGTGCTTGCCTATGGATATTTGATTACTTTCGTTATAGATTTTATCTGCATAATTAACTAGTATGGCACAAACTTGTCTTTCTTGCCATGCATCGTTACGGATGATTTCTGGCTGTTCTTTGCTTAGTGAAGGTCTTGGGTTGAGGTATTCATTTTCTAATGATGCAGGATAGCCTTCCGTTTCTGCTGTAGGGTTTTGATTGGCAAAACTTACTTTTTTGCGGTTTGCCTTGATGACTTTATTGACTTCAGCATTGAGCATATCCTCGGCTAGATCTAGTAAATTGCTACATTGTCTGATGTAGAGTGTACGTTTGAATCCATCAGGAATAAGTGCGATAGAGTTCACCACATCGCGAATGACAGCAGTTTTACGAATCGGATCATCACCAGATTCTTCTAATAAAATCCTAGTTTTAAAAAATATAAAATCTTCTTCGTTTGCCTTTAAATAATCTTGAAAAGCGCTCGTGCCTTGTGCTGCCAGAAACGAATCTGGATCTTGACCATCAGGCAGCAGAACCAGTTTGACATTCATATCGGCCTCTAGCACCAAGTCTAGCCCTCTGAGTGCAGCCTTGATGCCAGCAGCATCGCCATCATAGATGATTTTGATATTCGGTGTATATCGTTTTATAAGTCTTATTTGATCATAAGTGAGCGAAGTTCCTGATGAAGCTACCACGTTTTTGATATCGCCTTGATGGAGCGTGATCACATCTGTATAACCTTCTACGAGAATGCATTCATCTTCTTTACGGATGGCCTCTTTTGCAAAATATAGACCATAAAGCACAGCACGCTTATTGTATATTTCGGTGTCAGGGCTATTGATGTACTTTGGTATCTTTTTGTCTGCGGACAAGGTACGCCCTGCAAAAGCTATGACTTTTCCACTCACATTATGTATCGGGAATATCACTCTACTCCTAAAAAAATCCTGATCGTTCCTAGTTGTAAGTCCTACAGCTCTTAGATGCTCAATATTGTACTTCTTATTGATAGCCCTTTGGGTTAATTCATCCCGTTCATTTAGTGCATATCCTAGACCAAATTTCTCTATGGTATTCTCTCTGAAACCTCTCTGTTTAAAATAGGCTAGACCTATGCTTTTACCTTCAGCCCGATTAAAAAGATTGTCGCTATAGTATTCTTTTGCAAAAACATTAACGATGTACAATGAGTCAGTAACTAGCTTTTTGGCTATTTCTTCATCTGTATTTTCGGTTTCTTCTATGACAATATTGTATTTTTCTGCTAGATAACGTATAGCTTCAGGAAAGCTGATTTTCTCATGATCCATGACGAACCGGACAGGATCTCCACCTTTGCCACAACCAAAGCATTTGTAAATGTTTTTGGTAGGTGAAACGGTAAACGAAGGTGTTTTTTCATCATGAAACGGACAATTCCCAATCATATTGACCCCACGACGACGTAGATTGATAAAGTCGCCTATGACTTCCTCTACTTTTGCTGTTGCGAATACATCCTGAATGGTCTTTTGTAAAATCATAACGCAAAGATAATGGTTTTAAGATAATTTTGACATAATATGCTTTAGAGTATAAAAACTATATTTATATCGTCTTTACAAAACCTATACGAACTGAAAATATCACCTTATCAATACATCAAATAATGTATTTATTATGTGATTAATAATTTGAGTTAGTAATGATTATATTAGTTTTGGATGTGTGATATACATATAGGTTAAATTTTTATATATCAAAAAAGTAGATAAGATTAGGTTTGCTCTTGTGAATAATGTTATTTTTGCATTCTGTAAAACCCAAAAAATCTTAGTTAATGCACAAATCCATAAGCAATGAGTTGGTTTAAAAGATTAAAAGAAGGTATCCAAACTGCGACCAAAAACAAAAAGGAAACACCTGATGGCTTATGGCATAAATGTACGCGTTGTAGTGAAATGACTACAGTCTCTGATCTCAAAGCCAATCTATACATCTGTCCTAAGTGTGATTACCACACTAGAATTAGCTCATTTGATTATTTTGAGATATTTTTTGATGGTAAATATACGAGATTATTCGATGAAATAGTCTCTGTAGATATGCTTCATTTTTCTGACATCAAATCTTATGAGTCAAGGTTGACAGATGCATATAAAAAAACTGGTCTAAAAGATTCGATGTCTGTAGCTACTGGTAAAGTCAATAAAAATCCCATAACGATAGCTTGTATGGATTTTGGGTTCATAGGTGGATCTATGGGTTCGGTCGTGGGAGAAAAAATTTCTAGGGCAATAGATTATTGCCTAGATCACAATACGGCATTGATGATTATCTCAAAATCTGGTGGGGCACGTATGATGGAGTCTGCTTTTTCGCTGATGCAAATGGCAAAAACTTCTGCTAAATTGACACTTCTAGCAAGAAAAGGTATTCCTTATCTTTCTTTTATGACAGACCCTACCACAGGTGGTGTGACGGCTTCGTATGCTATGTTAGGAGATATCAATTTTGCAGAACCCGAGGCTTTAATTGGCTTTGCTGGCCCAAGAGTCATCAAAGAAACTATAAAAAGAGATCTTCCTGAAGATTTCCAAACTTCAGAGTACTTACTTGAGCATGGATTTCTTGATTTTATAGTTCATCGCAAGGATTTGAAAGAAAAGGTTAGTGACCTATTGAGTTGTTTTGATCTAAAAAATCTCCCACATGAGGAGTCTTCTGATGATGTACCTGGAGAAGTGTCACAAGCTAAAGTATAAAAAATCTTTATCTAAAGGGTCGAGATTTTTAACCAATGTATTTATCAAATTCTCATCTTCGTTGACTACATACTGCCATATACTATCGTATCGCTCTTGAAGTCCGTGACTAGGGTGTAGCTTGGCCTTTATAGTTCTGATTTGGTTTACTGAGGTTTCTTCTTTTTGTTTGAGGCTTCTTTTTAATCTTCCACCGATAGATTCCACCATCTTGATGGCCTTAACTGATTCGCTCATCACATAAGGTACTAGTGTGGGGTCGATGGCTTGTGCGTTTTTGGCTATAGTCTCAAAAACATGTTTTATGATGTCTTGTTCCTCAACGAAAGTCATATCCTCATCTACACTTGCTACTAGGAACTCTGCTATCAACTTATCTTCATCCGCAAGTGTATCTTCTATCGATAAACCGAGTTTATCGATGTTTTTCTGTATGTATTTTGGTAATAAAGTTACAGAATTTCTTCTCATCAATACTGGGAAAAATATACCAAAATGCTCAAACTGCGCTTTTCGTTCAAGCCAATAAGCTATCTCACCACCACCACCGATATAGGCTATATTAGGAAATATCATCTCTTGGTACAACGGTCTGAGCACTACATTTGGACTAAATCGCTCTGGATGTGCTTCCAACTCTACTTCCATATCTGCATGACTAAAGCTGAGATCAGTATTTAGAACCTTGTATTTCTCGTCTTCAAAAACGATCCGTTCCCTTGATTGATTGCTAAGGTAAAACACGTTAATCTCTCGCGCAAACGCCTGAGGTTTGAAGTTGATTTTTGTTAAATCATCTTGTGTTTTTTGAATCATGGTTTCACTTTCTCTCTCGAATATTTCACGCCTAAGGATAGGTAAAAACCTACGTTTCAAAGCTGAACTATCCATATTTACAACCAATAGTCCATATTTTTTAAAGATTTGGTTGACCCAATTAAATACAAAAGTGTTGTAATCCTTGGTATTCTTTAGCGCATCGACAAATATTTGTGAAAGTGCTTTTGCACGCTCTGAGTTACCCAATAGTTCTGAGAATTGGACGATCATTTGATCTAGTCCCGTCACATCAAACCTGCCTATCGGGCCACGCTGATTTGTATCCCAGTGCAGTGTTTTGCCAAAAAGATGTATTACATTAATCTCCTCCAAGTCGTGATCCTCAGATCCATTGATAAATACTGGAATGAAGTTGTAATGAGGATATAGTTCGGTCAGCTTGGCAGCAAGATTGATTGCCGAACATATCTTATATATATAGTATGCAGGACCACCTAGAAGTGACGGTTGGTGTGCTGTGATGATGGTGAAAGTACTAGGTCGCTTGAGCAGATCGATATTCGTCTGTTGCTTGCTGCTAGTGGTTTGATAAGCCTCGGCTACTACCTGATGGATCAACACTCTATCAACTTCAAAATTCTGTCTTTCGGCGATCGCTTTTTCTAGTCCATCTAGATCAGGTGTAAAATTGATAAAATCTGTTAACTCATCATGGTGGAGTTGATAAAATGTATCTTTCATAGATAAAGCTGATACTTTATCAAAACTTATTTTTGTGATGTCCATTAAGAAAAGTATTAAGTATTAAAGGTTCTTTTTTATGAAATCCATAGACTTCATCCAAGCATCTTTAGTGTATTCTGCATTAAATTTAGGGTTACTCGGATTGGCAAAAGCATGATCTGCGTCATAGCTATACACTTTTAATGATTTTTTGTTTTTCTTCATTGCTGCTTCAAAATCACTTACTACTTTACCATTTATCCAGCCGTCTTGAATAGCAAATATACCTAGTACTGGTGCTTTTAGTTTCTCTAACTGCACATCCTCTATAATCGGCATACCGTAGTATATCACGCAAGCTTTGACCTTATCTGCAAGTAAGATAGCAGTCTTATGGGACCAACCACCACCAAAACACCATCCAATAGTTGCAATTTTGGCCTCTTCACCTACATAGTCACTTGCACCTATGATGATACTTTCTATCCTTGCAACGTCTGCCGCTTGCATATATTCCCCTGCTTTTTCTCTCGTCGTTGCTAGCTTTCCGTCATACAAATCCAACGCAATCACATTTACATCCTTTAGTTCTTTAGATATACAATCTGCCTCTAATCTTATGTAATCATTAAGCCCCCACCATTCATGAATCACAAATACCCACTTGTCACTCTTCTTTGCTGATTTGATAAGGTAAGCATTTGCTGCTTTTCCATCATTTACAGGGAAGGTGATTTCTTTACCCAATTTATTTTCTAGTGCAAAAGGTAAAGGTTCTAGGTGTGTAGCTACGAAAGTTACATCTTTTCCCAATTCTGCAAAGGTTTGTAAAGCACTCGCAGCACAACAAGATTTAGCAACAGTAGGAACTTGAGCATATACTCGTGCAGTCATTAATAATATAAAAGCTAGCACTGAACTTATTTTCATAATCTATTATTAATGTTTAGTAAATGTATATGTGAATTAGATCGCAAAACATTCAAACCTCTAAAACCATCCTTTTGTTTATTTGATTGCTCAAAATATAAGTCTGTAACCCAACTAACTATCTCTATTTGTTTACTTTCTGCTAGACAATAATTATTTTATCCTGCCTCTCAGACCTAGCTCAATTACATTCATATCAGTAACTTTTGCGTTAGCGATTTTAAATTTTAGTATTGTACGTACGATGTGGAAGCCATGATGACCGTAAGCACCTGGATTAAGGTGCAGTAATTGAAGTTTTTTGTCAGGTATGACCTTGCATATATGTGAGTGACCCGCAATAAATATATTTGGCTTTTCGACGAGCAATATTGGATAGATTTTGGGATTATACCTGCCTGGGTAGCCGCCTATATGCGTCATCATAACTTTGAGCCCTTCGCATTCAAACACATTGACTAAGGGAAAAGTCATCCTCATATCCTTGTCATCTATATTGCCGTAAACAGCACGAAATGTTGCTGTTTTTTGGAACGGTTCTATCGATTCAAAACTACCTATATCTCCTGCATGCCAAATCTCAACACAGTCTTGCAAATTTTCGAATATTTCTTCGCCAAAATAACCGTGATTGTCAGATATCAATCCTATCTGCATAGTACTAAAGTTGATATGGTTACAGAATCTATGTGTTAAACAAAAAAAAGCAGTTACCTAATAGCAGATAGATAACTGCTTTTCATTTAATCTATCTGAACATTAAAGGTGAATAACTTCGTCATAAGCTGCTGCCGTTGCCTCCATTATTGCCTCACTCATCGTTGGATGTGGATGTATAGATTTGAGGATTTCCATACCTGTACTTTCTAGTTTTTTAGCTACTATTAGCTCTGCGATCATTTCAGTCACATTGGCACCTAACATGTGAGCGCCGAGCAATTCGCCATATTTAGCATCATATATCACTTTTACAAAACCTTCTTTTGCACCCGCTGCACTCGCTTTACCACTTGCTGAAAATGGAAACTTACCTACTTTTAGTTCATAACCGGCTTCTTTGGCTTGCGCCTCTGTCATGCCTACGCTAGACACCTCTGGCCAACAATAAGTACATGAAGGTATATTACCATAATCAATAGTTTCAGGATGGTGACCAGCGATTTTTTCTACACAAGTGATACCTTCCGCACTAGCTACATGTGCGAGAGCTTGCGTCGGGATCACATCACCTATAGCATAGATACCAGGTACATTGGTACGGTAGAATTCATCTACTTTGATCATACCTCTATCTAGCTCTATACCGAGTGCTTCTAGGCCTATATCTTCCACATTTGGACTCACACCTGCCGCTGAGAGTACTACATCACAGAGGATGATCTGTGTGCTATTGTCTTTTCTGCTTTTGATGACGACTTCACAAGTATCTTTATTAACAGTGACCGTTTCTACAGCTGAATTGGCTAGAATTTTCATACCAGCTTTTTTATATATTTTAGCTAGTTCTTTAGACACATCGCTATCCTCTCTAGGCAATAGACCTTGCTCTGCAAACTCTACGACGGTCACTTCTGTACCTATAGAATGATAAAAATATGCAAACTCTACGCCGATAGCTCCTGCGCCCACTACGACCATCCTTTTTGGTTGTGTGGGCAATGTCATTGCTTCTCGGTAACCTATGATATGTTTGCCATCTAGTTTTAAGTTAGGCAATTCTTTAGCACGTCCACCCGTAGCGATGATGATATTTTCAGCACTGTATTCTGCTTTTTTACCAGCTGCATCAGTTACTACGATTTTTTTGCCTCTAGCTAACCGGCCGTAACCTTCCAAGACAGTGATTTTATTTTTTTTCATCAAGAAAGTCACCCCTTTACTCATTCCGTCTGCAACTCCACGACTGCGACCTATCATTTTGTCAAAGTCTGCTTTGGGCTCGTTGACTTGGATTCCATAATCACTTGCATGACTAATGTAGTTAAATACTTGAGCACTTTTGAGCAATGCCTTAGTAGGTATGCAGCCCCAGTTGAGACACACACCACCTAGACTTTCTTTTTCTACTATGGCTACTTTTAGTCCTAACTGCGACGCTCGGATAGCGGCTACATAACCTCCAGGACCACTTCCTAATACGATTAAATCAAAATTCATATATAATTATTATTTCTTTATAAAAATGAGCAAATTTAACACCACTGTATTCATTGATTATGATTTGTATATACCAATGATCTTTAAATTTGCCACAAAGGTAAACCTATTGCTTTGATTATCAAAAATAAATATTCCAAATTTGGACAATCCTTTAATTATAACTGTTATAAAATGAAATTTTGCTTACTCAAAGGGCAGCATTTGATTTAGAAATACTGATTTGCAATACTATAAATGTGATTTTATATACAAAAAACAATATTTTGTTATCTTTGTCACTTAATTTTAAATGTTGATCGATTTATCACGCATCTGAGAAACTTAAATGTTTCATTTTGTATTTATTATTACAATAATTTATTTTATGTCAAATAATGATGTTTTAAGGAAGTTGAAGTCACTTTTCGTAGTAGAGGACCCGAATGCTGTCAAGTCAGTTAATAAATCAAAACCAACCCAACCCGAACCTACAACATCACCACGTATGAGTACTACGCCAACAAGTGCGAGTATCTTCACAACCGATACAAATGTAACGCCTGACAAAAAGTTTGTAGATATGCAGGAGGCAACGTTGGCTGCTTCTAATCTTGAAGGGTTTGATTATATAGAATTCAAAAACTCTTTGACTTCCTTAGCAAATGTAATTCCAGATGAGAATGTAAGGTATAAGTCAGCTTACGAAATGGCAAAAACACTCGGAGTTACCAAGGAAAAATTAGTAGATAGTGCGCAGTATTATATTCAACTTTTGGAAGCAGAATATAAAAAAGTCCTCGATTCGGCGGAAGCTTCCAAATCAAAACAAGTGCATGATAAACAAGATGAGATCAAAAATCTAGAAACGATGATTGCTCAGAAAAAGGCGTCCATTGCTCAGATCAATAAGGACATAGCTCAAGCCGAGCAAACCCTAGCAGAATCTAAATCTCAGGCTACTTCAGCACTAGATAAGATCAATGCTACCGTAAACCAATATGCATCTGCCTATAGAATAGTGCATGATAGGATAGAAGATGATCTCAAAAAGATCACGACAAATTTATAATTCAAAAACGATAAAAACCCTTTTTAGCAATAAAGTACTTGAATGGAAGGATTAAAAACAAAGCCTTTTTGGCAACGACCTGAAGGAATCACAGGTGCGATATTTCTGGGGCTCATAACGCTAGGTATTGGCTATATTATTGCTACCTCCTTAGCTTCGTTACTAGCATTTATGTTTACTACTGCAGGTGCATTAGTGAGTATATTTGTACTCGGATCGATTATTTTTCTTGCACTTGATAGCAAAGCTCGAACGCTTGTATCGTATATATATAAAAGTGTAATGAGATGGATTACTGGGTTGTTTGTAGAGATCGATCCTATAGGAGTGCTAAAGTCTTATGTGGACAGCCTAAAGTCCAACCTCAATAAAATGAGCAGACAAATCGCTCAGCTTCGAGGTCAAATGCATAAACTGCAAGAGATCGTACTCAATAACAAAAAAGAAATAGACTCTAATCTCACTATGGCTAGCCAAGCTGCTGACAATAACAAACAAGCTCAAATGCTACTCAAAAGCAGAAAGGCAGGCAGACTTCAAGACTCTAATCTGAAGTTAGAAGATCTATATAATAAGATGGAAATCATGTATCGAGTATTGTCTAAAATGTACGAAAACTCAGATATCCTTATAGAAGATATCACAGATCAAGTAGCCGTCAAAGAGCAAGAACGCAAAGCTATCATCGCTAGTAATTCGGCTATGAAATCAGCTATGAGTGTCATCAAAGGCGATCCAGACAAAAAGGCAATGTTTGACGCTGCACTTGAGACCATTGCAGAAGATGTTAGTCAAAAGGTAGGTGAGATGGAGCGGTTTATGGAGGTTTCTAATAGCTTTATGCAGTCTATCGACCTACAGAATGGAGTTTTTGAGGAGGAGGGCCTCAAAATGTTAGAGAAATGGGAAACAGAGTCCGTTTCTTTACTTTTAGGCGCAGACAAGTCCTCGATTATAAAAAAAGCTAATGACAGCGACGATATCCTAGATCTCGAATCTCCCATCCGAACACCCGAAAAGGTGGGCAGAGTGAATCAATATGATAGCTTATTCGACTAAATATTATTTATTAATTTTTTTAAATATTAACAAAATGGCAACACGTTTAACCTCTTTTTCCAAATTTATGATCACATTATTGATACTCGGTGTGGTATTTTTTGCTGGAAAATACATAATAGAAAATACACAATTAGGCAAAGATATCAAGTCAAAAGCTGAAACAGCCGCTGCTAATGGTACGGATACTGGTTCTTCATCATCTAGTGGTGCTTCTGGCGGTCAGCGAGATCCAAACACACTAAGAGTGCAGTTGGTTTCTTGGGGTGGATATGCGCCAGGACTGTATTTTAATGAAGGCTCTGCGGCCAATACCAATAGTAGGTTTTATAAGGACTACGGATTTAAAGTAGAATTCAAATTAGAAAATGATTTACTCAATGCACTCAATGCTTGGACAGCTGGCGAGTATGACGTGATGGTTCAGACAGTAGATGCATTCCCACTATATACTGCACCAGTAGATATCAATGCCATGAAACCAAAAGCTTTTATGCAAGTGGACTGGTCAAGGGGAGGAGATGCTATCATCGTCAAAAGAGGTATAAAAAGTGTTAATGATCTGAAAGGTAAAAAAATAGCTGTAGCTGTGCCATCACCAGCGCAAACACTATTGATTAACTCACTAGAAGCTGCCGGATTAAAATATAGTGATGTAGAAGTCATCAAAACTACTGACAACCTAGAAGCAGCAAAACTATTCAAGACCAAAGATGTAGATGCAGCCGTAGTATGGAGTCCAGATGACGTACTAGCTACTAGAGATGTGGCAGGTTCGTCTATACTCTTGACTACTGTACAACAGTCGCACATCATAGCAGATATCATGTTTGCCTCTCAAAATACCATCGATACTAAAAAAGATATGATCCATGGATTTTATGAAGGATGGATGAAAGGTGTCGCAGAAGTCAATAACAATGCTTCTAATCAAGCTAAAGCAGCCAGATATTTGGCTGAACTCAATGGAATCTCCCCCGAAGATGGAGCGGGTATGATGAGCACTGTTTATTGGACAGGACAAGGTGATAATGTCAACTTCTTTGGTCTAAACTCTTCATATAAAGGTCAGAAAGGTGAAGATCTATATGAAAAGATGGGACGTAAATTTCTCGAAATCGGTGATTCGCCTAATGCTGCACCTGCTTGGAGATCCGTAATATATACAGGTGCTATATCAGCAGCTCAAGACAAACTCTCTGGTCCCGCCTATGCAGCGGAAAAAAGCAAGACTTTCACACCTACGACAAAAGAAGAAGTAAACGCACCCGCAATCGCTTCTAAACCAATAAGCATCAGCTTCCCTTCAGGCAAGTTTCAGTTAGACGAAAATGCTAAAAGCCTCATCGATATTCAGTTTAAGGACATAGCTAAATCTTTTGCTAACACCAAGGTAAGGGTAGAAGGTAATACAGACAATGTAGGTAATGCTAAATCTAACAAAATACTATCTGAAAAAAGAGCTAAATCCGTAGCAGATTACTTAAAGGCTCAATATGATATAGATACCAATAGATTTGTAGTAATCGGAAATGGTTCTAATAATCCCGTTTCAGGATGTGAGTCCAATGCTAGCGAAGACTGTAAAAGCAGGAATAGAAGAACAGAATTTCAGCTAATTT
>Ga0105045_10005290_pt1 | contig 11348 bp, 5 predicted proteins | sample MAT02_FD_78089 | JGI IMG/M metagenome (GOLD analysis project Ga0105045, IMG submission 78089) | Freshwater microbial communities from Lake Fryxell liftoff mats and glacier meltwater in Antarctica - MAT-02 (megahit assembly) | ecosystem: Environmental > Aquatic > Freshwater > Ice > Liftoff... | reverse complement strand
GCTTATTTGCGGTTGGATTTCTTGTTGCATTAGCTACTAATGTCGATAGCGTTGCGTTGTTTAAATATTACAAAGGAAATCCCACCGCTAGGCTAGCAATGATAGACTTTTATGCCAAAAATAAACTGCAGTTGGAGGCTTTTAGTGCTAATTACAATACAGTAACTCAGGTTACACAAACAGATTCACTGGCATTGATCGAGACAAAAGCAAATATTGCAGGACTAGCAAAACAAATGGATAGTTTAAAAAACGATCTCGAATTGCCTATTGGATGGGATCAAGCTTTTCGTGAAACGATGAAAGTGAAACCTAATATAATTCAGCAAAACGCTGTAATTAGTAAAACAGATGATGCGCAAAAAGTTCCTAAAAATTCCAGAGGTCTTATTTTTTTTGGCGTTCCTCTTGCTGCCGTACTATTTAAAATACTTGGCTTTATAATTTCGGCCTTTGCCGCTAGCATAGGCGCTCCTTTCTGGTTTGATTTACTTAAAAAAGCAACAACCGTTACCAATACTGTAATTAAAAAAGTATAAGTCATGAATGATAAATATAAAAATGCACACACGCACATATTTACAATGCATAATGCACCGAAAGATTTTTTGCAGTTGTATATGCCGGCTTTTTTAGCAAAGCGCGTTGATACGTTTACTAATACTGAGGCAGGCGCATGGGTAATTCGTCAAGCAGCAAAACTTAATTCAGGAATGTTTAAGCGATATGCAACTTTTTTACAAATTGGAAAAAGCAGCGACCAAATCACCGTTTTTGAAAATCTGCTGTCCCGTTATCCTAATGAAACGATGCAATTTATTACGCTGTGTCAAAATCTAGAATATCTTGGCGTTGGAAGATCAATCAGTGGTTTTGAAGGTCAAATAGAAGAGGTTCTAAGTATCAAAAAAACGTATCCCAATGATATCTTACCGTTTTTTGGGCTCGACCCAAGGTGGAAAAGTAACGGCACCGAAATAAGAAAAACAGTTGAAAGCTATTTTGAAACAAAAATTGAGGTGGGTGGCACCCAAATTTATCCGTTTCACGGACTAAAAATTTATTGTAGTACTGGACATTATATTTTTGATGAGAAACTTAAGGAAACCTTTGAGTGGGCAGCTGACAATGGTGTGCCTGTGATGTCACATTGTTATTATTTAGGCGGAATCTATAATTTTGATAAAAATTACATTACTAATAATTTAAATATTAACGATGTGTATACAAATCAACGCTACACTGCTCCAAAATTTATAGATGAAGGAAAGTGGATTTCTCGAAAGTTGAACCTAAATCGTAAAGCAAATTGTCGTAAATCGTGTTCGTATTTTCTGGAGCCCTATTCCTATCAATCGATGTTGAATTATTTTGCAAACCGTCCCGATAAACTCAAAATATGTTTCGCACATTATGGAGGCGTCAACCAAATCAGAGCTTCGATGGGTTTAGAAAAAGACAATGAACAAAAAGCACCTTACGGTGTGGCAAAAATAAATTGGTTTAATCAAGTTCAAAACTTAATGGCACAACATCCTAATGTTTACGCGGATATTTCGTATAACGTGGCAGAAGCATTAGAAAAAAAGAACGGAAATAATTTATTGTATGATGTTTTTTTGAAAGAAGCCAAACAAACTTACGGCAACCAAATTCTTTTTGGCACTGATTATTTTATGACCGAAAAAGATAGCCTAGAGCAAGATGCTGTACAAGGATTTAGAAACTATGCTTCGCAAAACTACTTATCTAACGGTAATAATCTTTGGGAGCAAATGGCAAGGACTAATCCAAATCTATATTTAAAAAGTAAATATTATCCCTAAAATCTGGGAGAATAGTAAATTGTAGCAGCAAAACTAATTTTGTTGATTGTCAAACTACAAGAATAATTAATATTTTAAAATATAAAAGTTAGTAAAACATCGCGGCTACAGTAAAAATACCTAAGACTGATATTGCTTAATGGAAGTGGCTATTTTGGAAATCATTTGCAGTCTACTAAATGTAATTGCAATAAAAAAATAGATCCATTATCGATCATTTTATAATAGATTTTATACGCAAGTTGCTGCTTTATAAAAGGTTATAAAATTGATTGTAAAACATTAACAAATCCTTAATTCTTGTGGTTCGAGTAAATGTCATGATGTTTCAAAGGATAAGAAAATTGCTAAAGCAATTAGAGAAAATTATTAATTCCACAAATGAGACAAAACGATCGAAAATGCTTTCAAATTTGAAAGTTTTTTTTTAGTTTTAACTGAACAAATGTTAATAACTTAAAGGCTTTAAAAAGGATTTTAACGGTTATATAAATTGCGTTTTTATATATTTGCCTGTTAGACAAAAATTACATTTTTTTAGAATTGAAAATATGAGCGAAGAAATCAAGAAGGACAGTTATTCAGCGGATAGTATTCAGGCATTAGAAGGAATGGAGCATGTAAGAATGCGCCCGTCGATGTATATTGGAGATGTGGGAGTTCGTGGGTTACACCATTTAGTTTATGAAGTAGTAGATAACTCGATTGATGAAGCAATGGGAGGCCATTGTGACACAATTATAGTGGATATTAATGAAGATGGATCTATCACTGTTGAAGATAACGGTCGTGGAATTCCTGTTGGTATTCATAAAAAAGAAGGTGTTTCAGCACTTGAAGTGGTAATGACCAAAATTGGTGCTGGAGGAAAATTTGATAAAGATTCTTATAAAGTATCTGGAGGACTTCACGGTGTAGGTGTTTCTGTGGTAAATGCTTTATCAAATCATCTAAGAGCAACTGTTCACAGCAGTGATGGTAAAATATACGAGCAAGAATACGAAAAGGGAAAAGCATTGTATCCCGTTAAACAAATAGGGGAAACTACTAAAAGAGGAACGATCGTTACTTTCTATCCTGATCCAACAATTTTTACTCAAACAGTAGAGTATTCTTACGATACTTTATCTGCTCGAATGCGAGAATTGTCTTATCTTAATAAAGGAATTACGGTTACTTTTACTGACAAAAGAGAATTGGATAAAGATGGAAATTTCGTCTCTGAAATTTTTCATTCTGATGAGGGTTTAAAGGAATATATTAGATACTTAGATGGAAACCGTGAGCCTATAATTGCACACGTAATTTCTATGGATAATGAAAAAGGAGAAGTTCCGGTTGAGGTGGCGTTAATTTACAACACTAGTTATACTGAAAATATATTCTCTTACGTAAACAATATCAACACACACGAAGGAGGAACGCACTTGCAAGGTTTTAGAACAGGTCTTACAAGATCTTTGAAAAAATATGCAGATGCCTCGGGAATGTTAGACAAATTAAAATTTGATATTTCAGGAGATGATTTCCGTGAAGGACTTACAGCTATTATTTCTGTAAAAGTTCAGGAACCACAATTTGAAGGACAAACCAAGACCAAACTTGGAAATAGAGAAGTCGTTTCTCCAGTTTCTCAAGCAGTTTCGGAAATGATTGAAAATTATTTGGAAGAAAATCCAAATGATGCTCGAATCATTGTTCAAAAAGTAATTCTTGCTGCTCAGGCGCGCCATGCTGCTAAGAAAGCTCGTGAAATGGTGCAACGTAAAACCGTAATGGGTGGCGGTGGATTACCAGGGAAATTATCGGATTGTTCAGAGCAAGATCCTGCAAAATGTGAAGTATATCTTGTAGAGGGAGATTCGGCTGGTGGAACAGCAAAACAGGGACGTGATCGTGCTTTTCAAGCAATTTTACCATTGCGTGGTAAGATTTTGAATGTGGAGAAAGCAATGCATCATAAAGTTTTTGAAAACGAAGAGATTCGAAATATATTTACTGCTCTTGGAGTTACTGTTGGTACCGAAGAAGATAGTAAGGCCTTAAATATTTCAAAACTACGCTACCATAAAGTAATTATTATGTGTGATGCCGATGTCGATGGTAGTCACATCTCTACATTGATTTTGACATTCTTCTTTAGATTTATGAAGGAATTAATCGAGCATGGTCACATTTATATTGCAGCACCACCTTTATATTTAGTTAAAAAAGGAAACAAAAAAGAATATGCTTGGAATGACTTACAACGTGATCAAGCAAATGAAAGAATGGGCGGAAGCGCAGGAATTCAACGTTACAAAGGTCTTGGGGAAATGAATGCCGAACAATTGTGGGAAACAACTATGGATCCTAACTTTAGAACTTTACGTCAAGTGACCATTGACAGTTTAGCTGAGGCCGATAGAGTATTCTCTATGTTGATGGGCGATGAGGTTCCACCAAGAAGAGAATTTATAGAGAAGAATGCCGTTTATGCAAATATTGATGCCTAACGATAAATAGTCGTTTGCAGCTTAAAAGAAATTAAATAAAAATATTAACTAAATTTAATTATAACCGAATAAACTTTAAAATATGAAAGTTACCATTGTAGGCGCAGGAAATGTAGGCGCAACATGTGCTGATGTGATTTCTTATCGAGGAATTGCTAGCGAAGTTGTGTTGCTAGACATTAAAGAAGGTTTTGCTGAGGGTAAAGCATTAGATATTATGCAATGTGCCACTAATACAGGTTTTAATACAAAAGTATCAGGGGTTACTAATGATTACTCGAAAACCGCTGGAAGCGATGTTGTTGTAATTACATCAGGAATTCCAAGAAAACCGGGAATGACTAGAGAAGAATTGATAGGAATTAATGCAAGTATTGTAAAAACTGTAGCTGAAAATGTATTAAAACATTCTCCAGATACAATTATTGTGGTAGTTTCGAATCCTATGGATACAATGACTTATTTAGCATTAAAATCTACTGGATTGCCAAAAAACAGAATTATTGGAATGGGTGGTGCTTTAGACAGTTCTCGTTTTAGAACTTATTTGTCGTTGGCTTTGGACAGACCCGCAAATGATATTTCAGCAATGGTTATTGGTGGACACGGTGATACGACTATGATTCCATTAACGCGTTTAGCTTCATATAACGGAATTCCAGTTTCTCAATTTCTTTCAGAAGAACAATTACAAAAAGTTGCTGCTGATACCATGGTAGGAGGCGCAACTCTTACTGGACTTTTAGGAACATCAGCTTGGTATGCTCCAGGAGCTTCAGTTGCTTTTTTAGTAGATAGTATTTTGAACGATCAAAAGAAAATGATTGCTTGTTCTGTCTTTGTAGAAGGCGAGTATGGACAAAATGATATCTGTATTGGTGTTCCATGTATCATTGGTAAAAATGGAATAGAAGAAATTTTAGCCATTGAACTTGATGAAACTGAAAAAGCGTTATTTGCTAACAGTGCAGACGCTGTTAGACAAATGAATGACGCCTTAAAAACGATTTTAGTATAAAAATTCCGCAATAGAAATGGAAGACTGCAACTTTGCAGTCTTTTTTCTTGAGATTAATGAATAAATAAATTGGTTAATCTTAGCGTTAATTATATATTTGCTCGGTTTAAAAAAAATTATGCGACTTGCTGGATTTCTTTCGATAAATATAAAGAAATATAAAACGTTGCTGTATAGGGTTTAAAACAAAAATAAATAAATAAAAAATAATTAATTTTTAGTAATAATGCAGAATAAAGGACTTATTAAATTTTTCGCAATTCTATTTGCATTGGTAAGTATTTACCAACTTTCTTTCACTTTTGTTGCAAGTAAAGTAAAAAACGATGCAAAATCTTTTGCTAATGGGAACTCTGAGAAGGAAGTTAAATATTTAGACTCCATAGGTAAGGAGAGCGTATTTAATCTTGGTTTTACCAATTTTACTTTCAATGAAGTTAGTGATAAACAAATCAATAAAGGTCTTGACTTAGAGGGAGGAATAAATGTTATTCTTCAAATTTCAGTGAAAGACATATTAAAAGGATTATCTAATAATTCAAAAAACCCAGTTTTCAATAAGTCGTTGGCTGATGCAACTGCAAATCAAAAAGGAAACCAAACTTATCTAGATGCTTTTTATGACGCTTTTGATGCAAATTCAAAAGGAACTGTAAAGCTTGCTTCTCCCGATATTTTTGCAAACAGAAGTTTGCAAGGTGAAGGTGGTGTTGATTTCCAAATGTCAGATGCAGATGTAAAAAAAGTAATCTCTAGAAAAGTTGATGAATCGGTAGAAAGTGCTTTTGGAGTACTTAGAAAACGTATCGATAAATTTGGAGTAACACAGCCTAATATTCAAAAATTAGGAGAATCAGGAAGAATTCTAGTAGAACTTCCAGGTGCTAAAGATGTTGATAGAATCAAAAAGTTATTACAAAGTACAGCTCAGTTAGAGTTTTGGGAAACCTATAAAATTGATGAAATAGGGAATTTCTTGATGGCTGCTAATGAGACGTTGAAAAAAACGGAGGTTAAAACTACTGAGGTAAAACCAGTTGTCAAAGACTCGTTAAGTGCTTTATTGTCTGACGGTAAAGATTCAGCAGTTGCTTCAAGAGGAAACAATCCATTATTAGATAAAATAATTGGTCAAGGTGGCGGACCTGTTTTAGGTTTGTTTTCACCAAAAGACACTGCTGTCGTAAATGGTTATTTGAAAAGAGCTGATGTTAGAATTTTATTATCGGGAGAACAACGTTATGCTAAATTTGTTTGGGGTATTCCAACTCCAATAAAAGATGAAAAAGGCAAAGATGTTGATGCTGTAGAATTGTACGCATTAAAAGGAAATAGAGATAATGTTCCTGCAATGAGCGGTGGTGTTGTAACTGATGCAAGTGATACTTTTGACCAATTGGGAAAACCAGCTGTTTCTATGCAAATGGATGGGCAAGGAGCAAAATCTTGGGAAGAGTTAACAGGAAAGGCGTATACTCAAAAAAGCAATATTGCCATCGTTCTTGATGATGTGGTTTATTCTGCCCCTGGAGTTTCTAGTGGACCAATTTCAGGTGGAAGATCTGAAATTTCTGGTGCATTTGATGTAACACAAACTAAAGATTTAGCGAATGTTTTAAGAGCAGGTAAATTACCAGCTGCTGCTGATATCGTTCAGTCAGAAGTGGTAGGACCATCATTAGGGCAGGAAGCTATTGATAACGGTACAAACTCTGCAATCATTGGATTGCTTATCGTTTCACTTTGGATGATGATTTATTATGGTAAAGCGGGTTGGTACGCTAATATTGCATTGGCGGTTAACTTACTTTTCTTATTTGGAATTCTTGCAAGTATAGGTGCAGTGTTAACTTTACCTGGTATTGCTGGTATTGTTTTAACAATGGGTACTGCTGTAGATGCAAATATAATTATCTATGAAAGGGCGAAGGAAGAGTTAAGAGATGGTAAAACTCTTGAGCAGGCTATTAAAACCTCATACAGCTGGACTGGTGCAATGTCATCAATTACGGATGCAAATGTGACGCACATTTTAACTGGAGCTGTCTTATTTATATTTGGTTCAGGGCCTATTAAAGGTTTTGCTACTACGTTGTTAATTGGTATTGTAACTTCATTGTTTACCTCTATTTTTATAGCTCGCATTTTTATTGACTGGAACATTAACAAAAAGAATAATTTGACATTTGTGACTAATTTCTCTAAGAATATGTTCACTAAGTTTAATTTTGATTTCCTAGGCAAAAAGAAAATGACGTATATCATTTCTTCAATTATTGTAATAGTAAGTTTTTCATCATTGGCAATTAATGGTTTAGATCAAGGAGTCGATTTTGTAGGTGGAAGAACTTTCCAAGTGCGTTTTGAAAAACCAATTGAAACTGAAACCGTAAAAACGGAATTAGCGCAAGTATTTGATGGTAGTGCTGAAGTAAAAGTTTTTGGTAGCGATAACCAATTAAAAATTACTACTAAATATAAAGTACAAGAGTCAGGCAGTAAAGCTGATGAAGAAGTAAATAAATTGTTGTTCACAACTTTAAAAAAGCATTATTCTGCTGATATGACTTACGAAAAATTTGTAAACGCCTATGATGGAAAAAATATAGGAATTTTGCAAGCGTCTAAAGTAGGGCCAACAGTTGCAGAAGATATTAAAACTAATGCTTATTGGGCTGTAATAGGAGCAATGGCTTTAGTATTTTTATACCTGATGATCAGTTACAGAAAATGGCAATATAGTTTAGGTGCAATTGCTGCTGTAGCGCATGATGTTATTTTTGTATTAGGAATTTACTCTCTGTGTTATAAATTCATGCCTTTTGGAATGGAGATTGATCAGCATTTTATTGCTGCTATACTTACAGTTATTGGGTATTCAATGAATGACACGGTTATTGTATTTGATAGAGTTCGTGAATTTCTAGCTGGAAAAACTAAAGGTGATTTCTCTGAAATTGTAAACCAGTCAGTTAACACTACAATGTCTAGAACCATTAATACATCGTTGACAATGATTGTGGTTTTATTAATTATGTTTGTTTTTGGTGGAGAATCTATTAGAGGATTTATATTTGCGATGTTGATTGGTATTTTAGTAGGTACTTATTCGTCATTATTTATAGCTACTCCTATACTAGTGGATACGATCTCTAAAGAAGATAAGAAAAGAGTTGAAAATTCACATTTAGAAGCTTAAAATAAAGTTTTTAGAATAGATAAAAAAAGAGATTCAACGAAAGTTGAATCTCTTTTTTTTTAGATATATATGATTACTCGTAATTCTCAATAATAAGTTTTTGTGTAAAAGAGTATTGTTTTTGAAGTTGTAATTCTAATAGAAGTAAAAGTTTTAATTTTAACATTCAAGTAAGCCAACAATTATTAATTTTGATTTTATTACAAACAGCTAAGATGTTTTTAAGCTTCGGTTTTACAGTTTAGATCTTCTTTATTGCTACAGTTTCTAAAAAAGTTAGATTTACAAAAGATGAATATTTTAAATATTTGAGAAGTTACGTTACAATTATAACTGATCAAAATTTATAAATTCTAGGAAATCTTAAAATTGTTTGATTAAAATTTCCTAGAATATAATATGTCCAAATCGTATTCTTTTTACTGCCAGCCGCCGCCTAATGCTTTATATAAATTGATTGTTGCTTGGTGTTGCATTTTTTTTGTGATAATCAAGGCAATTTTTGACTCCAGAGCAGTTCGCTGGGTCAACAAAACCTCTAAATAGGTTGCTCTACCAGACTTAAATAAATCATTAGCAATCTCAGTTGACTGAGTATAAAAATATACTTCTTGGTTTTTTAACTCATATAATTTTTCTAGATTATTAATGTTCGATATTTCATTGGCCACTTCTACATATCCATTCAAAATAATTTTTTGGTAGTTCAGCAAGGCTTCTGTTTGATTTGCTTTTGCAGTATTAAATTTTGCTTTAATGGCACTCCGATTTAATAAGGGAGCAGTCAAATTTCCAAAAATAGTGTATGCTAATGATTGTGGTGACTGAAATAGCAATGCAGTATTGAATGCCTGATAACCTATACTTCCATTCATCACAAATGACGGATAAAAAGCTGCTTTTGCTGATTTTACATCAAATTTAGAAGCCGCTAATTCCAATTCTGCTTGCCTGATATCAGGTCTGTTTTGAAGTAATTGTGAAGGTATTCCCAAATTAATCGCAGTAGTATCGTAAGTATTAAATTTACTTTTATCCCGCACAATCGTTGTTGGGAATTGACCACACAAGAAATTCATCTTATTCTCAACTATCGCAATTTGCTGGAGAATTTCATATTCAAAGCCTTTCGAGTTTGAAACCTGTCCTTCAAATTGTTTTACCGGTAGTTCATTTAAAACAGCTGCTTCTTTTTTTACACGTATAATATCCAGTGCTGCTTGTTGTATAATGATTGTTTCTCTTATGATATCCAGCTCATTGTCAAGTGCTAGTAATTCAAAATAAGTGAAAGCAACTTCGGCAATTAGTGAAGTTTGAATAGCATTTTTACCTTCTAAAGTTCCAGTAAAACGTGCAATTGCTGCTTTTTTATTGCTACGTAGTTTGCCCCAAACATCGACTTCCCAGCTGGCATTAAATCCTACCAAATAATCGGGTAAGTTTTCGGGCACAATTTGTCCTGGTCGTATATTGGTGCTGGCATTTCCTGCACCATCCATCGTAAACAAACCAAATCTTCGCTGTGCTGCACTAATTCCTCCGTTTAAGCTCGGTAATAATGCACCTTTTGTAAAGCGAACATTATTTCTTGCCATTTCTATTTTTTGCATGGCAATTTGTAAGTCATAATTGTTCGCTAACGAAGTTTCAATCAATTTTTTTAAATATTGATCTTTATAAAAAAGCTCCCATTTTACAGAAGCTGTAGTGGTGGAGTCTTTTGAGGTTGAATAGGATTCTGGCAACGGTTTTATTTCATTTGTTGCAGTAGTAGATTTTGCTGCCGTCTTACATCCTATCGTAAATCCAATTAAGGCGATAAATAGCAGTATTTTATTTATTTGTGACATAACTTTTAAGAGTCTGATTTTTTAATTAGTGGAATTTTTAAGGCGCTTTCGCGATCTTTTTTATACGTAAAACTAGCAAAAATGAAGTATAAACCTGGAATTATCAGAATTCCGAAAATAGTTCCAAATAACATTCCACCTGCAGCCGTAGTTCCAATAGTTCTATTTCCAATAGCACCCGCACCAGAGGCCAACGTTAATGGAATAAGTCCGGCAATAAAAGCAAATGATGTCATTATAATAGGACGTAAACGTGCTGAAGCTCCTTCAATTGCAGCTTGAAAAGGTGTTAATCCTTCTTTTTGTTTTAAAATTGCAAATTCAATAATTAGCACAGCATTTTTTCCTAATATTCCAATAAGCATTACCATGGCAACCTGCGCATAAATATTATTCTCAAGTCCTAAAACTGCTAATAAGAAAAACGCACCAAAGATTCCAGTTGGTAATGAAAGAATTACTGGTAATGGCAACAAAAAACTTTCATATTGTGCCGCCAAAAGCAAATAAATAAACAATAAACAAATTATAAAAATGTAAATCGCCTCATTACCCGCAGCGGCTTGCTCGCGAGATGATCCACCCCAATCATAACCATAACCTTTAGGAAGCTTTTCAGCGGCAATTGTTTTAACAGCCTCGATGGCTTGACCAGAGCTATATCCTTTGCTTGGTTCTCCGTTCAACATTGCTGCTGGATACATATTGTAACGCGTGATTTGTTCTGGTCCGTACACTTTTTCAATCGATAAAAAGGAGGACATCGCTACCATTTCACCTTCTGAGTTTTTAGCATACAATTTTAAAATATCATCTGGTTTGCTTCTGTACTCCGGCGAGGATTGAACCATTACTCGATACATTTGATTGAACCGAATAAAATTAGTCGCATATTCACTTCCTAAATACGTTTGAAGTGTATTCAAGATTTCGCTAACGCTTACGCCTTTTTGAGCT
>Ga0105045_10005289_pt1 | contig 11349 bp, 12 predicted proteins | sample MAT02_FD_78089 | JGI IMG/M metagenome (GOLD analysis project Ga0105045, IMG submission 78089) | Freshwater microbial communities from Lake Fryxell liftoff mats and glacier meltwater in Antarctica - MAT-02 (megahit assembly) | ecosystem: Environmental > Aquatic > Freshwater > Ice > Liftoff... | reverse complement strand
TCGCGCTACGTTACACGGCTGGAACGGCGGGGCTTACGAGCGCCTGAACAGTGTCAACGGCCGCTTGCAAGTCGTGGTCGACTCTGAACGTGTCGGTTCGGCAGTGATCATCAGCCTCGCTTTGACCAATGTGTTTGCCGCCTTTGCCTCGCAAGCAGCGGACTACATTGAGCTGACGAATCTCACCGGTAAAACGATTGAGTATCGACGCGGCGGTGCGGGTGCAGCAGCAAGCATTTTGACCGGCACCAGTCGTCGAATTGAAGTGCCTACAGGCGACGTCAACTCGCTGCAGCTGCGCAACGCAACTGACGGTGTTGCCGTTACGGTAACTGCCGACGCAATTAACTGGCTGCAGTAATGCCTGCAATTGAACTGCCGGCGTATGGGTGGGAGCCACGCGATCACCAGATCGAAGCGTGGCAAGCGCTTGAACGTGGCGTTAGTACTTGCGTTTTAGCGTGGCATCGACGCGCGGGCAAGGACGAAATCGCGCTGCACAACGGCGCGATCAAAGCCATGCAGCGCGTCGGCAACTACTGGCACATGCTTCCTATGCAAGAGCAAGCGCGTAAAGCGCTATGGGAAGCAGTGAACCCCAAGACAGGCCGGGTTCGCTGGAAGGATGCCTTTCCGCCCGAGATTATCGAGCACGTCGACAACCAAGGCATGAAGGTCACGTTCAAGAACAACAGCACATGGCAGCTGCTGGGCTCGGACAACTACAACAGCCTCGTGGGTACCACGCCTGTTGGCATGACTTTCTCCGAAGCCGCGTTGGCCAACCCCAACGCCTACGGTTTTTTCCGCCCGATTTTGCTTGAGAACAACGGCTGGTCGCTGCACATTAGCTCGACCCGTGGGCGCAACCACTTCTACAAGCTGTTCAAGACCTACGAGAATCAGCCTGACGCTTTCGTGCAGCGCCTGTCCGCGCACGACACTGCCGTGTTCAGCGCGATGCAGCTGGCGATGGAGCGCAAAGTCTACGTCGACCTCTACGGCGCGACGCTGGGCGACTCCCTGTTCCGTCAGGAGTATCTGAGCGAGTGGGATGCCGCGGTGCTAGGCGCCGTGTTCGGCAAGGAAGTGAAGCGTCTCCGTGAGGAAGGCCGCGCGCTGCCCTTGATCTACGACCCCCGCTTCCCGGTCGATACCTCGTGGGACATCGGCGTTGGCGACACGAACGTGATCCTGTTTTGGCAGACGGTCGGCAACATCGAGCGCCTGATCGATTGGTATTCCAGCACCGATACCGGCATCGAGCACTACGCCGAAATCCTTGCGCAGAAACGCTACTTCTACCACCGGCACATCGGCCCGCACGATATTTCCAACCGCGAGTGGGGCATGAACGGCGTCAGCCGCATGTCGACAGCCAAGAAGCTCGGGCTGAATTTCGCGCGCATGCCCAACATTGCGCAGACCGACAGCATTGCTGCCGGCGCGCGCTTGATCAACAACATGCAGATTAACGTGCTTGGCCATCCGGTCGAAGATCCGATGGACGACTGCGCTTTCGTGCTTGAGGCGCTTGAAAGCTACCACTTCACCTTCGACAAAGAGCACCGGGTCATGTCCAAGAACCCGGTCCACGATTGGTCGTCCCACTACTGCAGTGCGTTGATGACCCGCGGGATCTATACTGCAGGCCGCACGACCACCGGCCGACCGTCGATCCTTCAAGGCAACGGCAAGGACGAGCTGCAGCAGTTCGACAAGACCCGCCTAAGCGACATTATTGCTTCGCGCGGCGCACCCTCAAACCGTGGAGCATGGGGCTGATGGCCGACGTCAAGATAACTGAAGAACAAAAAGACCATCTTGCCGGTGTTGTGCTTGAGCGGTACCGCCGTGCCAAGCAGTACCGTGAAGATTACATCGTGCATCAAGGCAAGTCGGCGCAGTCGCTAATCGACCGGGCGGAAAAGCAGTATCGGCGTGAGTACACGAGCACCGATGCTGCCGAAATGGCCAACGCTTTTGGCTTCACGCCCACACGCTACATGGGTATCGTTCAGCAGAAAGTAAACGCAACGGTCGCGTGGAACAACGACCTGATCGTGAACAACCTCGACTCGATGTTCACGGTCAATCCATCCCCGAACCCTGAGCTCGATAGCGCCAGCCTTGAACGTATCCGCCGCGGTGTCCGCGCCGAGTTGCGCCAGCGCATGCGCGACGCGGGTATCGCAGATCCTCGGGTGCTGATAACAGAGGAAGGCGAGACAAACGACCGGGTAGATGATTTCCTGCGCGAGCAGGTCATGGCGCTAAAGATTGTCGAGCAGTCCCGTATCGTCGGCCTCGCTGCTTCGCAGGCCAAGCTGGCTCAAACGGCCATGCGCGACACGATGGTAGAAGGTGGTTTCAGGCAGGCGTATGCCGCCTACAGCTTCGACCGCGCGCTCTACGGCATCGGCATCATGCGATTCCCTGACTGGCAGCGCAAACCGAAACTGGTTCACACCCGTGGCGGTAAGGCCAAGCTCGAATTCACAACTATGCCGTGGTTTCGCCACGTCAAGATTAACGACTTCTACCCGATCTGCGACGCGATCGACTACCAGACCAACACCGGCAACACCGAAAGAACTTACGTCACCAAGGCCGAGCTGATTTCGATGGGCTCGCAAAACGATTTCTTCTCGGCTGAGATCACCAAAATTCTTGAGGATTTTGCCTACCGCACCCGCAATTGGCTCGACACTGATGACCAAAGCCGCGACGCAGGCTGGTGGGGGTTGGACGAAACCATCCCTTTACTAATCCATGAGGGTTTCTTTTCCGGTGACGAGCTTCGTGAATACGGCATCAACGGTATCGACACGCTTGACTACGTTTCTGCTCGTGTCGAAGTATGCGGCGCGCGAACAATCAAGTGCCGGCTGCTGAAGATGCCCGGCGGTGCTGACCGTTCTTACTTCGGCGCCCCGTTCAACAAGATCGGCAGCAACTTGCACGATTACCTCGGAATGGGAGCGATGCTGTGGGACAGCGAGCAGCGGGCAAATCGCCTAATGCACTTGTTTGAACACAACGTCGATTGGTCTTCACGTCCGCCGCTGCTGACTAACCCCAACGTCTTCGAGAACCCGAACGACGCACAAAGAATCGTGCCGGGCGGAAGCTACAAGATTGAAGATCGGTGGGCTACGTCAGGCTCTATGCCTGAACCGGTGCGCCCGATGGCCACGGTGTCGGCGCAGTACCACCTGATTATGACGCAGGTCGGTGCAATCCTTCGGCAAGCTGACGAAGACTGCGGCATCCCGGCGTTTGCTTACGGTGCTCAGGACTTCGGTCGCTCGTCGCTAGGCGAATACAGCCAGCGCATGACCAACGCTTTGCGCACCATCAAGCAAGCGGCGTTGAACGAAGATATGTTTTTCATCGAGCCAGCGTTCACCGGCTTGTTCAACTACAAGATGACCACCGAAAAAGACTTTGCCGCAGGGCAAGACGTCGGAGTGCTGGTCCGCGGCATGACCGGACTGCTGAAGGAAGACGAGCGTATTCAGCGCGAGCAGGCGGTTTTGCCGCTGCTACTCAACCCGGCTTCGGCGGGTATTGTTCCCGAACAAGCCGTGCGTTACGCTGTTCGCAACCTTCTTGAACAGGCCGGATTCCCGGTGGAAGCACTCGGCATGTCTGACCCCGCCATTGACCGCGCTCTTGCGGTTGCTGCAGGGCAACCGACACCGGGTAACACCCCCGGAAGTGCGCAAGTTCCGGCGCTTGACGGTCGCAGCGGCGCCGCCGCTATGGCCAACAGCGCCTCTCCGTCAGGCGCTTCGCCTGTCTCTATTCCGGGGCCAACCGTATGAGTATCACGATCGCAGGGCGTCACGTCTTGCTTAACGACCCGCTGTACCACACGGGGTTTAAGGCGTGGGGGATAGTCACTGGTTTCGATGGCGGTTCAGCCAAGCTCGAAATCAACGGTGCAAACGGCCAAGCCCGAACGCTCTACGTTCAACAGGGCGGTCGCATTAACGCGGTGCGAGTCATCTATTGGCACGAGCCGATTCAACTTGACCGACCTTTCCAGAACGTCACTAAATATCAGCGGCTGCTGGACAACATCGTTGCGGAGTTTCCGTCGTGAAGCAGCTAATTAGCCGCGACACCATCAGCGGTGTTTCGCCGCCGTTCGAGATCCGCGAGCAAATTACGGTAGTTGCTCTTGGCCTTGAGCCCCTCGACGTCGTTACCTTTTGGTTGGTGCTGCAGACCACGCCGGTGCGCGACCCTTGCGCGTGTCCGCCCGGACAGGTGGTTTTACCTGCCGTGCTCGACGAAGTGCAGCTCAGGTGCTGTGGCACGCCAGTGGTGCTAACGCGCGCCAACCCGTTTGTCGTACTCGACGCGCCGCAGGGAATAACCATGCGCGCCAAACTCGCCACTATTACCCCAAGCACGCAGTCGGTTGTCTATCAAGAAACCAACACTGCTAACGTCAATGACCGGATGCGCGGTTGCCCGTGCGGAGATACCCCATGACTCGTGTCGTCCTATTTAACAGCCAGTCGGCAAACATCGACTCCCCGACGTTCGAGATCAAAGGCCAGCGCACCTTTATGTCAACCGGCATGCAGCCGGGTGACTTTATGACCTTTGAGATCGTAAAGGTTGCCGCCGGTGCGCGCTCGTTTGTTTGCGGATGCCGCATTAGCGAAATGGGCGTCGGCGTTATCGAAGGTGTGCAGGAACTGCAGTGCTCAAGCTGCGAAGAAACAAGCCAGCGCCCGGTACGCATGACGCTGCAGAATCCGGTCGTGGTGCTCGACTTCCCGCAAGGCGTCATCATGCGGGCGATCTACACCGGCGACGGCCTCGACCTGCGCACAGTTACCGTGTGGTCCGAAGAAAGCACGACGCAAGATCTAACGCCTGAGCTACGTGGCTGCCCGCCGATTTTCGTCAGCGAAGCAGACATGGTGTGGAGCGACACCGGCAACTACCGCTGCGTTACCGGTGGTGGTATTCAGTACGAGCAGACCAACGACTGCGGCCGACGCCGCTGGTTCCTTGACGTCGCCCGTCCGCAGGTTTGGGTCGATACGCCGAACACGCGCTGCGCCAACAACAGCACCGGCGTTGAAGTCGAACAGACCAACCAGTGCGGTGATCGCCGCTGGCAGCTGAGCCTGACGTTGGTGCAGGAATGGGTAGCCAACGGTGTGCATCGCTGCACCCCTATTGGCGACGTCGAGCTGCAGGAAACCAACCAGTGCGGCAATCGCCGCTGGGTTGTTTGCGGCAGCGTCGAGTGGATCGACACCGGCAAGTTCCGTTGCGGACTCGTCAACCTTGAGAACGAACAGACGAACCAGTGCGGTCATCGCCGTTGGTTTGCTACTAACACCCCTCTGACGTGGACGGCCACCGGCGTGACTCGCTGCGGCGCGGTCAACTTTGAACGACAGGAAACCAACAATTGCGGTATCGAACGCTGGGTCAGCACCGGCCCGTTGTCGTGGGTGGCCACCGGCGTGACGCGCTGCGAAGGCGCCAATCTCGAATCGCAGGAAACCAACAACTGCGGCGGCACTCGCTGGACTATCGTAGGCCCGTTGCTGTGGACGCTCAACGGTCAAACGCGCTGCGTCGGCCTTAACTTTGAACGGCAAGAATCTAACAACTGCGGCGGCACTCGCTGGGTTGCAGCCGGGCTAAACACATGGTCATTGACCGGCGTAACCAGTTGCGTTAACGGTACAACGCGCAACCAACAAGTCGACCTCTGCGGCAACTTGCGCTTGGTAGATACCGGTGCCGCTTGCGGCGACTCAAGCCATTTTGTGTCTTCAGTCGTTCGCGCGCCGCTGTCCGGTCCAGAAGGAACAGTGTTCTGCTGGACAGTGACGTTGAACACTCCCGTAGTGGGCAGCCCGCTTACGTTGGGCGGTGCTCTGAGCGGCAGTGAACAAAGCGAGCACAATTACCCCTTCCCGAACATGATCATCCCGGTTGGCCAGAGCTCAGGTCAGATGTGCGTAGCAACAAACGTCGATCTGCTGACCACCGCAGACTTGAGTCTGTGCTTGCAAGTCCAGCCAAACGCACGCTTAGGCGGCATCCCGGCGGCGCTGTGTGTCACGGTAACGGAAGGCGTAGGTGATCCCGGGTTTTCGCAGCACACGATTTTGAGTGTGGTACCGGTGACGACGCCGATCACCGAAGGCCAAAGCGCTTGCTGGAACGTGACACTAAACTCACCCGTGGTAGGCGCCAACCTGCCTGTCAGCTTTTCGCTGTCCGGCGACGAACAAACGGTCAACGGCTATCTGGCTCCGTCGTTAATCATTGCGATCGGTGCTAGTGCAGGGCAAGTTTGCGTAGCCACAACCGATGACGCGATCGACGAACCCAATCGCGTGCTCGGGCTGAGTGCTGTAGTAGGCGGGCGTGTCCTAAGCGTTCCGGCAGTGGCCAACATCACTGTGCTAGACAACGATGTAGCCGACCCGGGTAACTCGACGCACACCGTGCTTAGCGTTGTGGCTGCTCCTTTATCCGCACCTGAAGGCACGACGTTCAACTGGACGGTTACGGTAAACGCTCCGGTTGTCGGAGCTAACTTGCCGCTCGTGTCTACCCTCACCGGTGCAGAGCAAGGTATCCACAATTACACGGCACCAACCGGGGTAATTTTGATCGGCGCTACAAGCGGAGTTTTAAGCGTCACCACCACAGACGACCTGACACGCGAGCCGACCCGCAACCTTGCGCTGCAGCTGCTGACCAGCCCGCGTATCACCGCTGTGCCTGCTGCGGCCAGCGTGGACGTGCTGGACAACGACCCGATCCCGATGCCGCAAAGCATTTCAGGTATCGCTGCGGGTAGTGGGGGTTGTTTCTCAAGTCTTGACAGCGTTGGCGTTACCGTGGGTTTCTTAATCGATGGCTCTATCGAACTTACTTCTTCAAATGGTCCGGGTGGGTCGCAGTATTTTTGGCTGCCCCCGGGTGGCTTGATTTCCGAGTACGAAATCCGCTGCGTCGATAACACCGCTACCAGTCCGGTGCGGACTATCAGCGGTTCTCCACGCAATACGTGGCTTAACGCCAGCACGTACCGTCCCTTTACGTGGACGTGCGACAGTTCAGGACTGGGAGCGTTAACTTTTGCTGTGAGCGCTACACTTGAAATCCGTCGTGTTGGTCAAGTAAACGCGGATGTTTCGTCAAGCTACAGCAACACGCTTGTTTCCAACGGCGAATGCCCGTGAGCCTTATCCTGAAAATGGGAATAGCGTTGCTGCTTGCTCTCGGCTGGGGCAGCTTCGCTACGTTCAAATGGCTTACCAACAAGGCCACGGCGCCAATCGAGTGCGACAACACGAAGCTCACAGCACGCATCAGCGAGCTCGAAGCCGGCAACAAGATTTACGCGGACGAGCTTCTAGCCGCTTACGCACTGCAGGCGGAGCAAAAGCCCGCCGGGCGTGAAGCGGAAGAAAGGGTTGTCCGCGTGTTTGTCCCTATCAAGGAGAAGGTGAGTGAAATTTCTGTTGCTTCTTGCGCTGGTCTGTTTGACCAGCGCGTGCGCGACGGGCTCACTGAAGCCGTCGACGCTGCCAACGCCTCGCGTTGATTGCGCACAGCCGGCGACCGAGCGGGTCGAGCCGGCGCCCACGTCATCTTTTGAAACGTGGGTAAAGTTTGGCCCGCTGTGGGCTGCAGACGTGCTTGAAATACTCAGCAAAGAACGCGAGTATAGAATCCTCGAACAAACTTGCTACAAGGAATCTCAAAAATGAATGAACCATTGATCGGCGCAATCATCGTTCTCGCTTTTGTGGGAGCGGTTTACTACCTCGTCAAGCGCAGCAATACCCGCGGCGGTAAGCCCACCGGCGGTAACGGCGGCGGTAACGGCGGCGACAACGGCGGTCGTGAAGACGGCGGCACCCCACCCCAACAGGAGAAGTAAAATGCACTACTTTAAAAGTTCCCCGATGACCCGCAAGACGATCAGCAGCTCGCCCTCTCCGAAGGCGATCCCGAGCACGTCTGACCGCAAGCCGTCCGGTAGCATGCCGGCGCCGCTGCAGCGCCCGTGCGCGTCGTGCGGCCGCAATAAGAAGTGACCCCGGAACAGCGATTGCTGGAAGTGCGCAAGGCGCTCGCTATTGACGAGCGCCTTGCACGCTTGCTGGTCGAAGTTGCGGAAGATTACGCTAACACCGCTTTACGCCAGAGCTACACCACAAACGACGCCGCCATGCTGATCCGTCAAGCAGGTCTTGCGGAAGGCGCTGAAAAATTCATCACCCATTTGACCAAGGCTCCGACGGCCGCTTCTAAGTAACCGGCTTAAATCCTTGCTCACGGAGATTTACATGACTACCTTCGCCCAACAAGCACGAGAACGTGAGATTGCAATGCTTCGCCGCAAAGGGCTTGGCCCTGACGGCAAGCCGTTAAACGCTGATGGTAGTGCTGCCGACGGTGACGGCGATGACGGCGATGACGGCACTCCCTTGCCGCAGCTAACCGCAGATCAGCAAGAAATCGCCAACTTGCGCCAGCAACTTACAGCGGCCAACGGACGCGCGGCGCCTGCGCAGCAGTCCACCGAAGAATACCGCCAGCTTTGGGAAACCGAGCGTCGGGCACGCGGCGAAAGCGAAGCGGACCTGACGGCACGCCTGAAGCAGCTACAGGATCAGCTCGACGCCGCAAAACCGGGGTTCGAGCTGAGCCAGATCTTGACAGAAGAAGAAATAAGCGATATTGACCCTGTAGTGCTGGCCGCGATGACTAAGATCGCTACCAGCATGGTCAAGAACGCGGCGCCGAAGATTGATGTCAAGACCGCCACGTTGCAGGTACTGGCCGAAAGGGATGCACAGAAGGTCGTAAATCACCGGGTAAGGGTGATGTCCGATCCGACTCGCGGGTTGCACCACTTGGCGCAGCTCGCTTATGACCCGCTGTTTATCGCGTGGTCGCGTGAAGATGACAACGACGTGGACAGTGTGATCACCTCGCTGCTTAGTGCTAACAGCACCGAGGAAGTCGATCGGTATGCCAACATCGTTGCGAAACGCATCACCAAGTTCCGTGATCGGAGCAAGGGGGCGCAGTCGACAGACACCCGCACGTCTCTCGGCTCGCACATGCGCCGCGAAGAAAAGCCGCGTAGAAACGACGCCGATGTTCAGGCGGTCATCAACAAGGCAAAAAGTTTGGCACGTTCGTCCAGTCCTACGGACCGGGCCGAAGCAAAAAAACTGCTCGATTCCCTCAACTAAGCAAGGAGTTTCATCATGGCACGCAATCAAGCTGCCGTTGGTTATGAAAGCGTCGAAGGCTCACTTTGGGCTCCGCCGCGCATTGCCGCGAAAATCGTTTACAACTATCAGATCTGCTCGGTCACTCCGCAGATTGCCAAGTCAAACTTCCTGAGCGACGAGGAATTGTTCTGCGGCTCGAAGGTCATCTTCGGCACGGAACAGGATCTCGATTTGTTCGGTATGGAAACCGACAACAACGAGCACCCCGAAACACATTCGGGCCCGGGTATCGGCAGCGATTCGCTGACGATTTGCCAGTCCAAGAAGTTCGAGTGGAAGATCTCGAATCAGGACAAGCGCATGATGTGTTCGCACTTCGAGAAGTGGGAGAGCAATCTTCGCCGCCAAATCTCGAAGAACATCACCAAGCTCGTCGATGCTTACTCGATCCCCAAGATCATTGCTTCGGCCAGCCCGGACAATGTGGGCACCACCGCCGGCATGCTGACGCGCAGCGTCAACCTCGGCAATCAGGGCGCGGATGCGCTCGACGGCAACTCGGTCGCCGGCTTCGAGGACATGATCCTCGCGCTGATGCAAGTTGCGCAGGAAGCCGGGTTGATGTGCGGCGAAGGTGAGATTTCCAGCGACGGCGAGACTGCCGAGCCGGTTATCTTGATTCCGTTGGCGCTGCAGAAATGGGCGCTCAAGAACTTGAAGGAGCTGAACCAGTGTTGCTCCGACAAGAACGCAATGATCACCGGTTACATGGGTTCGATGTACGGCTTCCGCCTGATGTCGACCCGTTGGCTGGTTCCGCAGGACTTTGGCGCCGCCGGTGTGCTCGCTCCCGTCGTCCTAATTGATCCGCAGCAGGTGCTTCACGCTTTCGACGTCATCACGAACAAGTGGTACGAAGGTAAGTGGGAAGACTATCTCGTAGGCGAGTTCGTGTGGGACACGCATGTGTTCAACCCGCACGGTATCGCCGTCGCAATCAGCAAGGTCTAAGGAGAAACATCATGCCTCGTGCAGTTAAAGCTGTTAACAACATCCAAGTGTTCCGCGGCTCTTTGCCGCGGCCTGACGTCTTCGCCAAGAACAACGGTTCCGGTTGTTGCGGCGTCGACGGTGGCCCGACTGTCGATCGTTTGGGTCAACGTACCCGCTTCGACAACGGCCTCGCCCACAGCAACCCGACCGGCGCCGGTGACAAGTTCAGCGTGCCGAGCGGCAACGGCTTCAGTGGTGTCTCGCGCGAGATCATCGATCACATCAACGCCTTTGGCGTTGGCGCGACGATCTCGGTGCTGGCACTGCCGACCTACGGCTATCTCACTGGCGTCGGCATTCACATCGCCGCTGCTGAGCTTGGTCTGACCTTCACCCTTCTCACTCGCAACGGTACGGTGCTTCCGACTACCTCAGTGCAAGTGGTTGAAGCCGATCCCGGCCCTGACGCCTGCGACATCGTGCGTACCCTGACTGTGGGTGCTCCGGCTTCGTTCGTTGGTTTCGGTGCGTTGGGTAACAACCTGTTTGTCGACATCCTTGGTCGCAACGGCAACGGCAGTTTCATCCTCGAAGCCGAGGAACTGATGTTGCGTGTTGCTACCATGCCGGCAGGCGGAGTGGTCAACGGCACCTTCGATCTCACGGTGTCTGCAACCTACGACGTAACCCACCGCGCCGAGCGTTAATCGGCGTTACACTGGACACTCCCCGGCTTCGGCCGGGGGTGTCTTTCCACTCAAGGGAAAACTTTATGCCTGTCATCGAAAGTCGCGTTAACGGCCTCAAGATCAACATTCCAGCCGACGCCCGCGGCGTCGTGCATCGCTTCGCCACCAAGGGCGGCAACGAGTTGGTGTTCAACGCACGCAGCTTGAAGCAGGCCACCGGCGGTGCGCCGGCGCCAAACAAGCCTGTCACCATCGAATCCGAAGCACCTGACCTTACCTAATCATGGCCGTTTCCCGTCAGCTCAGGTATTCACCGCGGAACTGGTTGATCGTGGATTGGTCTACCGGCGGACGCGCCTTTGCTGAATGCGGACTGCCCAAACCGATCCCCTGTCTGCCCGACGGGGGATCTTGCGCTGTTG
>Ga0105045_10005288_pt1 | contig 11349 bp, 6 predicted proteins | sample MAT02_FD_78089 | JGI IMG/M metagenome (GOLD analysis project Ga0105045, IMG submission 78089) | Freshwater microbial communities from Lake Fryxell liftoff mats and glacier meltwater in Antarctica - MAT-02 (megahit assembly) | ecosystem: Environmental > Aquatic > Freshwater > Ice > Liftoff... | reverse complement strand
TCGATGAACGACGGAACCTCAAATGGATCCAGCTTCGTGATTAAAGGTATCAAGCAGTTTGACCTGAACCACAATGGCGGGCCCATCGATCTGAGCAACAAGTATGGCATCCAATTGATCAGCCTGACCAACTACGAGGCTGCCCTTGACTATGCCGACCTGCCCAATGTAAAAGCTTTGGGCGAAGTGTATTGGGAAACCCACTTGCTGGGCGATAAATTTTTCTATCGGGTCATGATTGGCAGATTTGAAACCCCTTCCGAAGCGGAAAGGGCTGCCCAAAAATTCCGGGCCGCCGGTTTTGATCAATGCAAGGCCCGCATTTATAAATAATCAGGCTCGTTGGTGAATTGCTCAAAAGCCCTTTTGCACATTTTTGGCAAAGGGGCTTTTTGCTTCCCTTTTTTGGGTAGTGGACCGGCTTGGAAATGCACCACTTTACCAATCATGCACCTACCTTTGCCCAAAACCATTTGAACCGGGGCACTCAGCGCACCGCATTACCGCTTGGCATTGACCAGCCCAACCGGTCAAATGAAGGAGCAAAGTGGCGGAAAACCCAGTAAGGCCCAACCACCATTGGTTGGCCACCAGCCGGAAGCGTAGTCATTGCAAATCATTTTAACCTTGGTTTAAAAGATGCCATCTATCCTACTTATTGAGTCTAGCCAAACCGCCTTGGCCAAGCTGCCGTCCTGGACCCAGATGGCGGTGCTCGTCGACCAGCACACCAAAGCGCACTGCTACCCATTGGTGCAGCCTTGGTTGCCCGCCCACCAGTTGATCGAGATTCCGGCGGGCGAGGAGCACAAGCACTTGGGCACTTGCGAGCTGATCTGGGATGCGCTCACCGACCACCATTTCGACCGCAAGTCGGTACTGCTCAACCTGGGCGGCGGGGTCATCGGGGACATGGGCGGGTTCTGCGCCGCCACCTTTAAGCGCGGGATCGACTTTGTCCAGATCCCGACCACCCTGCTCTCCCAAGTGGATGCCAGCGTGGGCGGCAAGCTGGGGGTTGACTTTCGGGGGTTCAAAAACCACTTGGGCGTTTTCCAAGTACCGCGCTTTGTATTGGTCGATGTACGTTTTTTGACCACTTTACCTGAGCGTGAACTGCGTTCGGGCTTTGCCGAGGTGATCAAGCACGGGCTCATTGCCGACCGGGCCGCGTGGGAAGTGCTGAGCCAAGCCCCGCTGCACCAGCAGCCCTGGCCCGAAACCGTGGCCCATTCCATTGCGATCAAGGAGCGGGTGGTGGCCCTAGACCCGACCGAAAAGGGCCTGCGCAAAATCCTCAACTTTGGCCATACGGTGGGCCATGCCGTGGAAAGTTGGTTTTTGGTCAACTGCCAGCCCAATCAGCGGCTGCTCCACGGCGAGGCCATCGCTGTGGGCATGGTGGCCGAAGCTTGGCTCTCGGTTCAACTAGGTTTGTTGCCGGAGCGCGATCTGTGGGCCATTGAACAGTATATTTTCCAAATCTATGGCCGCGCCGAACTGCCCGGGGCCGAACTGCCCGCCATGGCCCGATTGGCCTTGCAAGACAAGAAAAATGAAGGCCAAGTGATCTTGGCCAGCTTGCTCCAATCAGTGGGCGAGGCCGTTTTTGATGTTCCCCTCACCGAGGCCCAACTGGTGGCCAGTTTGCAATATTATCGCAGCCGAATGGCTTGATCTTTCTGGGATCGCAGGTCGCCTTTTGTCCCTCCCGGTCAATTGCATCGTCCTTGAGCCGATGTAAGATTTGCCCCCGGAGACATTGTTAAGCCGGCTAAATCGACACATTTGCCTTTTTTATGCCAACCCATTTGGCCGCAATTTGTGATTGGATTACAAAAGTGCGTTCTATTTGATGACTAGATAAGGGTCAAATGTTTCTTTCTCCGTATGAACAAATATAACCTACTCATTCTTTGCTGGTGGCTCAGCGCGTCTTTGGTGCAAGCCCAAAACGTGGATGCACCAGCCTACAGCAATGAATTTCTGGCCATTGGCGTGGGCGCACGTGCCTTGGGGATGTCCAAAGCCTACACGGCGGTGGCCAACGACGTGACGGCGGCTTACTGGAACCCAGCCGGCCTGATCCGCATCAAGGATAAATACCAAGCCTCGCTCATGCACGCAGAGTACTTTGGCGGGATTGCCAATTACGACTACGGCGGTTTCGCCACCAAGCTGGACGAGAGCGGGGCCATTGCTTTTTCGGTGATCCGCATGGGGATCGACAACATCCCCGATACCCGGTTCCTGATCGATAATGTGGGCAATATCAATTATAATAACGTAGGTTCGTTTTCGGAAGCTTCTTACGCTTTTCTGTTTTCCTATGCCCGCGAGAGCACCCTGATCAAAGGCCTGCGGGCCGGGACGAATTTTAAGGTCATCCACCGATCGGCCGGCGCTTTCGCCTCGGCTTGGGGCTTTGGCCTCGATGTGGGCGCCCAACTCACCCGGGGCAAATGGCACTTTGGGGCCATGGGCCGCGATATAACGGGCACTTTCAACATCTGGAATTACAATACCGAAACCATTGCCAGTATTTTCTCGCGGACCAACAACAAGATCAGCGAGAATGCCGTTGAAATCACCCTGCCCCGTGCCATTGTGGAAGCCGCCCGCGAAATCCAGTTTGGCAAAAATGTGGGCCTGTTGCTCACCACCGGGCTCACGTTCACCTTTGATGGCAAGCGCAATACTTTCCTCCGCACTTCGTTCCTTTCCGGCGACTTTCAGGCGGGGGCCGAAGTCGATTTCAAAAAGACAGTTTTTGTGCGGGGGGGCGTCGGTAATTTTCAGCGCCTCCAACAACTGGACCGCAGTTTCTACACCGAACTACAACCCAGTTTTGGCATCGGGTTCAACATCCTGCACTTCAGCATCGACTACGCCATGACCAATGTGATGCGCTCCGATGCCGTCATGTATTCGCACATTTTCTCGGTCAAAGGGAGTTTTGCGACCAAGGCCAGTAAAAAATAAACCAGCAAACCAGCACTTTTAATTTTTCAATGTGATGAAAAAACTCGGACTTTTCTCCACTTTGCTCATTTGGGCCTTGGGGCAACTTGCAGTTGCCCAGCCGGGACAAAACCAAATTTTTGGCAATGAGTGGATCAACTATACCCAACCGCACTGGAAAATCCCGATCGACAACGAGGGCATTTACCGGATCTCCTACCAGCAACTGCTCAACGCGGGCGTGCCCGTGAACACGGCCGATCCGCGCCGGTTGCAACTTTTTTTCCGGGGCAAGGAAATGGCCATTACCGTGGTGGGCCAAGCCGACGGCCGCTTCGATCCCCAGGATTACGTTGAGTTTTATGGCCGGCGCAACAGTGGTGATCTGGCCCGCGCCCTCTTTGCCGAACCCAAAAACTACACCCTGCCCAATTTTGGGCTGTATGAATTTTTTCGGGCCTATTACTTCTTGACCATCAATGCCAACGAGAACGCCCTGGGCAAGCGCATAGGAATCCTGACCGGAACCGATGCCAGCCTCCGGCCCGAGATTAACCACACCCAGCAAGTGGACGACACAGAGCGAAACAACTCTTACTTGGCATTGGGCCAGCTGTATCCCACCAGTTTTGTGACCAATGCCGACTTGGGCGCGTTGCTCTCCAGCTACAACGAGGGCAAAGGCCCAGTGAAAGCCAACCGGCGGCCCTCGCCCCAAATCATCCTGCGCGATTTTGCGCTGGAAGACGTACTGACCAGCCCGGCCTCGCCCGCCCGGCTTCGCTTGCTCATGCGGGTCGCGGGCCGGATCAACACCCCCCATAGCGTGGATCTCTTTGCCGGGATGGCCCTGGACTCTATGCGCCGCCCGATTGGGGGCGCACAGTTCAACAACTACCGCACTGTGGACATTGAAGCCACGCCCGACAGCGTGGTGCTGCCCCGCCGCAATGGCAATTTTTTTGCTGGTTACCGGGTCAACCAAGTGCTGGGGGGCAATGAAGATCTTTGTTTGGCTTTTGTCAGGATTTTTTACCCTCAGGGGTTTGACCTGCAAGGATCCGGGCTGCGCAAGTTCTGGCTCAACCAAGTGCCCAGCGGACGATCGCGGGTGGTGATCGCCAACGCTGCCAGTGGCGTGCGCCTGTTTGACCTGACCGACGAATGGAACATCCGGGCCATCAACCCGGTGGCGTCGGGCAATAATTTGGACTTTATAGTCGATCAAACCGCCGTGCAGCGCAACTTGCTGGCCGACAACCGGGTGAACAGCGTGGGTCAAATCCTGCCGGTCACTTTTCGTCGTTTGCCAGTCCAATCCTCCGATTATCTGATCGTCACCCATCCTTTTGTGGCCCGGCCAGTGGGCCAAGTGCCCAACGCCGCCCAAGCCTATGCCGATTACCGCGCCTCTGAGGCGGGTGGCAACTACAAGCCCCTGCTGGTGGATGTCAATGACCTTTACGACCAGTTTTCCGATGGCGAACCCAACCCACTGGCCATCCGCCGTTTTGCGGCTTTTGCCCTTGCGCAGGGCCGGCCCAAGTTCCTGTTCATCTTGGGCAAGGGCCTCCAAATGCAGATCAACCACTTTATGAACGGGCCTTCGCTGGCCACTTGGGCCAATATCCCACCTTGGGGCGGTCCGGCATCCGATCATGAGCTGACCGCCGGGCTGAACGGTTTCCCCGATCACGTGCCCGCGCTGGCCACGGGCCGTTTGGCCGCCAACAACCCCCAGCAAGTGCTGGACTACTTGGCCAAAGTGCGTGAATATGAGAGCATGGAGTACAATGCTGCTGCCCTCTGGAAAAAGAACATCTTGCACCTGAGCGGGGGCTTGAACGTCAATGAAAACCGCGATTTCCGGCGCTATATGGAAGGCTTTGCCGAGGTGGCCAGGGGCAACTTTTTGGGGGCCAAGGTAGAGACCATCTCCAAACGGACAACCGAAAATGTGGAATTTCTCAATGTGACCGACCAAATCAACCGGGGAGTGAACCTGATCACCTTCTATGGCCACGCCGCGCTGGACTTTACCGACATCGACATCGGCCGGGCTTCCGATCCCCGCCTCAATTTCAACAACAAAGGCCGCTATCCCATGATGCTCATCAACGGCTGCGGTTCGGGCGATGCTTTCCGCCAAACAATTTCCCTGGGCGAGTACTGGATACTCACCCCCAACAAAGGGGCCATCCTCTTTTTGGCCCACTCGCACTTGGGCCTCACCGGGCCGCTGCGCGCTTATACCCAAACTTTTTATGACAATGCCTTCGCCAAACGGGAACTGATCAACCAGCCCATCGGCATTATCATGCAAACCTTCCTGCGCGATTACCTGTCCCGGTTCCCCGGCGAAGTGAACGTAGCCAATGTCCAACAGTTTTTGTTGCAGGGCGATCCGGCCATTCAACTGTTCAAACTCAACAAGCCCGATTATTCTGTATCGAGCAATACCTTGTTTTTGCAAAGCTTTACCGAGCGTAGCACCATCACGGCCCAAGCCGATTCGTTCCGGATCGCCATTCCCGTTACCAATTTGGGCCTCACCAGCCCCACCCCGCTCACGGTTTCGGTGCGGCGGACTTTCAGCGATTTCAGCACCGAGTTTTTGCCAATCCGCACCTATCCGCCCGTCAACTACCAAGACACGATCTATTTCACCATCGTCAACCCCCGCAATGCCCAGGATCGGATTGCGGGCAACAATATTTTTGAGGTAACCGTGGACGCTACCAACCAGATCGACGAGGCCAACGAAAATAATAACACTGCCATTCTCAACTACACGATGCTGCGCGGAACTATGCTGGCCATTGCCCCCAAAGAATACAGCGTCGTGAGCCGCCAACCCGTGTTTTTTGTGGCCCAAAACTCCGATCCCGGTTCGGGTGAGCGGCGCTACCGCTTCCAATTGGATACTTCGGCGCGGTTCAACAGTGCCGCCCGCCGCGACACCGTCCTGTTTGGTTATGTGACCCCCCAATGGACCACCAATTTGTTTTCCAGCCTGGCCTCACACGACAGCACCGTCTATTACTGGCGGGTGCGCTATGCCGATCTGACCGCCCAAGACGATTCCACTTGGGCCGAATCTTCATTTGTCTACATCAACAACAGCCCCAGCGGCTGGTCCCAAAGCCGCCCGCCCCAGTTCCGCCGAAACACGGTAAACCGGGTCAGCTTGGATCAAAACCGGGGCCGCTGGAATTTTGACAACCCCGTGCTCAATATCAACGTGCGGGCGGTCGGGGGCAGCAACCCCAACTGGAACCGTTACCAACTGGTGATCAACGGCAACACAATCGCCACTGCCAGTGCCTGCGCCACCGATCAGCCCAGTCCCTATTGTGATCGCCGATCCACCAATGACCGCTTACTCTTGCTTTTCATCGACGGCCAAACTGGACGGAGCTACAAATTTGAAGATGCCCACCCGGCCGTTTGCGGGGCGGATCTGATGGTGATGGCCATTGACCAATGCTGGCCGCAGCGCACGGGTGTGGTCACAGGCATGATCGACCGGATGAAGCCCGGCGATTATGTCATCATCATGAACTCCCGCAATGCCAGCACGCTTTGGCAGAATGCAACGCTCCCCCTCACCAGCATTGGGGTCAATGCCCAAGACTTTCTGGCCCGTACCCCCGGCGGATCGCCGTTTATCATCATTGGCCAAAAAGGGGCATTGCCCGGCACGGCCCAAGTGCGCACGGCCAACCCAGCCGTGGGCGATGTGACGGTACAGGAAATCACCCTAGCCCATACCATCAACATCCCCCCGGCCACCAACGGAACGGTGACCTCCACCCTGATTGGGCCGGCCGCCGAATGGGGCAATATTTTCCGCCTGATCAACGGATTGGAACAGCCCGTGCGCGAAAGCTGGCAACTGGACGTGTTCGGGATCGACCTCCAAGGCCGGGAACAGTTGGTGCGCAACCGTGTGGTTGGCGATGGCACCAGCCTCCGCGATCTGAGTGCCAAAGACTTCCCCTATTTGCGGTTGCGCCTCACCACCCGCGATTCTCTCAACCGCACGCCGGCCCAGTTGCAGCGCTGGCAGGTCATTTACCGCGAAGTACCCGAGGGCATCCTCCTCCACGACACTGTGAGCTACCGCGAAAATACCACGCTGGAAGTGGTGGAGGGCGATTCGGTGCGGATCGGTTTCAACTTTCTCAATATCTCGGGCAACGATTTTCAGGACAGTTTGACCGTCCAATCCACCATTACCAATGCCCAAACGGGCCGGGTGACCACCCTGCGGGAGAAAATCCCCGCGCTGCGCCGCAATAGTTTTGCCCGGATCCGCATCCGTTTGTTCTCCCCCGATTTCCGGGGCGACAACCGCTTGTCCGTTACGGTGAACCCGCGCTTGCTGCCCGAGCAGATTTATGAAAACAATACGCTCCAGGCCCGTTTCCGGGTCAAACCTGATGACATCAATCCCATACTGGACGTGACTGTCGATGGCCGGCCCATCATGGACGGTGACATTATTGCCCCGGCCCCTGTCATCCAGATATCGCTCCGCGACGAGAACCGCTACCGGCCCAAGCGCGATACGGCCAACTTTGAGATCTTGCTGGCCCGCCAGTGCCCCAATTGTCAACCCCGGCGGATTTACATGAACGACCCGAACTTGACCTGGAATGTGAGCGCCGACAACCGCTTTACGGTCGAATACCGCTCCATTACTTTGCAAAACGGAACGTACGTGCTCTCGGTGCAAGCCGCCGACGCAACCGGCAACCGATCGGGCATTCAACCCTACCGCATTTCGTTCCGGGTGATCAATGAAACCACCGTGACGAATTTTTACCCGTATCCCAACCCGTTCAGCACCAGTGTGCGCTTTGTGTTCACGCTCACCGGCGATGTGCCCGACAACCTGCGGATCCAGATCATGACGGTGACCGGCAAAGTAGTTCGCACCATTTTCAAGGATGAACTGGGCCCGCTGCGGGTGGGCAACAATATTTCGGAATTTGCGTGGAACGGCACCGACGAGTTTGGCCAAGAACTGGCCCGGGGGGTCTACCTCTACAAAGTGGATGTGATTGATCGCAGTGGCGAAAATTTTCAGTCTAGGGAGACTGGTGGCGACAATCTGTTCAAAAATGGGTACGGTAAACTTTATTTGATGCGCTAGCACCGCCACCCGTTGGTTTGACTTTTTCGGGGATAATCTTTAAATTGGGGCAAAATAGCAACGTCTATGCGCTGGTCTTTTGTCCCAATTTTTGTGTGCCTGCCCCTGTTTGTCCTTGCCCAAAACGTGACCGGAACTTGGAAGGGCAAGCTCACCCAAGTACCGGGCGGGATGCTGATCCTCTATGACTTTGAAATGCACCTCTCGCAAGTGGGCAACAATGTGACGGGCTACTCGCTGGTATCAAACCCCAGATCGCCCGAGTTCAGGGCCAAAATCCTGCTCAATGGCACTTTTGACGGAATATTCTTCACCTTTCGCGAAACCAAGATTGAGGAGGAAAATGCCCCCGCTTCCTATTACTGGTGCATCAAGCGCGGTGCGCTGTTGTTCAAGCGCGGACCGCAAAAGCATCGGCTGAGCGGCAAATGGGAATCGGCAAACTGCCCCACCGGGGAAATGGTGCTGGAACGCACCGACCGGGCCAAGCCAAAGGAAACTCCGACCAAAGCGGTGACCGTAGCCCAAAAAAAGTCACCAACCGAGGAGCAAAAAATCCAGTCATCAACCATTGGTGGGGCAGCCCGCGATTCCATTCCTGCCCCAATCACCAATTTCGCCGCAGCCGATCAGGGGAAAGCCATTGTGCTGGAACAAGTCCAGTTCGCGCAAAGCTTGGCTGAATTGCTGCCCGAAGCATATCCCCAACTCGATGCGTTGGCCGCCCATTTATTGGCCAATCCTACTCTCAAAATTGAAGTGGGTGGGCACACCGACAACGTGGGATCGGCCTATAAAAATGTCCAATTGTCACTCCAACGGGCCGAGCGCGTGGTCCAGTACCTGATCCAAAAGGGGGTGGCCAAGGCCTGGCTGATCCCGCACGGATATGGCGGTGGCCAGCCGTTGGCCCCCAACAACTCAGAAGAAAACCGGAAGAAAAACCGCCGGGTGGAATTTAAATTGTTGAAATAACTTATTTTTTATTTCTTTACCGATAAAATATCCTTGATGATCAATAGATTAAAAGCATTTAATTCACTAATTTGGATAAGCGAATAATTAGTAAAACAACCATTCCCGGTTGGTTTATTTTGATTCATTCACCATTGATTCCTAGTTTTCTCATTGCTCAAATAGCTACATTTTACCACTTGCCATGAACCGTGTTCCCACTTGGGCCGATATTGAAGCGGCCCACGCCCGCATCCGGCCGCACATCCACCGCACCCCGGTCCTCACCTCAACCAGCCTCAATGAGTTGGCCGGTTGTGAGGTGTATTTCAAATGCGAAAATTTTCAGCGGATCGGGGCATTTAAGGCCCGGGGCGGAATGAACGCGGTCCTATCCCTGTCATTGGCCGAGCAGCAAAGGGGCATCACCACCCACTCATCGGGCAACCACGCCCAAGCCATCGCCCTAGCGGCCAAAGTGGTGGGAACCAAGGCATACATTGTGATGCCGAGCACGGCCCCGGCCATCAAGAAAAACGGAGTACGGGTGCTGGGCGGGGAGATCATCGAGTGCCCCCCCACACTGGCCGCTCGGGAGGCGGGCGTGGCGGAAGTAATGGCCCGGACTGGGGCCACGTTCATCCACCCTTTCAACAACTACGCCGTGATCGCGGGGCAAGCCACGGCCGCTGTGGAGTTGCTCGAGGAAGTCCCTGATTTGCAAACAGTCATGGCCCCCGTGGGTGGGGGCGGGCTGTTGAGCGGAACCGCGCTGACCGTGCATTACCGGCGGCCCACTGCCCAAGTGATCGCGGGTGAGCCGGCCGGGGCCGCCGATGCGGTGTTGTCCTTTCGTTCGGGCCGGATCGAGCAAGCACCCTACATCAACACCATCGCCGATGGCCTGCTCACCTCACTGGGCGACAAGACCTTGCCCATTATCCGCCAGCACGTCAAAGAAATTTATACGGTGAGCGATGATGAAATCATCGTGGCGATGCGGCTCATTTGGGAACGCCTCAAAATCATCATTGAGCCTTCCTGCGCGGTGCCCTTTGCCGCCCTACTGCAACAAAAAGAGCAGTTCACGGGGCAAAAAGTGGGGATCATCCTGACTGGTGGCAATGTGGACTTGAACCATTTACCGTTCTGATCTTGGGGCTGGTGCGCACCCGACCGCCAAGGTGGGTGGGCTTTTGCAAAATAATTTTCACTCCTGCCACCATTGAATCAAAATGGCCGCTTAACTTTAACTGCGCAAAGCAAGAGGAAAGTAGCCCATCATTTTTTTCATCCACGTTTTCTCTTTCTGCCTGGCCTTGACATTCATTTTAATTGAGCCCGTTTTATTGAAAATATTATCTTTTTTACTTTTCAATTATCAAAAATTTAGCATGAAAACAAGCTATGGGTTGCCAAAAAAACGCGAAGAAGTAATCGCTGAGCTGCAGAATGCTTTTGTCAACCAAAACCTTGATGATATTGAATACGAAAATCGCCTCAGTGAAGCCCTAGCCGCCAAGTCGATGGAGGAATTGGAGGTCATTGTGTTTGATTTCCCCGCCGAAATCAAACACACGCTGTTTCCCAAGGAACTGGTAGCGCAGGCCCCCCAACCTACCCATCTCTTGCCTGCCCAAGGAAACGAAACATACAGGGTATTTTTTGGGGAGGATAAGCGCCAAGTACCGCAATTGGGCAACCAACCGCTGGGGTTTATGGCCATTTTCAGTTCCCAAAAGCTGGATTTCCGGCAGAGCCAATTACAGGGCAACCAGTTCAAAATGCACGTTGAGTGCATTTTGGGCGAGACTGTGGTTGACCTGCGGAATGAAGATTTAACGGGCAAGCACTTTGACATTTGGGTGGGTGGTGGCCTGGGCACCATCAAAATACTGGTCCCCAGGGGCGGGGTGATCAAGAACGAAGCGCAGTTTATCGGCGGGGAATTTAACCTCAAGGACAAACGTAAAAGTTGGTTGAACCGGCTCACGGGCAATCGTGCGGAGGAGGCTCCCCAAATGTCATTTACTTTGACCCTGCACGGAAATTACTGGCTGGGGAACGTAGAGGTGGTTTATTGATCTTTCGGGGGAATGACCGCGAAGTTGGTGGTGACTGTAACTAAATCGCCTAAAGGCAATTGTACCTACTGAGCGGCTAATACCCGTACCTTCGCATTCATGCGAAGCGGTTGGTGGTCAGTCAACTAAATCGCCTAAAGGCAATTGTACCTACTGGGCAGCCAATTTCCGTACCTTCGCATTCATGCGAAG
>Ga0105045_10005287_pt1 | contig 11350 bp, 9 predicted proteins | sample MAT02_FD_78089 | JGI IMG/M metagenome (GOLD analysis project Ga0105045, IMG submission 78089) | Freshwater microbial communities from Lake Fryxell liftoff mats and glacier meltwater in Antarctica - MAT-02 (megahit assembly) | ecosystem: Environmental > Aquatic > Freshwater > Ice > Liftoff... | reverse complement strand
TCGCCCATCGACCAAAGCGGGAAGCGCTCCGTCATCTTGGCGTTCGGATAGCGCCAGCCCAATGCCGTATCGAAGATGGCGGGAGGGTTGCGCGGAAAGGGCTCGCTCGCCTTCTCCAGTGAGTAGGGCGCGCGTGTCATCGACTCGACGCCGCCCGCGATCATCACGCTGGCATCGCCCGTCTTGATCGCACGTGCGCACTGCACCACCGCCTCAAGCCCTGATGCGCAGAGGCGATTCACCGTCACGCCCGTAACCTCAAAGGGCAGGCCTGCGAGCAGGAGCGCCATGCGCGCGACGTTGCGGTTGTCTTCACCGGCTTGATTCGCGCAGCCGAAGATCACCTCTTCGATGGCCGCACGCGCATCGTCATGACGCGCGAGAAGCGAGCGGATCACGTGACCGGCGAGATCGTCCGGGCGCACATTCGAGAGCGCGCCGCGGTGTTTGCCAAAGGGGGTCCGAAGACCATCGAGAATGACTGCGTCCATGGGCCCGAGTTCGCCTCGCAAGGAGCGAAGAGTCAACCCACGAAGCACGCGCAGAGTTGATGCAGGCGCGACGCCTACGCACGCCTGCGGCCCAGGATGGCTCAGGCCTTCGAGTCAATGCGGCGGGAATCGTAGGCACAGATGCTGCTCCAGCACGCTCATGCTGTCTCGCCTCCTGCTCCCCGCGTTGTTCCTCACCTGCCTCGCGGGTTGCCTTTCCCATACACGAAGTGATGACGCGGGGCCCAACGTGGACGCCTCGGGATGCGTTGGCACTGTGCCCGCGTTCTGCGTCGACGCATGCGGTGGCGACGCGCTCTATCAGGCAACCTGCATCGACCGTGCGTGGGCCTGTGCGTCGCCTCGCCGCGACGTTCGAACATGCCCGCCCGGATGCGTGGGCGCGCAATCTCCAGGTTGCACATGCGAGGGCGCGATGTGGGTGTGCCCTCCGCCAATGGCGTGTGATCCAGGCGTGGTGACAGGCGGTGCATGCAGCGCGGGGGGCTCCTGCACGAGCGATGGCCCTTGCGGGAGCGCATGCGTCTGCCGCTCTGGGGCTTGGGGTTGCACGGAGCCTCCATCGACCTGCTCCTGCCGAGATGCGGTGTTGGGTGAGCCATGCGCTGAGGAAGGCCAGGACTGCGGCGGTTGCTGTCCCGCGTTTGGACGCCCCTCTAGCGTTGTCTGCGTGGCTGGAAGATGGGCAGCGCTCGAGTGCCCGGAGTTGGTCTGTCCCTCGATCTGCCCTGCCAACCGCGATGCGCATCTCGGTGAGCCGTGCGTCGGCGAGCTTATCTGCGGCGACACCTGCTGCAGCGCGACTTCGTGTGTCAGCGGCACGTGGGTACCAGGCCCGGCGCATCGCTGCGTCTGCGAGGCTTCGAACTCGTTTGCGTGCGGCGCAGGCACCTGCCGTGCATCCGATCAGGCTTGCTTGATCGACTGTCTCTCTGCGCATGGAGCCTCCTGTATCCCGCTTCCCGAGGACGGAACCTGTGCCTCTCTCGATCTGCCAGCCAGCTACACATGCAGCGAGATCAGCGGCCACATCACGATCGAATCCAACCTCAAGTGCACCCGATAGGACGCCATGATCAAGCACGCCTCAGCGCTTCTTCTCTCCGTCACCCTCGTGTCGATCACCGCATGCGATAGCAGCCACATGCGCGACACAGACAGCGGACCGCGCGTGCGCATCGACGCGACCGTGGGCGGTGTCGATGCCAGAGGGCCCGACGCAGGTTGCCCAGGCGGCGTATGTGCCTGCCCATCCGACATCAATCCGTGGGACCCAGGAAGCCCTGGTTCGCAATGCACCGTCGAGGGCGCACGCTGCGGCTCGGCCGGCGGCGTCTGCGATGGGGCGCTCTCCTGCACCTGCACCTCGGGTGTGTGGCAATGCCGTGTGGCAGAGCCTGACCCGGCTTGCTACTGCGGCCGTGAGCCGACGATGGGCTCACCTTGCAACACCGAAGGCATGGGCTGCGGCGCGTGCTGCCCAGGGCCGGGTGAGTGGCCCGCATTGGCATGCGTGGAGGGGCGTTGGGCTGCTGCGGCCTGCCCTCCCGTCGTCTGTCCCGATCGTGGTTGTCCGGTCGATCGCGTCGCCGCCGTGGGCGCTTACTGCCCTGCGACCAACACCACTTGCGGAAACCCATGCTGCTCCTCCCCGATTCGCTGTAGCGACACCCACCGCTGGGTCAGCCTGCCCGAGGCCGACTGCATCTGCCCCTTCAACGAAGAGTTCACCTGCGGCGCTGGTTCCTGCGTGGCGGACCAAGTCTGTACGAGTGATTGCGGGCCGATGGACGGCGTCATCTTCAGCTGCCAACCATCGCGCTCCGGGTGCGTTGGCTGCGCCTGCTTCACCGAGCCTGGTGTCATCTGCGAAGAGATCGACGGTCACATCTTCGTTCGCCCGAACGGCTTCTGCGGCTGAGGCGATGTGCAACCTTTAGGTTGCTCTTTCCGCGTGCTCCGTTCGCTCAAACCAAAAGCGCAACTCAAAGGTTGCGCTTTTCTTCTTATCTTGTTCTACAAAGCGATTCGCTCGTCCTCGTGCAACCCCAGGGTTGCAGATCAATGACGCTAGAAGCTCGCGCTCTCGTCAGCGAGCGAGCAGGAGCGCGGCCTTCAGCATCACTCGCCCTGAAACGAAGCTTTGCGCTTCTCGTTGTAGGCGCCGATGCCTTCCTTCGCGTCGTCGCTCTCGAAGAGGCGCTGCTGAAGCTCGCGCTCCAGCGAGAGGCCTTGCTCGATTGACATCTCGGCGCCTGTCTGCACTGCGCGCTTGAGGAAGCCGACGGCCATCGAAGCTCGGCCTGGTGGGCAAAAGGTACGCGCGTACTCGTTCACGCGATCGAAGAAGCCTTCCTTCTCCCAGACCTGATTGACGATGCCCATCGCCTTCGCTTCTTCGGCATCGAAGGTCTTGCCCTCGGCCATCAATTCGATCGCCCGCGATTTGCCAACCATGCGCGCAAGGCGCTGCGTGCCGCCCGTCCCAGGAAGCACACCGAGGTTCACCTCAGGCAGACCGAGCTTGCCTGTACCGCGCGCGGCCACGCGAAGATCGGCCGCCATCGCGACCTCCAAACCGCCGCCGACGCAGTGCCCGTGGATCGCAGCGATGACGAGCTTGGGCGTGTGCTCCAAGCGAAGGAGCGTCTCGTTTGCGTGGAGGCAGAACATGTATTTGTAGCGGGTCGTGACGCGGCCAAGCATCGCGATGTCGGCCCCTGCGCAGAAAAACTTTTCGCCGGAACCGCGGAGCACGATGACGTGCACTTTCTCGTCGAAGCGCACATCGAGAATCGCCTCGTCGAGGTCCTTCATCATCTCGTGGCTGTAAGCATTTGCCGGGGCGTTAAAGAGCTCGATCGTGGCGACGCCTTGCGTATCTTTGTGGAGGCGTACGAGGCCATGGGTCATCGTCTGCATGTTGCTTTTCTCCTGCCGCGAGAGTGCAGCAGCGGGACCGATATCACGGTGCCATTCAACGCACACCGGAGTAGAGGGCGCGCCACTCATGAAGAAAATCCGGATCGATCAGCTGCTTGTAGACCGTGGCCTGGCACAGAGCCGAGAGCGCGCGCGCGCACTTGTCCTCGCGGGCAAGGTTTATTTGGCTGACAAGCGCATCGAGAAGGCGGGCGACTCCATCCTCTTTGACGCGGTGATCCAGGTGCGCGGTGAAGATCTCGCGTACGTCTCGCGTGGCGGCGTGAAGCTGGAGGGGGCGCTCAGCGTGTTCGCGCTCGACGTGAAGGGCTTTGTCTGCGCGGACTTTGGGGCTTCGACAGGAGGCTTCAGTGACTGTCTTCTGCAGCGTGGCGCGACGCGCATCTACGCCATCGATGTGGGCTACGGACAGCTCCACGAGAAGCTTCGCCAAGACCCACGCGTGGTGATCATGGATCGCACGAATGCGCGCACGCTCGATGCCGAATCACTGCCTGAGAAAGTGGATCTCGTCGTGATCGATGCGTCGTTCATCGGGATGGAGAAGCTCCTTCCGTCCGCACACGCGGTGCTTCGTGAGGAGGGCTTTCTGGTCGCGATGATCAAGCCGCAGTTTGAGGTGGGCAAAGCCAACCTGAAGAAGGGAGTGGTGCATGATCTCGTTGCGCGCAGCGCCGCGATCGAGCGCGTCAAAGACGGGGCGCGTGCGGTGGGCTTTGAGATCCGCGGCGTGGATGACTCGGTGCTGCCCGGACCGGATGGCAACGTCGAGGCGTTCATGTTTGCGCAGCGCACCAAGCGTGAAGTCGAGTGAAGGGTTCGCTCCTGCTCGGCAACGCTCGATTTGAATGTGGCCACTGACCGATATTTGTCGCAGAGCCCACGCTCTCCCAGGGTCGCGCTTGCAGGCGCGATCTTGAGTGCGGACGCAGCGCGTGAGGGCGCACAGGAACAGACCACACAGAGCCGTTTGGAAGGACGAGAGAGAACGCGCGCAGAAGCCGATTCGTTGCTTGGCTATCTGCGAAATGGGGCCTCTTCGCGCGATTGCTTTGTGAAGCGATCAATACTTGTCGCTAACTCGCTTCCGAGATTCAGCAGTTGGGGCCCGTTGGGCACCCAAACCCCGTAAAGCGCGATCAGAAGCGTCGAAAAATCGACACTCCTTCAGTGACCTATCGTGACTTCCACGTTCTGATTCACGATGGCGACGCGATAGGCAGGCGTGCGCCCTTCGACGAAGCGGACATCGAGAACGCAGTGGTCACCGCGGTTGATGATCGAGGCGCGATCGACCGCAGGATTGGTGCGAGCGATCTGTGCAGCGCGTGTCTCGGAGAGTGCGCCACGGACGGTCACCGTGAAGCCATTCGGATCGGCCTGGCCCTCGAGGGCGCTGGGCACGAGCGTCATCTGAAGCGCGGTCACGCGACCTCCTTCGACACGCTCTGCACCGAAGCTGCGACCCACCACCGGGGCGCGTGAGGGAGCGGCCGCCGCAGACGCTAAGTCGGTCGATGCGCGGCCGATCGAGGGATAGCCCGGGAGCGGCAAGCGGCCCTCGTCGGTGGAGGCCTGTGGCATCGCGCTGGGCTCAATGCGCGCAGCTGGAGTGGCCGCTGCGGAGGGCGCAGGGGTCGATGCAACGCTGGCTGCGGCCCTGGGCTCCGCGATCGTCTCCGGCTCCCCCGTGATCGCGGCGGGCGCGATCGCGGTGGGGACATCGATAGGTGCGGGCGTGTCCGAGCCGGAGCCAAGCGCATAGGCGAGCGCGCCCACTGCACCAAGCGCGACGACGCCGGCGAGCACGTAGCGCAAGGGCACGATCGGTCGCGTCGAGACGGCTGCGGCAGGCTGCGTCGAAGGACGCGCGACCACAGCGCCATTGGCACCGCGCGTGGCACGACGCGCTTGCGTCGCCTCGCGTGCGGACGCCGGCGCGACCGTCGTACGACGCTTCTCTTTGGTGCCACGCGCAAGCACGGAGGCGAGCTTCGGCGCGCGTGTCTTGATTTGCTCGCTGAGGGTGGCCGCGATGCGCGCGACCCAGGCTGAGAAAGCCTCCCAGGCCGATTTGGCCCGCGGTCCAACATTCGCGACGAACGCAGCCCAGCCAGTACGAAGCGCCGTCGTCATGCGGAGAAGCGCAGGAGAGACCTTCTCGCGCAGCTCAAGCGCGCGCTCCTTCCAGACATCGAGTGCGGAGGCTTCCGGTCCAGCGAGGTCATCGCTCTCGGGAAGCTCTTCGCCGTCGAGCAAGACGCGACGCACTTCATCGAGCTTCTTCTTGCGATGCGTCGCTGCGCTCGCATCCGATGTGCCGGACTCGTCCGCGCGAAACAGCGCGGGCTTGCTGTGAAGACGCTTTGAGGGCGCCTCAGTCTCGACCCTCGGGTCTTCATGCGAGATGTACGACTCCGCTTCCTCGCGCTCATCCCGAGCCTGCATGGCGTCCGACGCCGCATCCAGTTCATCCGAAGGCGGAGCCTCTTCCGTCACCCACGCGCTCTCGCTCTTGGCCTCAATGCGTGGTGCGCGCACTGGCTCGGCCACACGCTCTCGGTTGCCCGGTGCGATCTCCATACGCGAGCGTACGGAGCGCTGCGCGAGGAGCTGATCCAGCGACTCATCTTGCAGTGTGGAGTCAGCGCCGGGGGCGTCGTCGTCGTCCATCGAAGGGGCAAGCATTCCGCCGGCTGAGGAGGCCTCGGCAACGAGGCTCAGCACCAGGTGCGGAATGCCATCCACCACACGCAGCGAGACATGCTCAAGGCGGCGACGGTCGGTGGAGCCATCCGCGAGCACTTCAGCGAGTTTGCCCAGCTCAAGGAAGGGCAAGGCCTGCATCACGTCGAGGCAAGTCTCATCACGACGAACGACATCGCACTCCATCGCTGAGGCCACACCTTCGAGCGCCACACGCGCCGGACCCAGCGAGCGGAATGCGCGCGCCTCGTCTTCACCAGGCAAAGTCGTCGGCCCGCCATCTGCGCGTCCGCGGGCCAGCGTCCAGCCCTTCAGCATCTCGGAAGTGCGCTTGCCGATCGCGTCGAAGCGGAGCCCAAACTCGCCCTGGTGCTCACCCTCGTCACTCGACCAGACGACCTCGCCCTCGGCCTCGAATTGATCCTCCGACTCAGGGAGCTCGAAGCGGCAGCGAAGTCGCTGACCGACATCGGGCAACACCGACGAGCGCATGCGCAGGCCTGTGGCGGAGACATCGAGCGCGTCCGCGTCGTAGGCATCCTCCGAGCGCGCATGGGACGATGACTTCCCGGTCATCGCACTCCAGACGTCTGTCATGCGATCGCTGCGTTTCGCAGCGCGCTCATCGGCACCGCGAAGCTCGACGAGAAGATCCACTGGAACACGCGGTGAAGCATGATTCCTGCGCTCGTTGGGTCGTCCGTTCGTTTGCATATGTCCGCTTTGCATCTGTCCTCCGGAGGGCCATCGACGTGCGCCTCGTGACTACGCCTCGTCGTCACTCACGTCGTTTGGCCTCGCCCCCGACTCATCCTCGAAGCGCGGCTACAAAGTCCAATTTCGTGCAAGAGCGCTAGCCACGATCTCTGACGTCCCGCACCTAACTTGACCTTTCGTTCTCACTGACCGAAAGCATGAGGTCCATGGGCGTACGCCTCACCATCGCTCCGACTCAAAGCTCCGTTTCGTCTCTAAGCGGAGCTGCGATTGGCGTGGATAGAGATGCTCCCTGGGAGTTCGATCAGGCGCGCATCGTCCTCGGTCGCGGGAGCTCCAGCGATGTGGTGCTGCCCGACGTCTCGGTGAGTACGCGTCACGCCACCACCGAAGCGGATGGCGTTCGCTATACGATTGTCGATCACGGCTCGGTCAACGGGACACGCGTGAACGGCGCGCGCATTGTCGGCGAGCGTAAGAAGCCCCTGCGCGATGGTGACGTGATCGAGCTCGGTCTCTTTCGCGCTCTCTTCACGGCGAACGTTGCTGTGCGCAACGCCCCCTCGCGTGAGCGAACTGCGAGCCTCGCGCGCAAGCTCTTGAAGTCCGTTCGAGCGAACGCATCTCCTGCGAGCACGCAGCGCATCACCTTCCTGCATGGGCCAGAATCAGGGCAGTCCATCGCGCTCCCCGAGGCGCCGGCGCGCGTGATTCTCGGTCGCGCGGAAGACGCCGAGATTCGACTCAGCGATGCCGATGCCTCACGCGAACACGCTGAGCTTCAGGTTCAATTCGATGGCGTCACGCTCGTCGATCTGGGCAGCAAGAACGGCCTCACGATCAACGGTGAGCATGCGACGGAGAGGCGCCTGATCGACCGCGATGAGATTCGCATCGGTAGCACTGTGCTCGCCTTCGAGAGTGACCTTGAGCCCTCCTGGAAGGCGCTCGAGCATCTGCCTGAGGTGCGTCTGCCTTACCCTCCGCCGTCTCCTCCAGCGCCGGAGGCGTCGACCGAGAAGGAAGTTCCCGACGAGGCGAGCGAGGGGTCGAGCTCTCCGAGCGACTCGGAATCAGCCGACAGTGAAGGTGGTTCAGCGACAGTTGCGGAAGAGGGGATGCGCCCCTCGACGTTGAGTCGGGTGCCCGCAGTCGAGTGGGCCGTCGACGGGCTTGCGCTGGTCGTCTTCGCGGTGAGCGCAGCGGGCCTTGCGTGGTTGCTGCATAGGGTGTGACCCAAGCGCACGCTGGACGCTGATCTGGCGAGCGCTAAGCCTCGCGCCATGTCGTTGTCCCGTGTTCTGCAGGGCCTTCTCGCGATCTTTGCGATGGCCGGTCTCTTCTTCTCGGGCGTCTCGACGTCAGATTTCACCGCCCACCTCGATCGCCAAACACACGGCCTTCACTGCTCGTTCATCCCCGGCGCCGACACCCCCGACGTGACCGGATCGAGCGGATGTCACGCCACGCTGATGAGCCCCTACTCCTCGGTGATGCGCGACTCGATCTGGGGCGGCGTCCCCGTGTCGCTGCCCTCGATGGCCGTCTTCGCCTACCTCGTGGTCTGCGCGATCACGCTTCTTCTCCTCGGCAAGGAGACTGAAAAACGCGCCACGGGCTATCAGGCACTCGCGTGGGCCCTGCCCTTCTTGACCTCATGCATTTTCGGATACCTCTCGCTCCATGAGCTCGATGCGGCCTGCAAGATCTGCATCGGCATCTACGCCTCGAGCACGCTCGGCATGGTCACCTCCATCGTCGCGTTCGCGAGAGCCCGCAGCGGTGCACCGCTGGCTGCCGCGATGAAGGCCGCCGAAGACGACGAAGAGAGCATGGTCGAAACGCTTACGCCACGCGACGAGTCCTATGGGATCTCATTGGCAAGCTTGCCAACAGGCGCGGAGGATACGATCGAAGACCGTGGCTTTGAGTCACCGGTTCGTACCGTGAACGAAGCCGACGACACCGCTGCGCCCGCCAAGAGGCTGCGCCTCGCCACCGCGAGCGAGATGGATCGTCGCCTGCGTGCAGGGAACGTGAATCGCCGCAAGACCGCGCCCAGTGGGCCCGCGCAGACAAGCTGGGGCGCGCTCGCCTTAGCCTTCGTCGTCGGCCTCGCCTTTGTGCTCATTCCAGTGGGCGCCTATGCGGCGAACGCGCCCAACTTTGATCACTTCGTCGGTGCATGCGGAACGCTCGCGCATCCCGAGGACGCAGGACATGTGCTCGTGCCGCTGGGGCCGCAAACGCGAGAGGCAACGATGATCGAGGTGCTCGATCCGCTCTGTCCTTCGTGTCGTGGCTTCGAGCGTCGCTTCTCGGCGCATCCCGCGGCGGAACAGATGAGCCGCAAGATCTTGCTCTTCCCGCTCGATGGCACCTGCAACTGGATGGTCGATGGCGCGGTGCATCCTGGTGCATGCGTGATAAGCGAAGCGGTTCTCTGCGCCGAAGGCGACGCCGATGAAGTGCTCGCTTGGGCCTTCGAGCATCAGGAGGAGATCCGCACCGAGACCACTGCGGATGCGGGCGCCGCCGCACGGATGGTGAACGCGCGCTTCCCCTCGCTTCGTTCCTGTCTCGGCAGCGCGCGCGTTCAAGCGCAGCTCAATCGCTCGCTGCGCTGGGCCGTCGCGAATCAGCTCCCCGTGCTCACACCGCAGGTCTACGTGAACAACACCCGCATCTGCGACGAGGACACCGATCTCGGTGTCGACTATGTGCTGACCCGTCTCCTCTCTCGCGATCTTGGCCGAGGTGCAGAATGAGCCGCTCTGCCTTGGTTGGAATCGCAGCGATCGTCGCGTTCTTCGGCGTCGCCACCCCCACCTTTCTCGCGCGTCGTTGGCAGAACGCAGCCTCGGTGCGCCTCGAACAATCTGAGCAAGAGGCGGCCGCGAGCGCAGGCTCTGGCGAGCAGGTCGCGGTCGCAGCAGAGGCCGATGAGAACTACTGCACGCCTCAATTGCGCACGATCCTTCGTCGCGTCCTGACGAGCTGCGGCCTCATCGGCGCGAGCGGTCGCGGATGCCAGCCTGTTCAAGCACGCAGCGTGGCCACGATGAGCGGCGATGACTTCAACGCGCTCTTCCTTCCAATGCAGGGCCGCGGCGGCATCATCCAGTTCGACAGAGACTCGGCCGACCTCGAAGAGATCGACACCGCATTGCTTGAGCGCGTCTTCGCGGACCGCCAAGGTGCGAGCTATTTCTTTGTCGTCTCGCGCGCCTCTCCCGAGGGCAATGTCGAGCACAACCGCGACCTCTCCCGTGCACGCGCCGAGGCCGTGATGACCCACCTACAGAACGAGTTTCACGACCCCGAGCTCAACCAACAGGTGGGCCTGCTCTGGCTTGGTGAAGAGTTCGCCCAGCTCAGCCAGAGCTTCTGTGATTGGACGCGCAGCGATGGCGCAGGCACGTGTGACCCCAACACCTTGAACCGCAGCGCGTTCGTCGCGTGGATCGATTGCCGACTGTGAGCCCCATGAAGTCAAAACTCTCCATGGTCGCCTGCGCGCTCTTGCTGGCTGCGTGCGACGAAGAGCCGACCATCACGCCCGAAGCGCCACCCTCACGCGTGGAGGCCGTCACCGTGCGTCGCGAAGACCCGGCCGTGCGCTTCTGCGATGTCGCCGCACCCGTCGGTGAAGGCCGCGCGCTGACGCTCCCTCAACTCGAAGGCGAGAGCCTCCCTGGAGAGGGCTGGCGATGGATCAACGTGTGGGCCACGTGGTGCTCGCCCTGCGTGGAGGAGATGCCGCTCATCGCGGATTTCCACACACGCATGACGGCTGCCGATCAGCGCGTCTCGACCTACTTCATCTCCGTGGATCAGACCGCCGAGGCCCTCACGACCTACAGCGCCTCCCATCCCGAGACGCCCGCAACGGCGCGCCTCATCGACCCTGCGGGACTTCCCGCGTTGCTCACGGCGCTGGGTCTCGACGCCGGTGCAACGATCCCGATTCACGTGCTGGTCGACCCAAGCGATCACATCCGCTGCGCACGCAGCGGCAGCATCAGCGAGCGCGACTACGAGACCATCTCCTCCATCCTGCGTTGAGAGAGGCGCCGATCACGGGGCATCAAGTCAACAACGTTGACATTGTTGGACCATCAAGGCGTCGAGCTTCGATCGGCGCTGCGCATGGGCAATCGCACGGTGAAGGTTGTTCCGTGGCCCTCGCCCTCGGAGGCAGCCTTCACGGACCCGCCCACGTTGCGCACGAGCGCCGACACGACGAAGAGCCCGATGCCTGTGCCTTTCTTCTTCTTCACCGCCTCGCTGGCGACGCGATAGAAGCGATTGAACACGCGATGAAGGTCGGGCTTCGCGAGACCAATGCCTTGGTCCTGCACGTTGATCACGATGGCCTTGGATGCGTCCAGGTGCGCGCTCACCCGCACGTCCACGTGCTCGCGTGAGTACTTCACGGCGTTGTCGATCAGGTTGCGCATGACGATCTCGAT
>Ga0105045_10005285_pt1 | contig 11351 bp, 6 predicted proteins | sample MAT02_FD_78089 | JGI IMG/M metagenome (GOLD analysis project Ga0105045, IMG submission 78089) | Freshwater microbial communities from Lake Fryxell liftoff mats and glacier meltwater in Antarctica - MAT-02 (megahit assembly) | ecosystem: Environmental > Aquatic > Freshwater > Ice > Liftoff... | reverse complement strand
TCTTTGGTGGTATTTGGCATTGCGCCCGTGCGGGCTATTCGGTTTAAATAATGGCCTAAAACCCTCAAAAACAGACAACATTTTAAAAAAAATCAGCCCTTCGCACATCCCAATTCCATTCAAAAATCGTATATTGGACACAAAAAAAGAATAAAGGCAGCGGCTAAACCCGCCGGTACTATTTCGGACTATAAAACCACATATAAGCCACCCCAAAATAAGGAATGGCTTATATGCGGTTTTCGCCCTAAAAAAACGTAATCGGAAGCACCATTTCTGCTGCTCCGCGCTTCACTTTTACAGTCGTTGAGTCGCCTTTATTGAACATCGAAAGTCCCTTCATGTAGTCGCGCATGGTTTTGACCGACAAGTCGCCTAGTCCAATAATCACGTCGTTCTTCAGTACGCCCGCCTTCGAGGCTGGCTTACCGTCCGTTACGCCATCTACGTGCACGCCTTCTCCATCCCATGTGTAATCGGGCATAATACCCAGCGTAACTTTGAATCGGGGGGTGTCTTCCTCATTCGATTTTGTTTCTTGAAAAGTCAGTTTGGGTTTTTGATCCAAGGTCTCAATCAGGCCCGCAGCGGTGCTAAGAATCTGTTGTACTCCTTCAAAATTGACTTTTTCCACATCGTCGGTGGGTTTGTGGTAATCGCTGTGTTGTCCGGTAAAAAAGAACAACACGGGAATATTTTTCAAATAAAACGATGTGTGATCACTTGGACCAATGCCCGCGCTGTCCAACTTGATACCTAAATCTGTTTTTAGTGCCTGAATGCTGGGGACAAAGTCGGGGGCGGTCCCTACGCCGCCTACCACGATTCGTTTTTCCGCATTCAAGCGGCCAATCATGTCCATATTGACCATAAAACTCACTTTTGTCAGATCAATGGTTGGGGTTTCGGTATATTTTTTGGAACCGTATAAGCCCAATTCTTCGCCTGAGAAGCACAGAAAAAGGAAGTTATGTTGCTCTTTCACGCCATTTTTGGCAAAATACCGCGCCAATTCAATTACGCCGGCGGTGCCGCTGGCGTTGTCGTCGGCGCCATTGTGGATTTTCCCTTCTGGGTTGGCATCCAATGAATTATGGTCGTGTCCCAAACCTAAATGGTCGTAGTGTGCCCCAATGACGATGGTGTTTGCAGCACCATTATCGAGGTATCCGACTACATTTTGGGCCTTCATCAAGGGGTCGTTGGCGGTGGCCATACCGCCGTGCGGGTCACTTGATTTGCGGAATGTAAACGTATGAAAATAAGTGCCTGGGTCGCCCTTGGGACTCAGGCCAATTTGGCGGAATTGTTTGGCGATATATTCCGCTGCTTTGCGCTCTTCGGGGGTTCCGGTGCCCCTTCCTTTTAATTTGTCGGAAGCGAGGTAAGTGACGTGTTTGCGCAATTTTGCGACAGAGATTTCTCCTTTTTGGCTAAAAAGAGGAGCGCTTACGCCTAGAAAAAGCGCGAGCAGCAACATCCAATGTTTCATAGTGTGGAAAATTTAATTTGGCAAAAATAGCGAGTATGCACGGAGATTCCGCGACATTTTTGTCATAATGACAAACTCCAAGAAAAATTTACGGTTGAACGATTCTGCTGGTAGGAGCAGCCGAGACCATGGCGGGATACCAGCACAAGCGGTCTAACATCGCATGAGAGCCCATGAATACGTTCAAATCCACTTTACGCGGGATGCCTTCAATACACCCTTGATTAGAGAATTGCCAGATTTCCCAATTTTTTCCAGCAGAAAGCGTGGGTTTTTCTTCCGAATATCGGGCAATCCACAAGGGATACTCATCAAAATGATGGGCTAAATATTGCTCGTAAAAATGTTGGTTGGTGTAAATGATGGGTTTAACGCCTAAGTGTTGCTGTACGGTTTGAAGCCAGATACGCGCCTCTTGAGCCATCACTTCGGGGTCTATACCATCCAAAATTTCAATATCAAGCACTGGAGCAATATCGCCTGGCTCCATCGTGACTTGCGACAGAAAATTGTGCGCCTGGTCTTCACCACATCCGTAAGCGCGAAAGAAATGATATGCGCCTCTGCGAATGCCTAAACGGCGCAAATCTTCCCAATTATGACAAAAAAGGCTGTCCACAAAATCACCGCCTTCGGTCGCTTTTACAAACACAAAATCAACGGGTTCTTTGCTGGCCACCGAATCCCAAGCAATTCTTTTTTGGTGATGCGACACATCCAGCCCGTGAAGCACATCGGCACTAGACCAACCCACAGAATTGGTATGCCCGCCCCAAAAGGGAGCACACACAAAGACGAGTAATATGGACAGGATACGAAGCATAAAATTCAGGTCGAAAGAACTGAAATGTTCCCCATTAAACGAATAAAAAAAACAAAAGTATCCGTTACAAGACAGTTTTAAGCGGCTAAGGTTTCATGCCACATTTCGTGCCAAATTTCTAGAACCCGAAACGATATACGAGAAAACGGTCTATTTATTCGATAAAAAAAGCCCTTTCCGTACTAAACGTACGCAAAGGGCTTCATTTGGAAGAACGGCATTTAACGATTCATAGATGCCAAAAACTCGTCGTTGCTGGAGCTGTGCATCATTTGCTTTTTCACAAATTCCATTGCTTCTTCTGGCTTCATATCCGCTAAGTGATTGCGCAGGATAAACATACGTTGTAGGGTATCTTTATCCAGCAACAAATCTTCGCGGCGAGTGCTGGATTTGGTCAAGTCCACGCTTGGGTACAAGCGGCGGTTGGCCAAGTTGCGGTCGAGTTGCAACTCCATATTACCAGTACCTTTAAATTCTTCAAAAATAACTTGGTCCATTTTAGAGCCCGTATCAATCAGGGCCGTGGCTAAAATGGTGAGCGAACCGCCATCCTCGATGGCACGCGCGGCACCGAAGAATTTTTTAGGTCGTTGCAAAGCGGTGGCTTCTACACCCCCGGAAAGCACTTTACCGCTCGAGGGGGCTACGGTATTGTACGCCCGAGCCATACGCGTAATTGAATCCAATAGTATCACCACGTGGTGGCCACATTCTACCATTCGCTTTGCTTTTTCAAGCACGATATTGGCCAAACGAACGTGGTTATCAGCGGCTTCATCGAAGGTAGAAGCCACTACTTCGGCTTTCACATTTCGACGCATATCGGTCACCTCCTCAGGGCGCTCATCTATCAACAACACAATCACATAGCACTCTGGGTGATTTTTAGTGATGGCATTGGCAATGTCTTTCAACAAGAACGTTTTACCTGTTTTGGGTTGGGCTACAATCAGGCCACGTTGTCCTTTACCAATGGGCGTAAACAAATCAATGACTCGGTTGCCGAAATCCCGCCCAGTAGGGCTGGTGAGCAGCGTAAATTTGGAGGTCGGGAAAAGCGGCGTTAAATAGTCGAACGGCACCCGATCTCGCACATCTTTGGGGTCTAGACCATTGATTTTGGCTACTTTTAGGAGCGCAAAATACTTTTCGCCTTCTTTCGGCGGGCGAATGGCACCGCGTACGGTATCGCCTGTTTTGAGGCCAAAAAGTTTGATTTGCGACGGCGACACATAAATATCGTCGGGGCTGGTTTGGTAATTGTAGTCGGGCGAACGGAGGAAACCGTATCCATCGGGCATCATTTCCAAGGTACCCAAACCTTCTACTACACCGTCTAATTCCACATCAAAACGCTCGCGGCTGGGTGCGGCGGGCATTACTTCAGCGGGTTCGGGTGCAGGTAGCGGGTGTGTTTGAGGGACTTGGGGCGCTAGAGGGGTTTGGGCTGCGAGTGCAGCCTCTGCTGGCCCGGCGAGCGGAGCAAAGGGGCGGTGTACGGGTCCGACTGGTTCGTCTTCATCATGGTCGGTTACGGGCGGCACGAAATCTTCTTGCAGATTTTGTAATTTAGCGGCATCTTGGTCATATAAACCGGGCTGGGGCCGTTGAGGGGCACGGTCACGGCGGCGGTCTTCCCATTCCCGCTGACGGCGGTCGCGGCGGTCTTCCCAACGGTCGCGGCTGCGGACTTGGCCTTCGGCTTTTGGAGGGGTTTGCTCGCGGCGAATGCCACTGCTCTCTCTGTTGAGGGGCGCATTTCGGTTTGTGTCGCGATTGGCGGGGCGCTCCTCTCTTGAGGGTGCTTCCTCGCGTTTTGGTTGCGGCGCATTGGGGGGGCTATTTTCTCTGGCCGTGTTGGGCTCCGATTTTGGGCGCTCTTCACGGGCTACTGGTGCCAGTTTGGAGGGTGCATTGGGCCTAGGGGTTTCTTTGGGCACTGGTCTAGTGCTGCGCGCTGGAGCATTTTCTGTTTCCTCATTTACTTTTCTGGCGCGGCGGCCAGTTTGAGGATTGGGTTCTTCCACAACAGGAACTACCCGATTCGCAGCGCTCTTTTCAGCAAAGGCCTGTTCGTCTAGGATTTTATAAATTAAATCCTGTTTAGAGTATTTGGTAAGGCTCTTGATGCCCATTTTTTGGGCGATTTCTTTGAGCTCGGTAACCAGCTTGTCGTTAAGCTGCAAAATGTCAAACATGTGTGGGGATGAAAAAAGTTAAAAGTAATGGTAGGCGCGACTTGAAGCCGGAGCGTTGGCGCTCAAGGGGTTCGCGCACAGGTGGGAAAATATTGAAGTTATTGGACGAAGCATGATTTGTCTGGTATTCAGACCATCGCTTCATTCCGAAATGATCATGGAAAGGTAATTTACTGTAAACTAAGTTTTAAAATCTTTTGGCTGCCTCGAACGAAAAAAAGCCTCGCCTGACCCAAAATTTTTCTACCAAAACTTAAATCACAGTGCACTGATGGCAAAAATTTTGTGACAAATAGCATTTTTGCCGAGAAGGGCAAAAATTTGGTCAATCGGGAAAAGGTGGAAAAAAATGTATGGCTGGAATCGCTTATTTCCTAATTTAGGCGGAAAAACAACCGCAAAAACACCAAAAAGTAAGGGAACGAGGAGTGGTGTGGAAGCCAAACTAGGTAATTTTTGGCTTCGTTTTTTGGATTGAATGATGCAAAGATAAGCCTGTTTTTAAATTCGCTCTATCTTGCGGCGATTTTTTCAACATTTGTTTAAAAAAAATCTTCCCAAAAGGTACATAACCGCTGCAAAGATGCTCCAACTCAAAGTAATTCGCGAAGAAAAAAATCGAATCCTGCGTGGCTTGCGCAAACGCAATTGGACTACCGCCCAAACCAAAATCATTGACCGAATCCTGAAAATGGACGATGCTCGACGGAGTACGCAAAAAGACTTAGACGATGCCTTGGGCGAAGGGAACCGTTTGGCCAAACAAATTGGTGCCCTTATGGGCCAGGGCAAAAACGCAGAAGCCAACGAATTGAAAGCCCAAGTAGCCGAACTCAAAATCAAAAGCAAAGATTTGGAGGAGAAAATGGCTGTGCTAAAAACGGAATTGGACGATTTGCTTTATACCGTACCCAACTGCCCACACACATCGGTGCCCAAAGGCCAAACGCCCGAAGACAATAAGGTAGCCAAAGATTGGACCAAACCGTTTCCCACCTTGCCAGAAGACGCCCTTGCACACTGGGATTTGGCCAAAAAATATCAACTTTTTGACCTCGAACTGGGTGTCAAATTAACAGGCGCTGGCTTCCCCGTTTATCGCGGAAAAGGCGCTCGACTACAGCGCGCCCTCATTCAGTTTTTCCTCGATGAAGCGGTGAAAGCGGGTTACGAAGAAATTCAGCCCCCCTATTTGGTGAATGAAGAATCTGCACGCGGCACTGGCCAACTGCCCGATAAAGAAGCTCAGATGTATCATTGCACGGTAGATAACCTGTATTTGATTCCCACAGCAGAGGTGCCTGTCACTAATATTGTACGCGATGAAATATTGGCCCTCAAGGATTTGCCCCTCAAAATGACGGCTTACACGCCTTGTTTCCGGCGCGAAGCAGGCTCGTATGGTGCGCATGTACGCGGACTCAATCGGGTGCATCAATTTGATAAGGTGGAAATTGTGCGCATCGAACACCCCGACCAATCGTACAAGGCCCTGCAAGGAATGCTTCGCCACGTGGAAGGTCTTTTGCGAAAACTCGAACTTCCGTACCGAATTCTGCTGCTTTGCGGTGGTGATATGGGATTTGCCTCTGCTAAAACGTATGATTTTGAAGTTTGGTCGGCGGCACAAAAGCGCTGGCTGGAGGTCAGTTCTGTTTCCTGTTTTGAAACTTTTCAGAGTAACCGTTTGAAACTTCGTTTCCGCGACGAAAATGGTAAAACAGGGTTGGCCCACACGCTCAATGGCTCTGCGCTGGCACTGGCACGGATTGTAGCGGCCCTGTTGGAAAATAATCAAAGTCCGGAGGGCATCCATTTGCCTAAAGCCTTGTGGAAATATACCGGTTTTAAAACGATTGACTAGTTGGGTATGCAAGACCTGTATTCCCTGCTTGGCCACACGGATATCTACCTCATTGATCAGATGATGAAGGGGCGTTATTTGCCCCCTCAGCGGATTTTAGATGCTGGTGTCGGGGCCGGACGGAATTTACAATGGTTTGTGCAGCAAGGGTTTGAGGTGTATGCGACCGATCGGGATGGCGAAGCGATTCGGGGTATTGCGGAGCAGTATGCCCATTTGCCCACCGAGCGTTGGCAGCTTTGTACGTTGGAAAGCATGCCTTTTGCCGATGATTATTTTGACCATATTATTTGTTCCGCCGTACTACATTTTGCCGATGGCCCGCGTCATTTCACCGATATGATGACAGAAATGACGCGGGTGCTTCGGCCTGGTGGTACGATATTTATTCGGATGACCACCGACCAGGGGCTACCGCCCAATTTTACCGCCCTCGGAAACGGTCATTTTGCACTCGCCGACGGCAGCACGCGTTTTTTACTCACGACTGCTTTATTGGATGAGACTTGCCAATTGCTTTCGCTGCAATTGATAGAGCCTTTTAAGACGGTTTTGGTAGCGCAGTTGCGCAGCATGGCAGTGGTTGTTTTACAAAAATAAAAGGGTACACATTTGAATTTACAAAAATAGATTGGGCGTTTCCGAGCATTACACCCCTCATTTGGTAGGCATTTTTATTTTTTGTACTTTCCAGAATCTCTTTTCTATCTTGTCAGTCGGTTCCAAAACAGGGTGCTCCAAATAAAAAATGGGATAAAGGGGCTTTTGACGCATCCGTCCAAACAATTCAAACAAGAAAGGGGAATTGCAAAATTTAATACCAGTGAAGAGAATTTCTACTCGCGTACACTTTTCCATAAAAACCATTTTTTTGCAAGTGTTAGTGGTTGGACTGGGGTTCCTTCCACAATTTTCGTCGGCGCAAGGCTGTGGATGCACCAATTGTCCGCAGTTTATGCCCGACAATTTTGTGGGTGATTTTTTAATCAGCGTGACCGGAGCCGACAACCCGACCTTGGGCCAAAACGGACAAGGCGTTTGTGGGGTTACGATGAATTTTGACCACGAATATATTGGCGACCTGAGCATTACCCTTACCTCCCCATCGGGCCAATCGGTCACCTTGGTAGGGCCCATCGGCTTTTTTGGGAGCACAGATGGCTCCGTTTGGGATATTTCTTTCGTCCCTTGTAATGATTTCTCGTTTCCCGACCCAGGATTTGACGATATATGGAACAACAATCAAGCATGGGGCCTCAATGGAAATTATTCAGGGGCTTATTACCCCAACAATGGCTGCCTCGAAGATTTTAATAGTGGCCCGGTAAATGGCACCTGGACACTTACCGTGGTGGATGGCCAAGGCAATGATGTGGGCAACTTTTACGACTATGAAATCATTTTTTGCGACCCTTCCGGCATCAGTTGCTTCTCTTGTGCCGCCTATGCTGGCAATTTACTGCAGCCAAACATCACGGCTTGCGAAGGCAGTGCCAATTTAGTGCTCAACCTTCCTCCTACCTACTTGGCACCTCTGGTGGCACCAGACCCTTCGGAATATTCTTACACCTATGTTATTGGTGGAACGGGTGGCGTAATATTGGCATACGAGACCGACCCAGACCTTACTTCTTACGATCCGGGTATGTACACCGTTTGTGGTATGTCTTATCTCTCGGTGCAAGAAGCCGACATTCCGGCCCCCAATGGCTTGCTTACGGTGGCACAACTCACCGCACAACTCAATGGTGGCACGCCCCCATTTTGTGGCGATATTACAGGCAATTGTGTGAATATAATCATCAATTCTGCGCCCCCAGACGAAGAAGAATATGTGGAAATTTGTGCCCCATCTTGTCACATGTTTTATAACACACCTTACTGTCAATCAGGCACTTATGTACGCACCATTACCACCGCTCAAGGTTGTGTGTACACCGCGACACTTTACCTCACGATCAATCAGCGGAGTTTCAGAACCTTGAGTGAATTTATTTGTCAAGACGACTGCGTTACCACACCCGGCTTTGAAGGCGAATGCGGCCCTGGCATTTATCAACTGGTGATAGACAATGCGGCGGGCTGTGACAGTACGATTACCCTTACCGTACAGCAAATTGTGGTGAATGCAATCGTCAATGCCAACGGCGACCTGAATTGCAACAACCCCATTGTAGCGGTTTCGGGCATTGGTTCTACGGTAGGAAGTGGGGTGAGTTATCTTTGGACAGCCTCCAATGGCGGTAATATTGTGGGCAGTGCTGCCAGTCTCAATGCGACCGTAGACGCCTCTGGCGACTATCAATTACGCGTTTGTAGGGGAGTAGCGGGTGTTTTTTGCTGCGATTCTAACACCGTGATGGTGGTGGATGTATCCGTTCCGCCAGCCGCTCCCGCCAGCATCTCTACACTAACCGATATTTGCTTGGGCGACACCCTCACAGTTACCGCCGCTGCAGTACCGGCTGCAACCAGTTATGTGTGGACAGTTCCAGCAGGCGTAAACATCCTCGGAAACAACCAAGGCAATACGATTGTAGCCGTTTGGAACAGCACGGCTTCGGGGGCTATTTGTGTCGCTTCGCGGAATAACTGCGGCAACAGCGACACCATTTGTACGCCCATTAATATTCAGCCCACCCCGAGCCTAAATACCTTGCAAGGGGATACTTTGTTGTGCGCTGGGACACAAGCAACCTATTCCATTCCGCCGGCTAATTTTGCGACTGGATATACTTGGACCGTGAGTGGCGGCACCTTGGTGTCTGGACAAAACGCGACCGACATCGTGGTGGACTGGAACATGGGTGGTACCGGAACCGTGTGTGTGGAAGCCACGGGTATTTGTACGAATAGCCCATCCATTTGTATGTCCGTCACCCTTGATACCATCCCGCCCTCCCCCACCCTTTCGGGCGATACCGTGGCTTGCCCGGGCAGTGTAGCCACCTACACGGTCGGAATCATATCCGGCGCCTTGCAGTACAACTGGGTAGTCACCAACGGGACAATCCTAAGTGGACAAGGGACTGATAGTCTGCAAGTTATGTGGGAATCTAATGCCTCCAGTGGCAGTATATGTGCAGCATCTGCCAATGTTTGTGGCGCCAGTAATGCTCCCTGTTTGACGGTGATACTCACCACCCCAATGGCGGGTGCCGTTACTGCCATTTGTAATGGAACCAACACTCTTTATACCATTTCTTTCCCCATTTCAGGCGGTACTGCGCCGTATTCCATTCCCGGTGGTACCATTACGAATGGCGTATTTACCTCCAACCCGCTGGAGAGCGATGGTGCGTACTCCTTTCAAATCACCGACCAAATTGGCTGTCAGTCCCCTCCCCTCATCGGCTCTTTTGGTTGCAATTGTAGTACCCTTGCCGGACAAATGGACACCACTTTACTTCCGGCTTGCCCAAATGAATCGGTGAGTGGTGTGTATCTCGGCGGCGAAATATTAGATGCCAATGATACGAGCGCCTTTGTGCTGCATACCCTGCCGAGCACTACTTTGGGCACTATTTTGGCGCAAAACAATACGGGCGTATTTACTTTCCTACCCGGAATGCAATACGGAACCCTTTATTATATCTCGCATGTAGCCGGTAACGGATTGGCCGGACAACCTCAACTGCAAGACCCCTGCCTAGATGTGTCGGTTGGACAGCCCGTTATTTTTTATGACAACCCGACCGCCGATGCTGGAACAGATGTTTCTAATTGCGGCAACTCCCTGACAATCAATGGGAATATACCTGCTGGTAGCACTGGACAATGGACGGTACTGGCAAACGGGGCAAATCTGACCATCAACAATCCTGCTGCTCCGACCACCTTGGTCACCAGCACTGCGTTTGGCAGCTATTTATTACGATGGACGCTGACGCAGAATTCCTGTTTTGGCATGGATACCGTAGCTGTTCAATACAACGAATCACCCACGCTGGTGAGTCTTGTGCGGGTCTGTGATGCTACAAACGAAAATTTCACCGTCACCTTAATCATTGCCGGCGGCACAATGCCATATTCCGTCAATGGACAAGTTTTTGTGGGAGATACGTATGTTTCGCCTCCTTTAGCGAATGGTGCTACGTACCAATTTCTGGTCACCGATGTCAATGATTGCACCATGCCGATGATTTCCGGCGCCTTTAGTTGCAACTGTGCAACAGACGCGGGCACAATGCCTGCGCCTATTTTGCAACTTTGTGCGGGAGAATCCGTGACTGTTTTGCCTAATGGGGATGCCGTACTCGATGCGAACGACATATCGGCGTTTGTGCTGCACACGGGTTCTGGGCAGGCACTGGGACAAATTATTGCACAAAACACCACTGGCGTTTTTAATTTTTTGCCCGGACAGATGCAGTTCGGCACCTCGTATTTTGTATCGCTGGTGGTCGGAAACCCCTTGGGCGGCTTTCCGGATCCACTCGACCCTTGTTTTTCAGTGGCAAAGGGGCAAGGCGTACGGTGGTTGCAAATACCCAGTCCCCAGGCCGGCATAGAGAACAATACATGCGGACAAACCCTTGATTTACAAGCAAATACAAGCGTATTTAGCGGCACTTGGACTTTTGCATCGGGACCGGGCACGGCTACTTTCTCACAAGTCAACAGCCCTAACAGCAGTGTTTTGGTGTCTAGTTTTGGCGTTTATACCGTTCGGTGGACAGAAACCAATGGCATTTGCAGTGCCTTCGATGAGACGGTTCTTGCGTTTAATGCCCTGCCGGCTGTTACTGTTTTAACCGAAATATGCGATGGCACGAACACCCTTTTTCAGGTCAGTTTTACGGCCAATCAAGCCGCTTCGCCTTACACGGTGCTGGGGCTAAATGGCAGTTTTACGGGGAATATGTTCCAATCGGATAATTTACCCAACAACACGAGTTATTCCTTCGTACTTGTGGATGCGAACGGCTGTGAAAGTCCGGCCATTACGGGTACACAAAACTGCGATTGCAG
>Ga0105045_10005284_pt1 | contig 11353 bp, 11 predicted proteins | sample MAT02_FD_78089 | JGI IMG/M metagenome (GOLD analysis project Ga0105045, IMG submission 78089) | Freshwater microbial communities from Lake Fryxell liftoff mats and glacier meltwater in Antarctica - MAT-02 (megahit assembly) | ecosystem: Environmental > Aquatic > Freshwater > Ice > Liftoff... | reverse complement strand
AGCACGAGCGCGAGCCAATTAGAGCGACGCATGAGACCTCCCTAAGCGAAGTGAACCAAACAGGACGCGAGCTTCAGTCGCCGCGTCCAAGAGAAGCGTTCAGAACGTGCCCACACCAAGCACGCCGACATAGCCCGGCGCGATGATGGGCAACACGGCGACGTCCGCTGAGGTTTCTTCCTCTTGCGCGAAGATGAAGAAGGCCACGGTCGCGCCCGCGCCGACGGCGGCCGTGATGAGTGAGATGTCGGTGATCAGCGCAAACGTGCGTGCATCCGAGGCGGCGCTTTCACCATCTCGCACGGAGGCTGCGCGGTCTTCGGCGGAGAGCGCGGGGTCGCGCGCATCGACAACATTGCGCTCGAAGGTGTCGTTGGCGACCAACGCGAGCGGGCCGGTGATCGCGGCGACCACGAGGGCGGCGATCGTCACGCTGCCAGCGATGATGGTGGGCGTGTTGATGCGGAGGCCGCCCTCTGAACTGGGCTCCTGGTCGGGGTCGGGGATCCGCGTCGGCTCGGTCGCCTGCGCGACATCGGTCTGCGCGGGCTCCGTGGCCTGCGTGGTCTGCGTCGTGTCCGTGCGAACAGGATCTTGAGGAGGCACCACCGCGACGACCGCCTCGGGAAGACGAAGGCGAAGCGCGAAGCGCGCGCTCTCACCGCCGGCAACCTCCACCGTCTGCGTCTCGGTCTGATAGCCATCGAGGCGCACTTCGATGCGATGCGAACCTGCGACAACACGAACCGGCTCAGACACCGGCGCACGACGCTGCTGGGTGCCATCGATCGTGATCAGCGCGCCATCAGGCGTCACCTGCAGCGCGATGCTCCCCACGCGTCCGCGCAGGCGACGCACGGCCGTATCCACCTCACGACGCTGCGCCGGGGCCAGACGCTCAGACTCCGAGCGAAAGAGCTCGTAGTGAAAGAGCGCTTCGATCGGACGATCGAGCTGGTCGTAACAATTTGCGATGTTCAGCCGCACGTTCGGATGCGGCGCGAGTCGGTACGCCTCTTGAAAATGCGTGAGCGCGCTCTCGTAGGAGTTGGCCGCGAAGGCTGCGCTGCCCTGCTCAAATTCTGCGCGGGCTGCTGCGCGATCGTCCGCCTGCGCGAGGGCCCGCGAGGGCAGGGCGATCGACGTGAGCGGAAGAGCCACAAGCAGAATGGCGAAGATCGAAGCCAATGTACGCGACATGAAACGAGCATACCGGAGGTGAGGCTGCGGACGTAAGTGCGCGCTTCTTCAGGGGCCGCTGTTCCCCGATCGCATCGACGCGCGGGTGCGCAATCTCTGGTAGCTTCTCGGAACTCTCTCTGTGCCTCGGTGTCCTCTGCCCGTGGCGCCGCCTCCTCAATCCTCCGCTGTGACTCCACCGCGTTCCCCTGTGGGACAGGACGAGCCCGCCCCCCTCAGCGCTCACGAGCGCGCGAACATCGCCCTCAGCTTTCACGTGCCCATGCCCGAAGGCTACGAAGAAGAACTAGTCGAGCGCCTCAAGAAGCGAGACGAGGCTGCGTTTGTGGAGCTGATCAAGCTCTACGAGAAGCGCATCTTCCAGCTCGTGCTGCGCATGCTTCAAGACCGAGGCGAGGCCGAGGATGTCGCCCAAGACGTCTTCCTCACCGTGTTCAAGTCGATCGACTCCTTTCGCGGCGACAGCAAGCTCTCGACCTGGCTCTATCGAATCGCCACGAACCACTGCAAGAATCGGATCAAATATCTCGATCGTCGCGCACGCGGAAAAAAGACCGAGCTCGATGAGCTGAGTGAGGCCGAGCGATTGGAGAGCGTCTCGATGAGCGCGTCCTCGCAAGTGGCCCGCCCCGATCAGCAGGCCGAGGCGAATCAGATGGAGCGCATCATGCGCCGGGCGATCGGGGAGCTTGACGAAGATCAGAGGGAACTTGTCATCCTCAGAGACGTCGAGAACCTCAGCTACGAAGAGATTCAAGAGATCACCGGGCTGCCAGAGGGCACCGTGAAGAGTAGGCTTCATCGCGCGCGTCTGCAGCTAGCCAAGGCTGTGCGAAGCGCCACCGAGTTGGAATCCAAAGGTCGAAAGTGAGCGAGACGAATACAGCAACAGCGAGCATGAGCGCAGACGACGCACGCGACCTTTTTGGCGATGCGATCGACGACGCGCTCTCGCCCGATGCCAAGGCTGCCTTCGAGTCTGTGCTCGCTGCCGATGCCGAGCTGAACGACGAATACGAGTCGTACCGAAGCGTCGTGCAAGGCATTGGCGCAGCCGTGCCGCATGTTGCCGTCGACGAGAACGACACACGCGGAGTCCGTGCGCCCGACCTCGCGCGCAAGGTGACTGAGCGCATTCGTGCACGCAGCAAAGGCCGCTATTTCCGCGACCCACGCGTCTCATCGAGTCAGCGCAATCAGATCATGCTGATCTCGATCCTCACGATCTTCATCGTGCTCATCGCCATCTACTTGGTGCTGGCCAACGCGACGACGCTCGACCTCGGCTGAGCTGAACTCCGCTACGCTGGGCGGATGAATTCTTTCCCGCCACAGGTGGTTCCATCAGAGATTCATCGCGCGATGATTTCGAGCCCAGGCCCTCGCGGTCGCGCGGACATGAAAACCATCGCGCGCGAGCTTCCCTTCACCGCGCTGCGTGTTGAAGGAAAGCTCCCTGACGATCTCCGCGGAACGCTCCTACGCACAGGCCCTGGCCTCTATGAGCTCTTCGGAAAAAAGGTCGGGCATTCCTTCGAGGCCGATGGCCTGCTGAGCGCGCTTCGCCTGGATGGTGAGGGCCTCGCGGAGGGCGCGCTTCAGCTGATCCAGAGCGAGGGGCTGAAGGCCGAGTGTCGCGCCGGAAAGCCACTCTTCGGTACGCGGGCGGCCTATCCGCGGAGGCTCTGGAATAGCCTGCGTCTCGTCCGCAAAAATACGGGCAACACGGCGCTGATGACGCACGGCGAGAAGCTCTTCGCGCTCGTTGAGTCGGCGGTGCCAACGCAGATCGATCCGAAGACGCTGGAGACGATCGGCGCGACCGATTTTGGCCTCATCGAGCAATCGTTCTCGGCGCATCCGCATCGCGTTCATGCCCGCAACGCGACGATTGGCTTTGGCCTCGAGTACGGCCCGCAGACCTTCGTGCATCTCTACTCCTTCGAGGATGCCTCGCCTGGAAACACGGGCAATGTGCGTCGCCTTGGCAAGGTGCCGCTGACGCGCCCGGTGATGCTCCACGACTTCATCGTGACCAAGACGCGCGCTCTCTTTCTCATCTCGCCCATTCGCCTCCACGTCTTCCGGGCGCTCTTTGGATTGGCGAACTTTCAGAACCTCTTCACGTGGGAGCCACAAGACGGAACAGAGGTGCTCGTCGTGCCGCTCGATGACACGGAGAAGTTCACCCGCTTTCAGGTCGACCCGTTCATGCAATGGCATTTCGCGCACGCCAAAGATGAGGGGGACGATCTCGTTGTGCACTTCGTGAAGCACAGAGATTTCTCAAGCTATAGCGGCCTTCAATCGTCGGGTGATGCCGAGGGCGGCAAGCTCGTTCGCGCCTTGATCGAGGTGCACCAGAAGCGCCTGACGATGACGGAGGTCTGGGATGCCCCGTCTGAATTTCCGCGCATCGATCCGCGCTGCGAGGGCACGACCTCGGGGGATTTCTCCACCGTCTTCTTGCTGCAAGACAACCCAGGCGCGCGCTCGGTCTCGATGGTGAATGTGAAGACAGGCAAGGCGCGTATGCATCGCTTTGAGGAGCACGAGGCCGCGTCCGAAGTCGTGTTTGTCCCGCGCTCCCCACAAGCCCCTGAAGGCGATGGCTGGGCGCTGGTGCTCGTCTACGATCGCCACACCGACACGAGTCATGTGCGGGTGATCGACACGGCGCGTTTTGAGGAGAGCGTGGCGCGCTGTTATTTCCCCGAGTGGGTGCCGATGACGTTTCACGGGCTCTGGATGCCCGCTGCCTGAGGCTGCACCTGACGCTTCACACCGCGTAACGCTGGATTGTACGAGCCCAACCAGGGCAGGATGCACGCATGCTCTCGGTTGCACTCGATGCGATGGGTTCCGATCTTGGTCCCAAGGCGACTGTCGCGGGTGCGGCGGAAGTCAGCCTGCGCGCGGAAGCGCCCAACCTGCTGCTCGTCGGTGATGCTGAGATCATCAAACGCGAGCTTCAGCTGCACCGCCATGACGCGAAGAAGATCCGCGTGGTGCATGCCGGCGCGGTGATCGATCAGGATGAGAAGCCGAAGGCGGCGATCGAGGCCAAGCCCAACGCGTCTATTTTGATTGCCGCCGAGTGCGTGGCGGCAGGTGAGGCGCAAGTGCTTGTGTCTGCTGGCAATACGGGCGCGGTGACGATGGCCTGCGCGAAGCTCTTCACACGTCTCCCCGGGGTGCAGCGCACAGCCCTTGGCGCGGTCTATCCAACGGAGCGAAGGCGCGGTGAGAAGGATGACCCCTTCTCGCTCATCCTCGATGCAGGCCTGACGCTTGAGGCCAGCGCCGATGATCTCGTCTGCTTTGCGATCATGGGTTCGGCCTACGCGAAGTGCATTTCGAAGAACCCCAAGCCGCGTGTTGGCCTGCTCTCGGTGGGCAGTGAAGAGGGCAAAGGTACGGAGGCGGTGGTCAAAGCGCATGCGCGCCTCAAGACGATCTCGTCGATCGAGTTCATCGGCAACATCGAGGGGATGGACATCCCGCGCGGCACCGCCGACGTCGTCATCACGAGCGGCTTCACGGGCAACATCGTGCTCAAGATGCTTGAGGGCATCAGCGAGACGGTCATGCGTCTGGCGCGCTCGGCGAGCGAGAAGAGCCTTCAATACAAGGCTGGCCTTGTGCTGCTCGGGCCGGCGATTCAGCGCCTTCGCCAAGTGACCGACTGGCAGGAATACGGCGGCGTGCCGATCCTCGGCTTCGATCGCTTGTGCATCAAAGCCCACGGGCGCTCGACGGCGCGTGCCGTGCGCAACGCGATCCTCATCGCCCATCGCGCGGCCAAGACAGACACGGTCGGCGCGATCCGCGAGGGGCTCCATCAGACCGGCATTGAGGGATGAGCGTCTTGAGTTTCTTGGCGCTGATCGGCAGCGCGTTGGGCGTCGCGTTCGCGCTGGTTCCTGAAGACGGGCTCGCGCCGCTCGGAAGCACGGCCTCGCACGCTTTGCTCTTTTTGGTCGCGCTGATGCATCTGGCGGGCGCGGCGCGAAACACGTCGTCACGTGCAGTTCGCGGTGCACAAGACCTCCTCCCCAACGCGGAAGAGCTCGCGCTCTATGCGCCCTCGGGCCTCTTGCTGACGCTCTTGCCGTGGGTGCCCGACGCGCTGGGACAAGGGGCGCTGACGCTGCTCGCGCTCTGGCTCCTCACCACCCGAAGCACGCGCGATCCGCTGGAGCCGCGTCTCGATGAAGTGGGCCGTGGACGCTGGGATCTGAGCTCTCTCGCGACGCTGACGACGGCGCTGGTGATCGCGGCGCACTACCTCTCGATCGCTGGTGAGATGGCGAGCAACCGTCAGAACGACGCGGCCTACTACCACGGCGTTGCGCGCTGGATTGCCCGCACGGGCACGCTCGATGAGCCGATCATCTGGCACTTCCTCACGCGCCCCGATCACGTCGTGCACCCCGCGTTCGACTATTGGCAGGGGCTCACCTCGATCTGGCTCGCGCTGCCGATGGCGCTCTTTGGCGGCACACACGAAGTCGCGACCTATGCGATGGCGTTTCTCTCCGGATGCACCGTCCTGGCGTTCGCCTATTTGGTCACACGCGCATATCCGCTTCGTCATCACGGCCTAGAGCTCGCGGCCGTGCTCGCGTTCGGTCTCTCCAATGCGATGCAGTCCTATCGCTTTGACACCGAGACCCCAGTGGTCTTCCACATGGCGCTCCTCGCCTCGCTGATCGCGTTCGTGCGCAAGCGCTGGATCCTCGCGGCGGTCTGCGCGTTTCTCTGCTTCCTCACGCGCACCGATGGCGCCGTCACGACGGGGCTCCTCGCGCTCCTCTTTTTCTTTCATGCGCGTCGCGATCCGAAAGCACTCGCCCAGCTCGCTGTGAGCTTTGCTTCGGTGAGCGCGCTCTATGTGCTCAACAACGTCTGGCGCTTCGGATCGCTCGCGCCGCCTGGCTCTGCCCGCGCACCGGCGCTCCAGTCGTATTTCGATCTCTACATCTGGAACTCGCCGCTGCGTACACCGAGCCCGATCGACTTTCTTGCCGCACGGCTCAACGAGGGCGCTGCGCGCATGGCGCTGGGCTTTGCCTTCGATGCCTCCGAGATCAACGCCTATGTGCTCTCCCACGGCTGGCTTATGGGCACGCTCGCGCTTGGCGTCATCATGTTCGCCATGCCTCGCCGAGATGCCTCCTGGCTCCTGCGCGGCACCTGGCTCATCGCCCTCATCGCGACCTTCACGATCCCCTGGCTGAGCCCCGTCGTCTTCTCGCGTGGACGCACCTTTCATCCGCTCATCCCCGTGCTCTGCCTCGCCAGCTTCGGCGCCGTTGCCGTGCTCTCGCGCCTCCAGATCGATCTAGGAAAAGCCCTGCAACGCAAGGTGATCGCGCGCACCGGGCATGTGGCTTGGATCGGCATCGGGGCGCTGCTGATCACGCTGCAGTTCATTCATCCCTACCGGCCCATCGCGCTCTCCCATGCCGCGTATGAGGCTGAGCTTGCCGACGTCAGCCATCTCCTCCACGGCGCGATTGTCGGGACGAATTCACCCTGGTGGGTGATCGCCAACACCGAGAGCCCCGCCGTGCTCCTGCCCTTCGAGAGCGTGCCTGCGCTGCTTGAGGCGATGGACCACTACGAGGTCGAATACCTCCTCTTCACCACCGTCGATCACGACTCCTGGGGCGAGGCAGCGACGCTCTGGTCACGCATTCGCGATCGCGAGACGATGCGGCTCGGGCCCTACACGGTCACCCGCATCGCGACCTCGCCCTCATTCGTCGTGCTGCGCGTTGAGCGCTAGCGGGTCAGCCCTCAGCGCCAGTGGATCATCCAGGCGAAACCATCGCCGTCGAAGCCTGTGCGCGTCACCCGAACATCCTTCGCGCCGGTGAGCTCAATCGCTTGCGCGATCCATCCCGCAGTCGCCTCCCGGATCGGCTCAGGAAAGTTCGCATAGTCACGCACTTCAAAGCGTACTGCATGCGTGCCCTCACGCGTCACCCTCGCTTGCCCCTCATCGTGAAACGAACCCCAGAGCATGCCCGTCTTCTCGATCAACGTCTCGACTGAGACGATGCGGAGCACGAACCGAAATACGCCTTTGAAGTTTTCCTTGGCGACGTCGGCACCTACCAGACGCAATGGCCGCGGCTCGTTCGGATAGAGCAGGGGCGCCGCGAGCAGATAGAATTTGGTGACGAACTCCGAAGGCACCCAGGCCGTCGCCACGAGCGATGCGTAGGTCTGGTGCTCAGCCTCGTTGAACTGGGCGATCAGAGCACGCTCCACGCCATCGCCCTTTGCGCGAAGCCATCCGCGCATCAACACCATAGGCAGCGCTTTGTGGAGCGGCATGCGATCACTATCGCCCCTTCTCGTGGGCGGCGGCAATAATCGGGGCCCGAAGGGACCACGACGGAATCGCGGAAGCGATTGAGCGACGAGCTCTGACGCGAACCTCATTCCCGCCAGTGGATCGTCCAGGCCCAGACGTCGCCAACGCTGCCTGCGCGCATCACCCGCACATCTTTGGCGCCTGTGAACTCCACGGCCTGGGAGAGCCAGCCTGCGATCGACTCGCGCATCGGCTCCGGCAAGCTCGGGTAGCCATGCACCTCGAAGCGCACGAGCTGCGGGCCCTCACGCTTGAGCGTCGCCTGACCCTGATCGTGAAACGACCTCCAGAGCATGCTCGTCTTCTCCATCAGCGTCTCGGCCGAGACGACGCGGAGCACGAAGCGAAATACACCCTTGAAGTTGTCCTTCGCGAGATCGGCACCCAGCAGTCGCAGTGGCCGCGGTTCGTTCGGATAGAGCATCGGCGCCGCGAGCACATAGAGCTTCGTCGCGAACTCCACAGGCACCCAGGCCGTCGCCACCAGCGATGCGTACATCCGTTGCTCGGCCTCATTGAACTCGGCGAAGAGCTCACGCTCGACGGCATCGCCCTTGGCGCGAATCAAGCGTCGCACCAGCACCAACGGCATCGCTTTGTAGAGCGCCACCACCGCACTATTGCCCGCTCTGGCGAACGAAAGCCAGATGCGCGGATGGAGACATCAGCTCAGCTTCCGCAGGGCTTCACGCAGCTCGCTCGCATCCTTGAAGCGCTCGATAGGGTCCTTGCGCAGGCAGCGACCCACTCGCTCAGCGCCTCGGGGACGCTCGGTGGGCTACTCGCAGATCGCGCGCTGCTGGTGGGCCTGGCCCGGCGCGAGCATCAGCGGAAGCGCGACATCGACAGAGCCCTCCGTGGGCGCCGCAAACGCGAGCGCGCGGGCCGCACGAATCAGGCAAGCGCGCAGCACGCCGTCGTCTGTTGCGTCCTCGGAGATGCACGCCTCACGCACCTCACCCGAGGTGCCTATGCGCATCGAGAGCACCACGCGTCCCCCCAGCGCGCCTCGTCCCTCGCTCGCACCCACGCACGCCTCCGCACGCGCGACCAGCGGCTGAATCCCGCTTCGAATCGCCTCCACCGAGAGCTCCCCCAGCGCCTCCTCGGTCTCGCTCAGCGTGCAGATGGCCGTGCTCTCTGGGGCCGCCGTTGTGGGCGGCGCAGCAAGCCGCGTCCCTTGCGGAAGCGCCACCGCGAGCCCCACACGCCCCGCCATCGAGGCCGGGATCGCCCGCAGCACGGAGGAGAGATCCCCAACGCTCGTGCCCGCTGTGGCCGTCACGAAGAGGAGCGTGTGGCCATCATCAAGCGCCGCGATCGCGCTCGCTTCAATCGCCCGCGCACGGCCTCCCGAGGTGCGCGCCACAAAGACTTCGGTGCGCTGCACGATGAGCACCGCGGCCTCGGCATGATCGGCCGGCTGCGTCGTGGTGAACGCCACGAGGCCAAGCGAAGCATCCACATTCCCGATCGTTCCATAGCGGGTCAGTACCGCCACCGAGTCGAGCCGCGTGTCGAGTGAAACCTGTGCCTCAGGGAGAGGCCGCACGGCCGCTGCAAAGTCCGCCTCCAGCCGATACGAAGCGCCCACACGCAGAAGGCATCCGGCCGTCGAATCCTGATCGCGCAGGTCATCCTGACGACGCGCCGCGGCCACGAGATCGGCGAAGGTCGCGTTCGCAGCGAGGTCACGTGGAGAAGCTGCCGGTGCGGGCTGCGTCTCAGCCTGCCCATCCACAGGACGCGGCGTCGTGCGCACAGGCGCTGCCTCGCTAGGTCCACTGCAGCCGAGGGTGAGGGAGGCGAGGAGGGCGAGGCGAAGGCGCATGAGCGGAGGCTATCCGCGTTTACCTGTCACGTTCGTTCATCCTTCGAATGGACCCACCGAAACGTGAGGTTGAGTCGCGGCTCTTTGATCTTTGGTTCCTTCTTCACGGAATGCTCCCAGTGCCGCTGGGTTGCCCCACGCATCACCAGAAGTGAACCGTGCTCAAGCTTGAGATTGTAGGTCGGCTTGCGAGCATCGGTGTTGGCAGTTCGGAGCGCGAAGACGCGTTCTGCTCCAAGGCTGACGGACGCGATCGTAGGCTGTTCGCCGAGCTCCTTCTCGTCGTCGCGGTGCCAGCTCAAGTGGTCTTCACCCGTTCGGTACAGGTTCAGCAACACAGAGTTGAACCGAGCGCCGGACAGTCGTTCCACCAACGCGCGAAGCTCACGCAATGGGTCAGACCACGGAGAGGGCTCGTTTCGGATTCCCGAATACACATAGCTGGCACCTGAGTCCCCAAACCACGCGGTGAGGCGAGGTATCCGAACGCGCCGGCCGAACATCGAGATCTCTGGCTGGCGCCACTCTGTTCCTCCCACCAAGGATTCCAGCAACGCCGAAGCCTCTGGTTCGCCGATGGCATGAGCCCAGTAAGTGGCGCTCAGCCCCGCGTCTTCGACGTCAACTGGGCCGTCGGAATCGAAGAGAGTTCGGGTCACCGTTTTCGCCAGACGCGCACCGCAGCGTAACTTCGTACTTTGGGCGTTCGTCCGAAGCGCTTCTCTGCCCAACCGTCCTCGCCGTCCAACAGATTGACGACGAGAGGCTCGTCTCTGTCGGCTTCGACGCAAGCCTGAAGAAGACCGACCAGTTCGCTCCCCGGGCCTCCGCCAACGCACGTAACCTTCAGTGTCGTCTTCATTTTCAGAAGTTCGCGGAGTCCTCGGTTTCCAGAAGCAGCGTTCGAACGTAGCTGCTGTGGGCCGCCACGTAGCTAAACACGTATGCAAGCCGCGTCACTGGATCCGCGTAGTCGATTGGCGTGCGCACAGCCGAGCCGAGAGATTGATACTGAGCCGACAGACGCTGAATCCGGCTCTGGATGACAGCGTCAGTCTTCACGCCGTATTTTGCTTTGATGAGGGTGTCCAAGCTGTGAAGCACCACGTTTACAAGCCCGAAACTCGTATGGGTGCGGCTCTTCTGCCGCATCCAAACTCCCCAGACCCTCCACTACTTGATCCGACGCAGTTTCGTTCTCCGTACTGCAAGCGCCTCTGGAATTTTGGCATCTTGATACCGGCTGCCGTGATTGCGTTCCTTCTCGCGTTCGAGATGAAACTCCCAGTAGGCGTCGAAATCTTTGGAAGCCCTGATGGCTCGAAGGCGCAATACGGCTTCGGCGCCTGAAAGCGACCAGCGCGCGCCGGTCTTGTCCATGCGGTCTTTCACGACGTGACGACATGCGCCTTCGATCACGCCGGTCGCGATCGGAAGACCATCTCGTAGTGCTTGCTGGTAGCGCATGAGTCGTGTTCGTGTGCGGTCTGCCAGGTAGGCGCATGACCTCTTGATCGATGCCTTCGCGGCGCTCGTGAGGTCCTTCTTTCGCGCCGCCCACCAGCGAATTGTCTTGGCCACTGCGCCGCCGCTACTGCCTGTGAGCAATGCTCGCAAACGATCCTCAACCCACTTTTCGGACTTGCTGTTGTTCTCGCCAAAGAGAGCCCGTGCTGCCGTCCACAAGCGCTCGATCACATGCACAATGTCCGCGAGAATCGTCACTTTGACTCCCATACGTCGGGCTTCCGCTTTGACCGAGCGCAGCTGTGTCGGGTCGCCGTCTACGAGCACGACCCATCGGCGTTCACCGGCTGGATCCTGCCGCTTGGCTTCTTCGAATGCCTCGCGAATCACACTGCGCGACGTCTGCGCAACGCTTGCCCAAACGCGCTTATCGGTAGGACGCGGCCGCTTGGTGTCGATGTCTTTTGCGT
>Ga0105045_10005283_pt1 | contig 11354 bp, 8 predicted proteins | sample MAT02_FD_78089 | JGI IMG/M metagenome (GOLD analysis project Ga0105045, IMG submission 78089) | Freshwater microbial communities from Lake Fryxell liftoff mats and glacier meltwater in Antarctica - MAT-02 (megahit assembly) | ecosystem: Environmental > Aquatic > Freshwater > Ice > Liftoff... | reverse complement strand
CGCATTTTTGCTCTGCGCAAGCATTGTAGCGGCGTTCATTTCAAAGCGGTATGGGCCAGCTAAAAGATCGGCCGCTTTAAGAAAAATAGCTGCACGATGCTCCCAAGGCAAATCTGCCCAGGCCGCGCGCGCTTCGAGAGCGGCCGCTATTGCTTTTTTGACGTGGTGGGCGTCGCCTTTATTCCAATGCCCCAAAACGTGCTTATGATCGAAAGGTGGACTAAGAACTTGTTTCTCAGCCGTTCGTATTTGTTCCGAACCTATGTACATGGGAACGTCAATTGGTTCTTGGGCTAATCTTTTCTCAAAGGTTTCTTTCAGCTTTTTGCGCGCTTCCGATCCTGGTGCGTAATCGAAAACGGGTTCATTTTGAGGTGTTGGTATTTGAAAAATTCCTTTGGACATGCTTTTGTTTTTCAGTGGTTACAGCGGGATCGTAAAAGTACTAAAATGGGCGGCGTTAAAAAGTTTGGCATGAAGGTTCCGTCCTTTCACCGCGCTTTCTTTCTACATTTAACGCATCATACCTTTTGGAAAATACGGAATAATCGCTTGGAGCTGGTTGATCATACTCAACGCCCTTACCGATACCCTCTCGGGGCAAACCGTTCAGTTCAAATCACTTTCCATTGGCCAAGGTCTTTCACAGGCCACAGTAACCTGCATGGAGCAAGATGATTTGGGGTTTGTATGGGTGGGCACACGCGATGGATTAAACAGGTACGATGGATACGGCTTCGATCAACTAAAATACGGCTACCGCGACAGCGTATCGCTCACTAACAACCAAATTACCGCAATATGCTATGCCGACGATGGCTCGCTGTGGGTGGGAACGAGCTTCGGCCTAAACCGTATTGACACCCGCACGCTTGAAATAACCCGGTATTACCAATGGTTTGAAAATGAACATTCGATAAGCAGCAATAAAATACGGAGCATAGCTGAAGATAGGGATGGTAGAATCTGGATCGGCACCGACAATGGACTTAACCGATATGACCCCAGTGCGAACAAATTCATTCGCTATTCCATACAAGGCGGAAACGAGAAAAGCTTGTCCAACAATATCGTAAACAAGATAATGGTCGACGGAGTGGGACGCATTTGGGTCGGCACCGAAGGGGGCCTTAACTTATACAACCCGCAGTGGGACGGTTTCAAGCGATACCGGCACGAATATGAAGACGATAATAGCCTAAGCCAAAACACTGTTACCGCATTGACTGAAGGTGAAGATGGAGCTATTTGGATAGGAACGCGCGAAGGTTTAAACAAATTTGAACCTGGTTTTGAAATTTTTTCGCGCTACTATACTGACACCCCTTTCAAGGGTTGGCTGAATTCAAATGCAATCAATAGCCTCACATTCGATCTCGATGGCACACTTTGGGTTGGTACAGCATTTGGTATCAACCGGCTTTGGCTGAGCGAAGGAAACTCGGTGTCGTATCGCGCCAATCCGGCTTTGCCCACCACGCTGCCCAATGATCAGGTGCTGTGTATGCTCACCGATGGCTCGGGAATGGTTTGGATTGGTACGCAAGCCGCCGGTATAGCGCTTATCGATAAGGACACCCCGCAGTTTAACAGCGTCACACTTTACAATCAAGCAGAGAATAACTTGGAGCAGAATTATGTGCACAGCTTTTTGAGCATCGACTCCGTAAATGTATGGGTGGGCACAGGGCAAGGTGTAGCTCTGTACAATAGTTTCACGGCGCAATTGCGATTCCTAAATAATCCGGAGCTCGATCCGCTTACCAGTATAAAATCGTCGATAAATGATATGCTTGCTACCGAAAAAGATATTTGGCTTGCCACCGGCGGTCAGGGATTGGTACGCTACAATAAAAGGACGAAGCAAACGAAATACTACGTTGCTTCTCCAGATAAACTGAGCCTTTCGGGCAACGTATTAAGTAGTCTGGCTTTTGACAACGCTGGCAAGCTGTGGATCGGCACGAATGGATCGGGCCTGTGTAGTATGGATACTTCCTCCGCTACATTTCGCACGTATCGATATAGAGCTGGAGAATCAAACACACTCCGCGATAACAACGTGCATTGCGTAAGCACCAGTACCGATGGGAACGTTTGGATTGGCACCGGCAATGCGGGTTTGTACAAACTCGATCAAAAAACGGGCGTTTTTACGAGTTTTGTGGCTGGTAAGCCAAGCCAAGCTTCTTTGCCAAGCAATACCATAAACGACTTGTACTTCGACTATGACGGCCGCCTTTGGATTGCCACCAGTGGAGGGGGCTTGAGCTACTTGGATAAGAATAGCAAGGATTTTAAAACGCTTTCTAAAGAAGAAGGCCTTGCCAATGATGTGGTATTGGCCGTGAGCCAAGATATCAAGGGCAACATTTGGATCAGCACCAATGGAGGAATTTCAACTTACAATTTGAGCTCTAATCAATTTCGGAATTACTCACAAAACGATGTCCTGGGAAAAAACACTTTCTTTCCTAAAAGCATCTTACAAACCGAAAACGGTTTAATCTATTTCGGAGGTTCTAATGGTTTTGACTTTTTCAACACGGAAGGACTCCGTAGCAATACCTTTATAAGTCCGGTAGCTTTCACGGGGTATCAATTGCTCGATGAACCGGTGGGAAAGGATATCGGCATTCTCCCACGAAATTTATTTGACACCCTCCTACTCGATTACAACCACTCTGGCTTTTTGGTGGAATTTGCAGCTCTTAATTTTCGCCAATCGCATAAAAACCAGTATAGCTATCGCCTCGATGGTTTATTTGATCAATGGAGGTATCTGGGCAATAAAAACTTTATCACTTTTTCAACGCTGTTTCCAGGCAACTATGTGCTTGAAATAAGAGGATCGAATAACGATGGGGTGTGGAATGAAGAGCCCGTGCGAATGGTAATTGTGGTGAGACCTGCCTTTTGGCAAACCATGTGGTTCCAATTTCTGTCAGCTTTAGCCATACTCGGCACACTATACTTGGCTTACCGCTATCGCGTCGGCTCTGAAAAACTACGAACCCAAGAACTAGAAAGTGCGGTAAAGATGCGCACCACGGAGATAGCTCGCGAGCGCGACACCAATGCTATCCTGCTCAAAGAAGTGCACCACCGGGTGAAAAATAATTTGCAGATTATCGTCAGTCTATTAAGCCTTCAGTCTCGATTCATTAACGATGATGGTCAGCTCCGAGTATTCGGCGAAGTTCAAAACCGTGTGCGATCAATGTCATTGATTCACCAAAAAATGTACCAAACCAAGGACCTCCAAACCGTAAATATTGAAGAGTACATCACTGATTTGTCAAACAGCCTGCTACGTACTTACCAACTGGCACAGGAAATTGAACTCGACGTAGATGTACAAGTAAATAGATTTAATGCCGATACGCTTACACCACTTGGTTTAATCATTAACGAAGTCATTTCAAATTCTTTGAAATACGCCTTCGAGCAAGACAAACCGGGAAAAATATTTGTGCGGCTAACCAAGGAAGGAGAAAACCAATACCAATTAATCATAGGCGACAACGGGGTAGGTATGCCCGGACAGCGCATAAACGTAGATTCCAATACGTTCGGAAGCGAGCTTATCGTAGCACTCACAGAGCAACTCAACGGCACCATAGAGCTCCTCCCCGAGTATCAGGGCACCGTGTACAAGATTAGTTTTGAAGATGCAGCAGCTTAGTTAAGGCGATGCGGAGCCATAAGCATAAATGCCGGAATTTCGGCGTCGAAGTGCTCGCCCGATTCCAAATTCTCCATTTGATAAAACCCCTTCATTTGGCCAGTATCGGACGTGAAATCGCAAGAAGATCGATAATGATAGGATTCGCCTGGGTAAAGTACCGGTTGCTGCCCCACCACGCCTTCACCTTCTACTTCGCGCCGCTCGGTAGTACTGTCCACAATGAACCAATGACGACGTTTTAATTGAATGGGAAAGGTGTTTCGGTTTGTAATTTCGATGCGGTAGGTAAACATGAACAGGTTGGCATCGGGATTGGAAAATCGCGATTCATAATGGCTGCTTACCGAAATAAGAACCCCCGAATGTAGTGCCGTGGTCATTGCTTCAGACTTCTCGAAGCAATGATAGGCAATAGCCTGAAGAAAAGAAAGCCCAGATTGTTAAATTTCATTTATCGAAATTGCTCAGCACTTTATAGCCTACCAATCGATGCGAAAAAGCACTCGGGTCTTTGAAGTACACAAACACGTGGTATTCGTTCTCCGTTTGCGAGTGACCACCTTCTAATCTGTCGGCGCTTCCTTGCTGCTGCTTTGCGTACCGCCAGATGTATTGATAGTTATAATAGCCTTGCTTCAACGCCGTATTTAGGCGGTAAGCTTTCAATTCCGGGTCATAAATCAATCGATAATTGCTGTTCAGTTGCCATAGGCTAAGTTGCCCAAATACGTAAAGGTCGCCGTTTCCAAGGGGCGCATCTACCACCAAGTTAAATTGGACATTAAAGTAGTCGCTCTCGAGATGAGTTTGGTCAAAACCATCGTCATTCTTGATCAAAAAGTGTCCATTCAAATCGTTTTGGAACGTATATATTCTGTAAGCCTGGCTCTTATCGGGGGCTAAAGCTAGTTGGTACATGCTATCGGCCATCACAATGCTGGCCACCCGCTCGCTGCGATAACGCAAGCTTTTTGCATCGAAAAAGCGGAACTCATTGCCGCCCTCAAATGACAGTTCCGTAGCGTAATTGTAAATGAGCTTTTGATCTTTCAGGAAACTCGGTTTGATATTGGAAACTTTATTATCCCAACGCCAGTTTTGAAGCACCACCACCTCAATATCCTGGTAGGGGCTCAGCACCTGTATAGCGCTTAAATTCACTTCTAGGTTTACCTCTTGCCGGTAATCTCGATCGGACACTACGCGCGAAGGCAAAACCTTGCCGTCAATAACAGCTGCAGGCTCTAACACCATAAAACGAGCAACAATGTAAAGCTGGTCAGGATTATTTGGCGCGTGAATTTTCACAATGTAATTTCCGCTCCGGGTGAAGCTTATTTGGTCATTAGGAAATTCGAGCCGGTAGTGGGTGTATTTCACAACGGTATTGAACGAGAAATCGTAGTCGTTTATCACATCGGAATTGAACCCCGTTTGAAAATCCATGGTTTGAAGTTCGGAAGAGCGCCAATCATAGGTACAATGCTCAAAACTATAGCCGAAATCGCGCGGAATAGGGCTGAGGTCGTCGAATCGCACCACCGCCTTCTCGTTCGACCGGAGCACGATGACCGGCATTTCAAGTTCCGACGAGCTGTGGTGCACTATCAGCGTCTGGATGTTGGGGTCGAATATTCGGGTGGTAAAATCGTTAAAAGAAGGCGAGTATAAGGGCGCTACGTCGGGAGCATTTGGACGCGCTCGCTGTTTTGTATTCTTCTTCGTTGGCTTTTGCACGGAGTCGGGTGGAGAAAGGTTAAGCTCTTGTCCAAAGCTGGCAATTATGGAAAAACCGTTGACAGTAAGCAAGATAAACAAGAGTCGGAAAGCGGAGTTCATTGGTGAATTTTTTCTGTTATTAAGAATGTGTCTAAATTAAAAACGGGAATTAGAAGCGCCAAAAACTACGCCCTTTTGAACAAAAACAATTGTTAAATTTGCCCCCAAATTTTAATGCTGTTTTAGGTATGGCAAAAGTCATAAAAATAAAGAAAGGCGTCGATATAAAGCTTGTCGGACCAGCCGAGAAAAAAGTTTCTCAAGCGCAGCGATCCAGCATTCACGCCTTAATGCCCGATGACTTTATAGGAATCGTACCCAAAATGCTGGTGAAAGAAGGAGCTGAAGTGATGGCCGGGACGCCGATTTTCTGCGACAAAAGCCACCCTGAGATACTATTTACTTCCCCGGTAAGCGGAGAAATGGTCGAAATCAAGCGCGGCCCGAAACGGGTAATTGAAGAAATTAAGATCCTTGCCGATCAAGAAACGAAGTATGAGTCTTTTCCGGCTTGGAATGGTGGCTCGCGCGAGAGTTTGATTGCTTCTTTGCTTCAATCGGGGCTTTGGGTTTTTATTCAGCAGCGGCCGTATGGCATCATAGCCAATCCGAAAGATCAGCCCAAGAACATATTTGTATCCGGTTTCGACACGGCTCCACTTGCCGCAGATATTCCTTTCATTCTGCAAGGCGATAAAGCTGCCTTTCAAAGTGGAATCGACGCTTTGACCAAGCTTACCGAGGGTAAGGTATATCTTGGTATTCCTTCGGGCGATACCTTTTACACCGATATTAAGAATGTCGAAAAAGTAGCCTTTTCGGGGCCCCATCCTTCGGGAAATGTGGGCGTTCAAATTCATCATATCCAGCCTATCAATAAGGGTGATGTAGTGTGGACAGTAAATGCACTCGATGTAGCCCTAATCGGGAAATCGCTCAAGGCAGGCCAATTTATTGCCGAGCGCATAGTGGCTCTTGCTGGGTCGAAAGTTTCTACTCCACAGTATTACCGCACACTGATTGGTGCTTCCATCACGAGTATTGCTGGTACAGACGCCGCGCAGCCGGATGTGCGCGCCATTAGCGGAAACGTCCTTACCGGTACACAGAGCAATCCGGAGTCTTATTTGGGTTTTTACGACAGCACGCTCAGCATTATTCCGGAAGGAAATCACAAAAAATTCTTCCTTACCGAAGGGTGGCTTGCACCGGGCTTCAGCCGATTCAGTATTTCGCATGCCTACCCGTCATGGTTGCTTGGAAACAAGCGCTATGACTTGGATACCAACCTCAACGGCGAGAAGCGCGCTTTCGTAGTAACCGGCGAATTAGAAAGGGTTTTCCCCTTTGATATTTACCCCATGCAGTTGCTCAAATCCATAATGGTGAACGACATAGATGCGATGGAAAAGTTGGGCATCTATGAAGTATTGCCCGAAGATTTTGCGCTTTGCGAAGTGGTGTGTACATCCAAAATCGAGATTCAAAGCGTAGTAAAAAAAGGCCTGGAAGATATGCGTAAAGAATTTTCACATTAACAAGAGAAGTACATGAAAGCTGTTGAGAATATTTTAGACAAGATCCGACCCAATTTTGAAAAAGGCGGAAAATTCGAAAAGTTTTACCCGGTGTACGATGCGCTAGAAACGTTTGCCTTCGTACCCGATCATACCACGCATAGTGGGGCGCACATACGCGATGCCATCGACTTGAAGCGTACCATGTTCCTTGTAATATTGGCATTGGTGCCCGCTCTGCTCTTTGGGATTTATAATACTGGCTACCAGCATTATTTAGCGCTCGGAGAAGCAGCATCCTTCATTGATATGGTTCTTTTCGGACTGTGGAAAGTGCTCCCTTTGATCATCGTCTCTTACGGTGTAGGTTTGGGCGTGGAGTTCATTTTTTGCATTATTAAGGGCCATGCTATAAATGAAGGTTTTCTGGTGTCGGGAATGCTTATTCCCCTTATTATGCCTATGGATGTACCACTTTGGATGGTCGCCGTGGCTACAGCATTTGCCGTGCTTATTGCCAAAGAAGTATTTGGCGGTACAGGGATGAATATTTTGAATGTGGCCCTAACCGCTCGTGTGTTCCTTTTCTTTGCATACCCTACCAAAATGTCGGGTAATAAAGTTTGGGTCAATACCGACGGTGGAACCCCGGTAGATGGATACACCGGCGAGACGCTTCTTTCTCAAGCCATTGAAAATGGTGCGAGCTTTGCGAATACCGCCAACGTGGCTTATGGCAGCATGGCCGATAGCTTTATGGCTTCTTTTCTCGGGTTTATTCCAGGTTCTATTGGTGAAACTTCTACGCTAGCTATATTGGTAGGTGCTGGAATCTTACTCTGGACAGGTGTGGCGAGTTGGCGAATAATTCTGATGGGAATTCTTGGTGGAGCTGCCATGGGATTGATCTTCAATTTAATCGGACCGATGTATTTCCCCGACAACCTTTACCTCACAGTGCCTTGGTGGCATCAGTTGGTGATGGGTGGATTTATGTTTGGGATTGTATTTATGGCTACCGACCCCGTAACTGCTGCGCAAACAGATGCGGGCAAATTATGGTATGGATTCCTTATCGGTCTCTTGGCTATTATGATTCGTGTTGTAAATCCGGCTTATCCGGAAGGAATTATGATGGCAATACTGTTTATGAATGTAATGGCTCCCACCATCGACCATTATGTGGTAGAGACCAATATCAATAAACGACTTAAACGACTTAAAACCGCTTAATATGGCAATCAATAAAAATAGCAACGCCTTTACATTCGGCTTCGCCATTGTAATGGTCGTAGTGGTCGGTACGGCTTTGAGCTTTGCTTCTCTCGCACTGAAGCCTTTACAGGTGGAGAATCGAATCCAAAAGGATATGATCAGCATTCTTAATTCGGTGGGAGTTGAAGCTTCGCGCAAGGAGGCGGAAGATTCTTTTTACAAGAATATCACTGAGCGCATGACGCTTAACTACAAAGGCGAAGTGGTAGAAACCCGGGAAGGGGCAATAGATGCGCTTGATTTGGGAGACCCTTTTAATATTGACATTCAGAAAGAGTACCGCAATAGCGAGCTTAAAGCGGAAGATCGAAAATATCCCTTGTACATTGCTACGGTAGATGGTAGGGAGATCGCCATTATTCCACTTGTCGGAAAAGGCCTTTGGGGTCCAATCTGGGGTTATGTGTCGCTCGAAGGCGACTACAATACCATTTTTGGTGCTACCTTTAATCATAAATCAGAGACGCCCGGACTTGGTGCCGAAATTTCCGAAGGATTTTTTCAAGATCCTTTTCAAGGAAAAAAGATCTATGACGAAAGTGGGAAACTGGTAAGCATCAGTGTGAAGAAAGGTGGCGCAGATTCGAGCAACCCACACGCAGTGGATGCCATAACCGGGGGCACCATCACGAGCAATGGAGTCGATGAAATGTTGGCTCGCACGTTTAGTGTTTACGACCAATATTTCAAACAAAATAAAACGCAAATCAGCACCCTCTAATGAGCACTGCAGTAGCCGAAAAGAAAGTCGCCTTAGAAGCCGTTCCGAGAGAACCGCTTTTCAGCGCAAAGAATAAGAAGCTCATCACCGATCCGCTAAACGACGACAATCCGATTACCGTTCAGGTATTGGGTATCTGCTCGGCATTGGCCATTACGGTGCAGGTGCAGCAAGCCGTGGTAATGTCGCTGTCGGTGGTTTTTGTCTTGATTGCAGGCAATATGCTAATATCTGCTATTCGAAACATCATACCATCGCGCATTCGAATCATCGTGCAATTGGTAGTTGTAGCGTCTTTGGTAATCTTGGTCAACGAGATACTAAAAGCCTACCTTCCCGATATTTCTGAGAAACTTTCGGTATTCGTTGGTCTTATTATTACCAACTGCATTATCATGGGTCGATTTGAAGCCTTCGCGATGGGAAATAAAGTGGGTCCGTCGGGTCTCGATGCCATTGGCAACGGTCTTGGGTACGCCTGGATATTAGTAGCCGTGGCAGTGATTCGCGAGATCTTCGGATCTGGTGCGCTCAGCTTCCCGGGAGTGGGTCAAATAAAATTCATTCCACAGAGCTTTTTCGAAGCAGGATATATGAACAATAACCTCATGATTTTGCCTCCGATGGCTTTGATCATTGTGGGTGTCATAATCTGGATTCAGCGCGCACGCAACACCAAACTCATTGAAAAGAACTAAGAATAGACTATGATTGAGTCATTAAATATTTTCGTCAAGTCGATTTTTATCGACAACATGATTTTCGCATACTTCCTCGGAATGTGCTCGTACCTAGCGGTTTCAAAGACTGTAAAGACGGCTGTGGGACTAGGTGCAGCGGTTATATTCGTATTGGGTATTACTATTCCAATCAACTATTTGCTCGAGAACTATGTTCTAAGTGAAGGAGCTTTGGCTTGGCTCGACCCGAGCTTAGCTTCCGTAGACTTGAGCTTCTTGAGCTTCATTATGTTTATAGCCGTTATCGCATCAATGGTGCAGTTGGTAGAAATGATCGTAGAAAAGTTTGCCCCAGCGCTCTATGGAGCTTTGGGAATATTCCTTCCGCTTATCGCTGTAAATTGCAGCATCCTGGGTGGAGCCCTTTTTATGCAAGATCGGCAGTACAGCAGCATTAGCGATGCTACAGTGTTTGGAATTGGAAGCGGGGTAGGTTGGTTTTTGGCTATTTTGGCTATTGCCGCTATTCGCGAAAAAATCAGATATTCCGATGTGCCAGCACCCCTTCGTGGTTTGGGCATTACCTTCATCCTTACCGGCTTAATGGGTCTTGGATTCATGGCATTCATGGGTATAGAATTGTAATTGAAATAAAGAAAGAGAGATCATGGGTGTAACGATAATTACAACAATAATAGTCTTCTTGGTGGTGACCCTTTTTCTCGTGGGCATTCTGCTCTACGCGAAAACGAAGCTCAGCCCTTCGGGATTGGTAAAAATTCAAATCAATGGCGAGAAGACCATAGAAGTGTCGGCGGGAAATACCATCCTTTCTACGCTTGGTGAAGAGAAAATCTTCCTTCCATCGGCATGCGGTGGAGGTGGTACTTGCGCTATGTGCAAATGCCAGGTGCTCGAAGGTGGTGGAGAAATTCTTCCTACCGAGGCTCCTTACTTTTCGCGAAATGAGATTGCCAATAACTGGCGCCTTGGTTGCCAGGTAAAGGTAAAGCAGGACATGAAAATTCAAATTCCCGAAGAGATTTTTGGAATTAAGAAGTGGGAATGCGAAGTGGTTAGCAACTACAGCGTGGCTTCCTTCATCAAGGAGTTCGTGGTCAAATTGCCGGAAGGTGAGCACCTGCATTTCGAAGCCGGTGGATACATTCAAATTGACGTGCCCCGCTGCGAAGTGGAGTTCAAGGACATCGATATCACTTCGCATCCTGATCTGGGTCGCGACCCCATGGATTTCAAAGGTGAATGGGATAAATTCGGGCTTTGGAGTTTAAAAATGAAAAACCCCGAGCCAATTTTTCGTGCTTACTCCATGGCCAATCACCCGGCCGAAGGAAATATCGTGATACTCAACATTCGTATTGCCACCCCACCATGGGATCGGGCTAAGAACAAATGGATGGATGTTAATCCAGGTATTTGCTCTTCGTTTGTATTTGGCTGTAAGCCGGGCGATAAGTGCACTATATCGGGTCCTTACGGCGAATTTTTCATCAAAGAGTCCGATGCCGAGATGCTTTACATAGGCGGTGGAGCCGGTATGGCTCCGATGCGATCGCACCTTTTCCACCTGTTTCACACCTTGAAAACGAAGCGAAAAGTAACGTATTGGTATGGTGGCCGATCGAAGCGCGAATTATTCTACCTGGAGCATTTCAAAGCCATAGAAAAAGAGT
>Ga0105045_10005282_pt1 | contig 11357 bp, 12 predicted proteins | sample MAT02_FD_78089 | JGI IMG/M metagenome (GOLD analysis project Ga0105045, IMG submission 78089) | Freshwater microbial communities from Lake Fryxell liftoff mats and glacier meltwater in Antarctica - MAT-02 (megahit assembly) | ecosystem: Environmental > Aquatic > Freshwater > Ice > Liftoff... | reverse complement strand
CCTTCCTTCAGCGATGATTTACCCTTGCCCCTGCGGCGGCGGTTCTTGCGCTTGGCCTCGCCAGACATTTCCGAATTCTCTCCTCTTGCATCGTCACCTGCAGGCGGGGCGGAATCGAATTCCTCGATGGGAACTTCGTGATCGGCAGGCTTCTTCGCTTTTGCCAATTTTGCCGCTTTCTTCGGATTCTTGTTCGAAATGCGGCGGATTTTTGGGCTCGGCTCCGCTTCGGCGGATGCTTGCTCGGCTGAGGAGGTGGATTCGTCTGACATGTGCGATTAAATGGAAGCCGGGCGCGGTTCTGGCGTCGAGTGGAAACTTCGCCACCGCATGGCGGCGTGGTGGTTCCTTTAAAAGGAGGAAGCGTTATTGATCAGAAGTTGTTGTGATCGTCTTTGCTCTTGGGGCCGTTTACGTCGGTATCGCCATCTTTCCCGTATGAAATGATATCGAAGTCTGGATTCACCGCCCCTGCGCCTGTGCGGTAAATGTATTGGGTTCCCCAAGGATCAACAAGGATCACGGCCGTTCCAGTGCCTTGTGTCCAGCCCTGCTTGTCGTTTTCAGGATCGAGGTCGGCGAGATAAATCTTCGCATCGCCCACGGGTGGAACCTGCGCGCCGTTGTAGTAGAGTTCCGTATAAAGCGAGTTAGACCCGTTGCCTTGCGGAGGATACTCACCGTTATCGAGTTTGTATTCTTCAATTGCCTTCTCAAGTAGCTTGATCTGGATTTGAGCCTGGGCGTTGGCTTGTTTGGTAAGGATGAATTTGAAGCCGCCAAGGGATAGTCCGGCAAGGATCATGATGATCGTGATCGTGACGAGCATCTCGACCAGGGTGAAGCCGGAGCGGTTGTTTGCAGATGAATGGGTTTTCATGATTGGAACTTTGAGTTTAAGGGAAAATATACCGCAGTTAGGGGAATTTTCATCCCCACTGTGCGATTATTGCTCGGACATGGTGGAGATCATCTTGATGAGCGGAAGGAAGAGGGCGAACACCACAGCCCCGACGACGAGCGCGAGGATGACGATCATGACAGGCTCGAGGATGGAGGTGAGGGCGGTGACGGCGTTATCGACCTCGTCATCATACACGTCTGCCACTTTTAGAAGCATCTCCGGAAGCTGCCCGGTTTCCTCACCCACATCGACCATGGAGATGACCATGTTCGGGAAAACGCCAGAGGAGGAAAGTGGGGTTACGATGGATTCACCTTCCTTGACGGCCTCGTGGACTTTTCCGATGGCATCAGAGATGACGACGTTACCTGCGGTATCGCGAGTGATATTGAGCGCCTGCAGGATAGGGACACCGGATGTGACCAGGGTCCCGAGAGTCCGCGAGAAGCGGGAGACTGCGGATTTCCGCTGAATATCCCCGAATATGGGCATGTGGAGCTTCATCTTGTCAATAAACAAGCGACCGCCTTTGGTTTTGCCAATTGCGTTGAATACTGCGAACAGAATTCCTACGCCGACGAAGATCCATACCACGTTCGGAAGGATAAGAGGGCGCGACAGACAGAACTCGGAGAAACCAAAGACGATCTGAGAGATGAGGGGGAGACTGGAATCCGTCTCTGTGAACATTTCTTTGAATTTAGGAACGATGAACACCATCAGGAAGATGAGGATGGCGACGGCGATGAACATGACGATCGCCGGATACACCATCGCGGAGACGATTTTGTTTTTAAGCTTCTGAGCCTTTTCCTGGTATTCCGCAAGACGGTTGAGGACGACCTCAAGAACACCGCCGAGTTCACCGGCCTTGACCATGTTCACGTAAAGCTTGTTGAACATCCTCGGGTGCTGCGCGAGGGACTCGGAAAAGGTGGAGCCGCCTTGAACGGAATCCGCGAGGGAACTGATGGTCGATTTGAGGGCGGGATTCGGCTCCTGTTTCCCGAGGACGGTAAGGGAGCGGAGGAGCGGGAGACCGGAATCGATTAGGGTTGCGAGCTGGCGGGTGAAAATCATGAGAACCTTGGGTTTAACCGTAGTCTTGGTCTTACCAATGGTCATGTTCAAGCTCTTGCCCTTGGCTTTCTTGGCAGGAGCCTTTCCTGCTACGGCGGGCTTGCCTTTCCCTTCCTCAGCGATCTGGGTCGGGTAAAGGCCAAGTCCACGGAGTTTCTGGACGGCTTCCCCTTCGGTTGTAGCCGCGATCAATCCATCGGACTGTTCACCTTTTGCGTCGAGGGCAGTGTAATTAAAATTGGGCATAGGAGGTTTTTTGAAAGATTGTTTCTAGATAAGAAAGGAAGGAACAGGATTTGGCTATTGGAAAATTCAGGCGCTGGAAATTTTTTGACGTGGAACAATGAACGTCAAACGTAAAACAGCGGATTTCAGCGCAGCGGAGGAGCCGCCTTTATTTCTAGAATTTCGAATTTTATGCTTAGAATTAAAAATTTAAAACTTACGTGTATTTCAGGACTTCCTCGATGGTTGTTTTACCCATGTAGATGTTCCGCAGACCGTCTTCGCGGAGAGTGTTCATTCCCAGCTCGATGGCTTTCTGCTTGATGACGACCGTTGGGGCGCGGTTCGTGATGAGCTCGCGGATCGGCTCCGTGATGTTTAGGAGCTCGTAGAGGCCAGCGCGTCCGCGGTAACCGGACTGGCCGCAGGCATCGCAGCCGGCACCTGTGAAAAACTGTTTGTCGCCAAGCTCGTGCGGAGAGACTCCAAGCTGAGAAAGGATGGCTTCGGTGGGTTCGTAAGGAGTTTTGCATTCCACACAGATCGTCCGAACGAGGCGCTGTGCGAGAATCCCTTCCAGTGAGGCGGCGACGAGGAATGGCTCACAACCCATATCAATTAGACGGGTGATTGCGCCAGGGGCATCGTTGGTGTGCAGAGTGGAAAGAACAAGGTGGCCAGTGAGGGCAGCTTGGATGGCGATGGTGGCGGTATCCTTGTCCCGCATTTCTCCGATCATGATGCGATCAGGATCCTGACGTAGGAATGCGCGGAGAATGCGCGGAAAATCTAGGCCAATACCTTCATTAACGGGGATCTGGATGATACCGTCGATATCATACTCGACCGGATCCTCGGCGGTGAGGAGCTTTGCATCTATAGTATTAATACGGCGAAGGCCAGCGTAAAGGGTAGTGGTTTTTCCGGCACCTGTCGGGCCGGTGACGATGAAGATCCCGTTGGGCTTCTCGATGGTTTCCGTGATGTATTCGAAAATGCTATCCGGGAGTCCAAGGTTCTCGAGAGTAAGGTTTACCGAGGAACGATCCAGCACCCGGAGCACGACGGACTCGCCATGGTGTGTTGGAAGGGTGGAGACCCGCATATCGACCTGTTTCTCGCCGATTTGTTTGACGATACGGCCATCCTGGGGGATGCGCCGCTCAGCGATGTTCATGTTCGCCATGACCTTCAAACGGGAGAGGATGGGCAGGGCGAGGTGGACAGGTGGCGGAGCCATTTCATAGAGGGCTCCATCGACCCGGTAGCGGATCTTAAAATCGTTTTCGAACGGCTCAAAGTGGATGTCGGAAGCCTTTTCTTTGATCGCTTGGTAAAGGACGAGATCCACATAGCGAATGATGGGTGCGGAGTTCGCCTCGGCTTCGATGTTAGCGGGATCGAAGCCTTCGACGCCAGCGTCGAGCTGGCTGAGGATGTCCTCCATGGCTTTACCTTCGCCACCATAGCATTCGTTGATCTTGGCCTCTACGAGATGGTCTGGGGCGATTACTACGACGATTTCGCGGCCGAGGGCAAAGCGGAGATCCCCGACGGTTTGGGGATTGAGTGGATCGACAAGAGCGAGGTGAAGTCCCTGTTCATCGAAGTTCACTGGTAAAGCGCCGTGGAGGCGGGCGGTTCCAGCCGGGACAAGCGCGAGAAGAGCTTGCGGAGGATTCCAGCCTTTGAGATCCACGAGTTTGGCCCCGAGTTCGGAGGCGATCACTGGCCAGACGTCGTCGCGAGATTGGACGACTTCGAAATCGGCGAGAAGCTCGGGAACTGATTTTCCGCTGTTCTCGACCTCGGCAAGGATTTCCTCGGCAAGTGAGGCATCGATCATGCCGCGGGATTGGAAAAGATCTAGGAGTTGGCGATTGTCCATTTGGTCAGAAAAAGAAATTTTAAGTTTTAAACTTTAAACCTCAATGAAGAGGCCGGAAACGCTGGTCGGCTTATCCGCAGTCTGGGGGTTAGTCTTAAAATTTGGGTTTAGAATTTAGAATTTAAAGTTTTAGTCGAAGTCGCCCATGGTTGCGTGGACTACTTCGCTTGCGGAGGTCAGGCCGGAAAGGACTTTGCGGATGCCGTCCTCGCGGAGAGTGCGCATGCCGAGTTCGCGGGCCCGGCGGCGGAGCTGGCTGGTGGTGAGGCCTCCGTTGATCATGGAGCGGACTTCATCGTCGATATTGAAGAGTTCGAAAATTCCCATACGGCCTCGATAGCCGTTGCCGCGGCATTTTTCACAGCCGACGGCATCAAAGATTTGTGCCTCGGATAGGCGGGAGGGATCGAGGTGGAGGGCGCGGAGTTCCTTCTCAGTGAGCTGTGCGGGAGCTTTACAGATCGGGCAGAGTTTCCGGACGAGGCGCTGAGCGAGGATGGACCGGACGGCAGAGGCGATGAGGAAGGGTTTGACTCCGATATCTGCAAGACGGGCGACTGCGGAGGGGGCGTCGTTCGTGTGAAGGGTGGAAAAAACCAAGTGCCCGGTGAGGGATGCATTGATGGCGATGTTGGCGGTTTCTGCATCCCGGATTTCCCCGATCATGATGATGTTTGGGGCTTGTCGGAGCATGGCGCGGAGCGCGTTGCCGAAGGTCATGCCGATATCGGCTTTGACCATGACCTGATTGATTCCGGGCAGCTCATACTCGATAGGATCTTCGACCGTGATGATCTTTTTGTCCGGTTTGTTGATAACGTTGAGGCAAGCGTAGAGCGTGGTGGTTTTACCCGATCCGGTGGGACCGGTGACGAGGATAATCCCATCGGGGAGACCGAGGAGTTGCTCGAACTTCGCCTGGTCATCGGAGAAGAAGCCAAGTTCCGGAAGGCCGAGAAGAAGTGCGGTTTTGTCGAGAATCCGCATGACGATGGATTCGCCGTGGTTCGAGGGGACGCTGGAAACCCGGAGATCGACTTCTTTTTCTCCCATCTTAAGCTGAATACGTCCATCCTGCGGAAGGCGTTTCTCCGCGATGGACATGCTGCCGCTCATCACTTTAAGACGTGCGATGATGGCGGGAAGAAGTTTCTTCGGATGGGTGTCCACGTGAATCAATTTGCCATCGAGGCGGTAGCGAATGCGGACGGAAGTTTCGAGCGGTTCGATGTGGATGTCAGATGCTTTAAGGCGGAAGGCCTCGGTGAGCGTTTGGAATACCAGCCGGATGATTGGTGCATCGCCAGTTTCAGTTCCTGCCTCCGTATCGCCGGTGGAGACTTCGAAGACATCTGCGGAAGATCTGGTCTTCGCATCCTCCACATTGTAGAGTTCCATCAGGTGCCTGTTGATATCGCTAAGTGTCGCGCAGGCAAGGTTCAGCTCGCGGCCGATGACGTGGGGAAGGTTATCGAGAGTCTCGAAGTCAAGAGGATCTGCGACAGCGACAGTGAGATAGGTCCCGTCATCCGAAACTGGGACGGCACGGTAGCGCCGAGCGATGTCTTCCGAGACCGTGACCACTATGGAGGGGTTGAAACTGTAATCGGCAAGGTTAACGAACGGGATGCCGGCGTTCGAGGCGAGTGTCTCCGCGACCTGCGTTTCGGTGAGCGGGGTGTTGCTAATCAGATACTCGACGACGGTCTCCGATCCAGAAAGGGAAGACTTTGCGTTCTTGATTTGATCGGCGTCAATAAGGCCGGCTTCGGCGAGGAGTTCTGCGAGATAATCTTCGTTGGAAAACACTGGGAATTTTTTCTTAGGGGATGAAGGACTGGCGGGCGATGGGCAGAGCAGCATACTGCTACTCTGAAAAGATGGTCAAATGGCGGGATGGTGTCAACTGGACGTTCTGAAAATGATCTCCTGTCCTGTTAGGTATTCAGATTAAAGGATTTGCGTTGTCGGGCGCTGCCGGATGGTGAGGAAATACTGAGCAGCCTCCATCGCGGGCGAGTTTTGAGACGCCACAAACGACCGAATAAAATCAGCGAAGTTTTCGATCCCGATGGTTTCCGCCCAAGGCGCGGACCATTTGTCGAGGTCTGTGAAATTCACATCTGCGGTGATGTCTTGGAGGCCGGGATTCGTATAGACGGCTTCGCCCTCGATGCGCTGGTGAAGAAGATAAGCCCGGATGCTTCCGCGCGGGCGGCGGTGGTAGAGCCGCTCTGCGGTGTCACCGTAGTCGATGGTGAGCATCTCTCCCTTTCTCCAGAGGGGGAGCCAAGATTCAAGCCAAAGGCGGTAGGATTCGTGGACTTCGATCCTTTGTCCGGCTGCGAGTTCCTGTTTGAAGATGGAAGAAGGTGGGAGTTTGCCAGATGGTAAGAGAACTTCCTTTATCCCGGAGCCTTGGGAAGCGAGCGCGACTTCCCTCCATTCATCTTCGGTTCTATGAAAGAGGCGGACGGGAAAGGCATCGACCAATTCATTCGAATAAATCACTGCTTTTCCCCGGCAGGCATCGAGTGCCGAATGAATGTCAGAATGGTAAACGGCTAGGGTTTTCAAGAGATCCTTCTGGCGGACGGCGAGGGTGGGGGAGGACTCGACGAGATGAAGCCTTGTCCGCAGTCTAAGAGTGAGCGGGAGTCTGCGGAAGACCTCTTTTGCAAGGGTGCCGAGACCGGGACCGACTTCGATCAAATTGCGGCAACCCGTTTCACGAAGCGCACGCGCGGCCCACGCGGCGATAGCTACGGCGGGGGCGTCGGACATTTGGGGCGCGGTGGTAAAATCTCCACGCGATCCAATGCAGCGGATGTTGCGCGCGTAGTATCCCTTCACGGGATCGTGAAGGCAGCGGGACATAAATTGTTCTACGGTTTCCAAACTTTAAACTCTAAACTCTAAGTCTTAAGAAAGATGCTTGGCGCAGGTTTTTTAGTCTCTGGTCGCAACGCAAACAACCGCGGCCTTGCGGGCACGCGGTTGTTTTGGAAGACGGATAGATCCGAATCAGCTTACTTGGTGCTAGCGGTGCGTGCCTTGCGGATGAAGCTGTTGACGGTTTCGGAAGGCTTTGCGCCGACGGAGAGCCATTTGTCGGCTTTCTCGAGGTCGATCTCGTAGTTGGTGCCTTCGATGAGGGGATCATAAGTGCCGATCTGCTCGATGTAACGGCCATCGCGACGTTTGCGGCTATCCACGGCGACGATCTTGTAATAAGGGCGGTCTTTGGTGCCCTTGCGGTTGAGACGGAGAGAAACTGACATGATTTGGCGTGTTACTGGGTTGCCCCTGTTCGGGCGGGCGCGGAAAATGGTGGAGATGAGGCGGGAGGGCAAGCTCTATTTTCTTCAAAAAGTAAATTTCGCCGCGAATGTTTAGAATGAGAAAAGCCGGATGGAAGACCATCCGGCTTTGAAAAGATGGATTCCGAAGAATTAGTAGCCTTGGCTACGGGTGTAGTTGTAATAAGTTTCGAAGCCTAGTTCCGGTGGGAACTCGGAAAGACCTTCATGCGGGTTCATTTCGATATGGTTGTCTTGGCCGCACTTTTCGTAAGGTGGCTTAAAGGTTCCGCGATATGTAGGGCAGGTGAAAGTGAAGAGCTCGTAGAAGCCGTAGCCAAGGCGGCGGAACGCGCGATTGGTGCCATCAACTGCACCGTATGACCAACCTGCCTTGCGACCATACTGATCGGTCTTGCGGACGATCTGTTCTGGGATCTCAATGAAACCGTAGAGAATGTTGCCGATGGCACGTCCCAGCTTGCGAGTGGAAGTGTAGTGGGAGCCTGGAGGTGACTGAATGTCTGCGGCTGCGAATCCGCTGAGGACGACAAGGGAGGTGGCTACGAGAAGGAGTTTTTTCATGCTTGAGGAAAAGTTAGGGAAGAAAGATGGGGGTTGGCAAGGAGAAGTTTGCGGGAAGTCGATTTTTTTGATTGAGAGAGCTACTAGAGTTCGAACGACAGCACTTTGAGAATTCCCGGCGTCTCACGCAGGGATTTAAGAAGTGAGGCGGTTGGTTCGGTATCTACTTCGATGACGGTGACCGCGGTTTTCTTCTCTTTGTTGCGGGATAGAGCCATGTTCGCGATGTTCACTTCGGCGGTGCCGAGGGTCGATCCGATCACGCCAACGATGCCTGGGCGGTCGTCATTTTCCACGAACAGGAAGCGACCGGTCGGGTTTGTCTCAACGTAGTGACCGGCGATGTGGACGATGCGCGGGGAGTTCCCGTAGAAGGTGCCGGCGACCGTGGTGACCTCGTTACCTTTTACGGCGGAAACTTCGATTAGCTCGGTGCAGTTTGTGGACAGGGCGACGGTGGATTCGGAGACATGAATGCCGTGTGCTTTGGCGATGGCAGGGGCGTTGACCAGGTTCACTTGAGCCTCGTGGCTGGCGGATGCGAGGTAGCCGGTGAGGATCTTCCGGGTCACGAGCTCCGTATCCAGTTCGGATACTGCGCCGAGGTAGGAAACGCGGATGGCATCGCACTGTGCTGGGGCAATTTTCGAGAGAAGTTTTCCAAGCGATGCGGCAAGATCCAGATATGGTCCAACGGACTCTAGGGTCTTGGCGTCAAGGTTCGGCATGTTGACCGCGTTGCGGATTTCCCCGGTCTGGAGAAAGTCTTTGATCTGGATGGCGACTTCGATGCCGACGTTTTCCTGCGCCTCTGCGGTGGATGCGCCGAGGTGGGGAGTGAACACAGTTTTCTTCGCGGAAAAGAGCGGGAAATCAGCGGGTGGCGGCTCGACTTCATATACGTCGAGCGCGATGCCTGCGAGGTGGCCGGCATCGATGGATGCCATGGCGGCCGCTTCATCGACAAGGCCGCCGCGGGCGCAGTTCACGATGAGTGCGCCTTTGTTCATGAGGGCGATGCTCTCTGCATTAAGTATGTGGTTCGTCTCGGGGGTCATCGGAATGTGGAGGGTGACCACGTCGGCTCCGGTGAGCGCCTTGTTAGCAGTGTCCGCGAGCTCAACTTTTAGCGACTGCGCACGAGCCGCGGTGAGGAAAGGATCGTATGCGACGACGATCATGCCGAAAGCTTGCGCGCGCTTGGCGAACTCCGTGCCGATGCGGCCCATACCAAGGATAGCGAGGCGTTTGCCGAATATTTCCACTCCGCCGTAAATCTTGCGATCCCATTTTCCTGCGACCATCGAGCAATGAGCGGGGCCGATGTTGCGGGCGAGGGCGAGCATCAGGGCGAAGGCGTGTTCGGCGGTGGAGATGGTGTTGCCCGATGGGGTATTCATCACGACGACGCCGTGATCGGTGGCTGCGTCGCGGTCGATGTTGTCCACGCCCACTCCTGCGCGACCAATGGCTTTCAGATTGGTAGCGGCGGCGAAGACAGCGGGAGTAACTTTAGTTTCCGAGCGGATGACGAGACCGTGGTAATCTCCGATAACCTTGAGCAACTCGTCTGGGGACATGCCGGTCTTCACGTCAACGGAGATGCCTTCGGCGGAGCGGAGGGCTTCAACACCTTTTTCGGAAATGGGATCGGAGACGAGGACGCGGTAGTTGGTCATGGGGCGCTTTGGGTAATCGCGATGCGCGCGGCTGGCAAGAGGAAGTGTTTTTCTTCAGGGAGAAAATACCAAGAAAAGAGAAGTTAAGGAAGATTGGATGGCCGGTGGCGGGGACGTGACAATTTGATCGTTGCTGTAAGGCGTGCCCTTCCTTTGAATCTGCGGATTATGAAATTTACGGAAATTGCTTTTACCTGTTATCCGGCTACCGACTTGGCCGAATCCCGTGCATTCTACGAGGATGTCCTCGGGCTCGTTCCCACCATGGAGGCAACGCATGGGGAAGATGGCGGCTGGATCGAATATGAACTCGGTTCCGCCGTCCTCGCCATAGGCAAGGCTCCCGGCATGAACCCCAGCGCGGACGGCCCTAGCTGCGGACTGGAGTGCGAGGATTTTGAAGAAACTATCTCCGCACTGAAAGCTGCGGGAGTCACCTTTTCGATGGACGTTCTTGAAACACCCGTCTGCCACATGGCCGGTGTGCTCGATCCTGCGGGCAACATGCTGATCATCCACAAACGCAAGAGCTGAACAATCAGGAACAAAAAACGCAACGCAGTCGGATGGTTCGAGATCTATGAGCAAGACATGGAACGCGCCAAAATATTTTACGAATCCGTCCTCACGAAGCCGCTTGAACCGCTCGCTGATCCCAATGAAGAGGACATCGGCATGTGGGTTTTCCCCATGGGAATGGATGCTCCGGGAGCAGCTGGGGCCTTGGTGTAAATGGAAGGGATGTCATCAGGCGGAGGCGGCACACTCGTGTATTTCTCCTGCGAGGACTGCGCGGTGGAAGAGGCGCGCGTCGCGACCTCTGGCGGAAACGTGCGCAAGCCTAAGTTCGCCATCGGGGAATACGGACTCATCTCGCTCGTCTCGGATACCGAGGGAAATATGATAGGCCTCCACTCCATGAGATAGAATCGTAAGAACGAATATCGCAAAGTTCTCGTTGAAAGGTAATCGCAACTTTCGGCGTTTCTTTGCCATACACAGTATGCAGAAGACCCTACTGGTCCTTTTCCTCACCTCTCTGGTCTGTTCCGCGAAGCAGCCGAACATCCTGTTCATCGCGGTCGATGACCTGCGCCCCGAGATGGGTGTTTACGGGAGCCGTGCGATCACGCCGAACATTGACCGCCTCGCCGCGAAGTCCCTCCGTTTCGACCGTGCTTACTGTAACCGGGCAGTGTGCGGTGCCTCACGGATATTGTTGGGTGGGAGGAGAAACTTAAAGGCACTACTACCCTCAATCACCAACCAGGCTATCGGCACAAATCTGACCGAAGATCCCGGCGAAACGACTGCTATCGACGATGCGGAACAGCTCAAGAACCTTTCCGCGATGTTGAAAGAACGCGTAGTGGATTCCAGGGAGTAATTTTCCACAGGCGGTGGGACACCGCCATGACTCAAGTCGTGCGACACACCTGCTCCACTCCGACCCGGGTAACCACCGGTTCCGTGGAGATTCCTGTGTGCTAGTGTTTCCCCGTGCTCCACTGGTTTTCAGACGGGAAATTCCCATTGTATCTCTCGCCAATGGCGGGGGTGACGGATCTCATTTTCCGCTCCAGCCCCCGCCGAGGGCTTGCACGAGGGCTGCGGGGGACACTTTTTGCTGGCCATCGAGTTCGGCGAGGGCGAGGCGGATGCTGAGGACGGAGCGGTCGGCATCGACGACTTCGAGG
>Ga0105045_10005281_pt1 | contig 11357 bp, 12 predicted proteins | sample MAT02_FD_78089 | JGI IMG/M metagenome (GOLD analysis project Ga0105045, IMG submission 78089) | Freshwater microbial communities from Lake Fryxell liftoff mats and glacier meltwater in Antarctica - MAT-02 (megahit assembly) | ecosystem: Environmental > Aquatic > Freshwater > Ice > Liftoff... | reverse complement strand
TCAAGCACGCTCAAGCACTCAAGCACGCTCGAGCACGCTCAAGCACGCTCAAGCACGCTCAAGCATGCTCAGGCACGCTCAAGCATGCTCAGGCATGACCAAGCACAAGCATGCTCATCATCCTCAGTAGCGCGGCACGGCCGGGTCGACCTCGCGGGACCAGGCCTCGATGCCGCCGCGGAGGTTGGCGACGCGCGTGAAGCCCTGATCGAGGAAGTATTGCGCCGCCTGCTGGCTGCGGCCGCCGTGGTGGCAATGAAACACCATCGGCGTGTCGCGCTCCAGCGCGAGGATCTCGTCGCGCATGGCCTCGTCGAGCAGGGTCGATCCCTCGATCCTGGCGATCTCGCGCTCCTGCGGTGAGCGCACGTCGAAGAGGCGCACGGGGCCGGCCGCCATCCGCGCCTTGAGCTCGGCCGGCTCCATTTGCTGCACCCCCGCCGGCGCGTTGGGGTTCTCGATCTTGAAGCCGGCCTGCCCGCCTTGTTCGATGAAGTCGAAGCTCAGCCCCTCGGCCCGGGCCGCGCTCATGCGGTCGAGCAGGAAGCGGATGCCCTCGACCTCGACCATGACGTCGCCCGGTCGCGGCGGCTCGACGCCGAGGTCGTGCTCGAAGCGCGGCGTGATCGTCAGGCGGATCGCGTCATCGGGGCCCGCGTCCGCGGTCGCCTCGCGAAACACCTCGGCGGCCCGCTTGCTGACCACGATCCGCGGCGCTGCCACCGGCGTGACCGTGGCGCCGAGCAGGCCCTCGAGCTCCCCGGAGGCCTGCATCTCGCGCACGATGTCGGCCCCGCCGACGAACTCCCCGCGCACATACAACTGCGGGATCGTCGGCCACGACGACAGCTCCTTGATCCCGTCGCGCACCTCCGGGTCGGACAGCACGTCGACCGTCTTGTAGTTCGGCACCAGGCCGTCGAGGGCCGCCACCACCGCGGACGAGAACCCGCACTGCGGGCGCGCCCGGTTGCCCTTCATGAACAAGACCACGTCATCGGCCGCGATCAGGGCCTGCAAACGGACACGCATCTCCTCGCTGAGCGACATGCGGCCGAGTGTACGCGAGCGCACGGCCGACCCGACAGCGCTCGCCCTCCCGACGTGTGCGAGACCTCGCACTCGCCGCCACGCCCGCCGCTGTTACGCTGGCCGGGCCCATGCTGTCGCCTCGCCTCGTCGTGTCCGCATGTCTCATCCTCGGCCCCGGGCTCGCGTGCAACAGCGACGACCTGTTCCTCGGCGAGGGCTCGTCGAGCACCGGCGAGCCGGCCACCTCGACCACCACCGGCACGCCCACCACCGGCCCCGTCGGTTCGACCAGCACCACCGACGCGACCACCACCGGCGGCGAGTCGAGCAGCACCGGCCCCACCGGCGGCGACGAGACCACCGAGGCCCCGCCCCAGCAGACCTGCCGCGACGTGCTGATGTGCGTCGGCGGCTGCGCACTGATGCTCGACCCGGCCTGCTTTCAATTGTGCGCCGAGGGCCTGCAACCCGAGGAAGCGATGAAGGCGGGGCAGCTCGGCCTGTGTATCGGTCAACTGTGCTTCGAGTCGGGCGCCTGCAGCCCCGACGCCCTGATGGACCCCGCGTGCCTGGCCTGCATCGGGTTCGGGATCCTCAGCCCCAACCCGCCCGGGTGCGAGGCCGAGGCCGAGGCGTGCTCCTGAGACCCGTTCGCCGCTTCGGGGCTTGTGGGATGGGCCGCGCTCGGGCATAGATCCCCGCCGTGTCGAGCTCCGAGGCGATCACCAACGGGATCCGCGTACGCGTGGTCTCCCAGTACCTACCGGACCACAGCGCGTCCGAGCCGCGCGAACGTCAATGGTTCTTCACCTACACGGTGCGGATCTCCAACGAGGGCCTCGACACCGTGCAGTTGATGACCCGCCACTGGATCATCACCGACGCCAACGGCCGCAGCGAGGAGGTCCGCGGACCCGGTGTCGTCGGCGCCCAGCCGGAGCTCGCGCCGGGCGAGTCCTTCGAGTACACCTCGGGCTGCCCGCTGCGCACCGCCTTCGGCACCATGCGCGGCAGCTATCAAATGGTCAGCGACGACGGCCAGGAGTTCGACGCAGAGATCGCGCCGTTCTCGCTCAACGTCCCTTACGCCGTGAACTAGCAGGTTCTTCCCGGCCCGGGGGGACCTGATCTATCGTGGCCCATGGCCTTCGCCTCGCGCGCTCAGTGTCTCGTCGTCGCCCTCGCGTTACCCGCCGCCGTGTTGCTCGCGTGCAGCATCGGCGACAACGACGACGCCAGCGCAGCAGACGGCCCCAGCGCACCGATCACGACGGCCGTGAGCAGCGAGACCGGCGCGGCCACCGACCCCAACACGACCACCGACGCGCCCACCACGACGCCCGACGGCACGACCACCGCCGACCCATCCACGACCTCCACGACCACCGACGCGCCCACCACCGACGCGCCCACCGACGCCAGCGGCAGCGACGAGACCGGCCCGATCTGCGACCCCGGCGCGCCCAACTGCCTGGTGTGCCCCGGGGACGTCGAGCCCCCGGACGAGTCCGAGGACAACGCCGTCGAGCTCGGCAACATCAGCGACGACGACGATGACTTCCTCGCGCAGGCGGGCGTGCTCGCCGGTGCGACCGACGTCGACTGGTTCCACCTCCATGGCGCCGACACCTTCGGCCACGTCTCGGAGCCCACCCTGACGATCCTCGGCGGCATGCAACGAAGCTGCGTGTTCCTGCAGTGTGACGAGGGCGGCGTCGCCCTGACGAAGATCACCTGCCCCGAAGGCACCGACCTCGCCATAACCCCTCAACTTCGCCCCGGCTGCTGCGGCACCGCGACCTTCACCATCAAAGACTTCGGCTGCCCGGGCCAGGACGAGAGCCTCGAGATGTGGATCCGCCTCGACAAGCCCGCGATCGACATGTGCTCCGACTACGACTTCCAGTTCCACTTCTGACGCGCACCTGCCCGGGCCACCGAGCTACTCATCGACGCAGATCGACCGGCACCGCGATCGACGAGGCCGACAGCGAAGGATCGGCGTCAGGCGCCGATGCGGGCACCTGCGGTGTCACCGTGATCGGCCGCCCGAGCAGCACCGCGACGAAGTGCAGCACCAGGTAACCTGTCCCATAGGCCAGGCCGACGACCACGCCGACATCGACGATGCCGCGCCATGGTTGATCGAGCAGGCGCACCAACTGCACGATGCCGAAGATGCCGAGCAGCAGACACCACGAGATGATGAGGCGCTTGCGCGTCGCGTGGAACAGCCCCGAGCAGAAGAACGGCGCCAGCACCACGAACAGCGGGCGCGGGTGTTCGCCGAGCCAGAACGCGCGAGCGACCACTCTGGGCACGTAGCCCTTCTGAAACCCGCGGTAACCCTCGACGTAGCCGTTGAACAGCGCCCAGCCGATGTAGAGCGTCCACTGCAGCCCGGTCATCGTGTGCGACTGCAAGGGCTCGAGGGCCATCGGTGTCAGTCGGGCGATCGCGCTGATCAGCAGCCCCGTGGTCGCCAGCACGCCCCACGCGGCGATCGCCATGACAGCGGGGGTGCGCCGGGGATGCCGGCTGACGGCGAGGTTCGACGACAAGGCGGCATGTCTCGCACGATCGGCCGCCCCGGGCAACCTGCCTGGCTCACATCAGGTCTACATCAGGTCATGGCGGCGAAACTCGCGGCGCAGGCGGGCGAGACCCTGCTCCTGGATCTGCCTGATGCGCTCCCGTGATAGCGCGTGCCGCTCGCCGATCTCACGCAGGGTCTGCTCGGGCTGGTCGTCCATGCCCATGCGCTCGCGTAGCACCGCGGCCTCCACCGGGGGCAACGCCGCGAACGCCTCGCGCAGACGACGGTGCAGCAGCTCGCTGTCGAGCAGCTCCGGCGTCGGCGCGTCGTCATCGGCGAGCTGGTCTTGCAGCGTGCGGCCCTGCAGATGCCCGACCGGCGCGTCGAGGCTGACCGGGCCATCGACCAGCGACCAGCGCATGCGATGGATCCGCTCGAGGCTCAGGCCAGTCGCCTCGGCCAGCTCGGGGTCACCCGGCTCGCGGCCGTGCAGCGCCTCGAATTCGCGGCTCACCCGGGCGACCCGCGTCTGCGCCTCGATCATGTGTACTGGCAGTCTCACGGCCCGTCCGGTGTCGGCGAGCGCCCTGCTGATCGCGTGCCGGATCCACCAGGTCGCGTAGGTCGAGAAGCGAAACCCACGCTTCGGGTCGAAGCGGTCGACGGCCTTCATCAAGCCGATGTTGCCGTCCTGGATCAGGTCGTGCAGCGCGAGGCGACCGTGGTTGAAGCGGCGCGCCACCATCACCACCAGGCGCAGGTTGGCGCGGATGAACCGCTGCTTCGAAGCAGCCAGAGCGCGCTGGGCCGCCCGAACCTCGACCAGCGCGGTCGCCGGGTCCTCGCCGCGCTTGCCCTCGCCGCTTGCGAGCTTCGCGAGCGCCGCGACCACCGGGTCCACCAGCACACCGTCGACGTCTTGTTCGCCCAGCGCCAGCGCCAACGCCTCCCCGGCGGCGGCGAAGCTACGCCGCTGGCTCGCGCTGTCACGCCGCAGCAGCGCCTCCCCGGCCCGCTCGGCCGCCACGATCGTCTCGGCGAGCACCGTCGTCGCCGCCAGTGTCCGGGCCTGCTCGCAGATCGTCGCCACGATCGAAGGTTGCCCGAGCAGCACCCGCCACACCGCCTGACGCTGCGTGGCGATCGCCGTCGCCGTCGCCAGCTCGTCGTCGCGGCTCATCACCGGGTGCTGCGCGACATCGCGGAAGTAGGTCGCCAGCGGGTCACCCGCGTCGCTGGCGGGGCGCGTGGTGATGGACCTGGACGGGGTCGGCTTCGAGGGGGCGCGCTGGACGGAGTGCTGCATATCGGGTCTCGCTTGGACTCCCCCAACATGGAACCTTGAACAGACTTTGTCAAACACAAATTGATAGTTTGTTCATAGCCGTCCAAATTCACGCAGCGACGCCGCCGACAGCACAGTATCCGGTGCCGCGCCCCAGGTCCGCTGACCTTCGTTCAACCCTGGTAGAGGCTTCAGGCGACCCGCCGCAGGCGTCCACGGGCCCCGCCGGAGCCGGGCGCGAGCAGCCTGCGCGGCGTCCACAGGACCTTGTACATCCGCACACACTTGAGCCCGAGGCCTGAGCGCGTGCGGGCCACCGGGCGATAGCCGGCCCTGCTGTAGAAGTGCGTCGCGTTGAGCGTCGCGTCGAGCACCAGGCGCCGCACGCCGAACACCCGCGCGGCCCGCTCGATGCGGGCGAGCAGTCGGCCACCGACTCCGCCGCCCGCGTGACCCGGGTGCACATAGACCGCACGCACCACGCCGGCCGCGAGCGACACCGCCGCGAAGCCGACGACCACGCCGGCCCGCTCCGCGACCACGACCGTCGCGGAGCGCACGAGCGTGGTGTAGAGGTTCGGCCCTTGGTTGGTCCAGCGAGCCAGCTCGTGCGGCCGGTAGTGCGTGCGACACAGGTGCGCCACGGCGGCCACGTGCACCCGCGCCATCGCCGGTACATCGCAGCAGCGGGCCAGCCGGATCGACAGCCTCGTCACCGATCCAGGATATCCGAAGCCCGCCGGCCCTTGCCGGCTTTGTGGCGCGTCCCCTATGCTGCGCGCTCACCGAGGAGGCCGCGATGTTTCGAGCAAGCGTGGGTGTGTTCGCCCTGACCCTGGGATCTTTACCTGCCTGCGACAGCGGCGCGTCGAGCACGGCCGCAGACGCCAAGGTCGTGGAGCGCGATCGAGAGATCGCCGCGCTCAAGCAACAAGTCGCCACCCTGTCCGCAAAGCCAGGTGACGCCCCGCCCGCCACGCCGACAGGACCGAGCCTCGACGCCGACATCGTGCGCGCCGCCAGCACTGCAGAGGGCGTGCAGAAGCTCAAGCTCGAGTGCGAGGCCGACGGCAGCCTGCGCGAGCTCTCGCTCTACCACAACGACAAGAGCGCCCTCCCGGAGCCGGTCCTGGCCCTGCGCGAGCAGCAGTACCCCGGCAGCCAGATCCGCGCCTACGAGACCGAGTACGAGCGCGAGCACGGCCGGCTCTTCGAGGTCGAGGTCACGACCAAGGACGGGCAGGAGTGCGAGTACAGCGCGAAGCCCGACGGCACCCTCGTCTATAGCGAGTGTCACATCGACCCGAAGACCCTGCCCGAGGCCGTGCGCGCCGCGGTCACCGCGAAGCTGCCGGGCGCCGAGATCCTCGAGGCCGAGAAGAAGACCTACGCCGACGGTCGCACCGTGCACTCGGTCGAGCTGCGCGCGGCCGGCAAGGTGCACGAGCTCTACTACGAGGGCGACAAGCTCATCCGTCACGAGCTCGTGATCCCCGCCCAGCTCGAGGTGACCGTGCCCTGAAGTCCCGTGATGAAGTGATGGGAAGGCCCGCGAGTCGCTCGCGGGCCGCCTCATCCGTTCTTCATCGCTTCATCGCTTCATCGGGCAATGAAACAATGGCACCCGCGAGTCGCTCGCGGGCGGCCACTGCCGACCTCGTCGCGACTCAGTCGTCGCCGAAGTCGTCGCTCTCTTGCCGACGTCGGCCACCGCCGCCGCCGCCGCGCTTGTTGGCGCCGCCGCCACCGCGCGGCTTCTCGACGCCACGACCACGATCTCCGCCGCCGCCGTCGCGACTGCGGTCACCCGCACCCGGGCCAGGAGGGCCGCCACGTGGCGGCCCGCTCGGCGGGCCGCTAAAGCCTCCGCCGCCGCCGCCACCCGCGAAGCCGCCACCGCCGCCACCACCGCCCGCGAAGCCGCCACCACCACCCACGAAGCCGCCCTCACGCGGTGGGGGTCGGTCGCCGCCCATACGTGGGGGCCCGCCGGCGCCGCGCTCGCGCTCGACTGCCTCGTCGCAGCGGATGCTGCGGCCGTCTAGGTTCGCCCCGTTCATCGCCTGCAGGGCTGCCTTGCCCGACGCGTCGTCGGAGTAGGTCACGAAGCCGAAGCCGCGGCTGCGCCCGGTGTCGCGATCTTTGATCACGACCGCGTCCGACAGGTTGCCAAAGGGTTGAAACGCCGCACGCAGCGACACGTCGTCGGTCGCCCACGCCAGTCCACCAACAAACAACTTCACGGTGTCCTCTTTCTCTTCGCCGCGACCCGGGGGTCGGAAATTCTCGTTGCGCTCATCGTCATGATCAAGATGATCAAGATGGTCTGGCCCGGTGCCCGTCGCCGGCACGGAGAAAACTCGCGTGTCTTGAGTCGGGGCATCGCCAGCCTCGAGAGTTATCAGTGATCGTCGGCCCTGTCGACGGGCCGGGGCCGGCAAACGGCGGGGGCGGCCCTGCGCGCGACCGGGGCCGGAGATGAGGACGGCATGGCCCTCGCGGCCGTCGTCATCGCCCGCGAGCGGGGCTCCCGCACGCTTGCCACGCGACGCGGACGCGTACTATCCCGGCGCCTTGCCGATCGTCACCGCCAAGCACGTGTCCCGCAGCTTCGGAGTCCGCCGCGTCCTCGAGGACATCAGCGTCACGATCCACACCGGCGAGCGCGTCGGCCTCGTCGGCGTGAACGGCTCGGGCAAGAGCACCCTCGTGCGGATCCTCGCCGCCCTCGACATGCCCGACACCGGCGAGGTCGTACACCGCCGCGGCGCCGCGATCGCCTACCTCGAGCAGGAGCCGCGCTTCCCCGCGGGCATGCGCTCGCGCGACGCCGTGCTCTCGGGCCTCGGCGCGTGGTCCGAGGCCCGCGCGCGCCACCTCGCCGCCAGCGAGGCGCTCGAGGACCCCGCGCTCGACGAGGCCGCGATGGAGCGCCTGATCTCCGAGCAGAGCGTCGCCGCCGGGGAGATCGAGCGCCTGGGCGGCTGGGAGCGGGCGAACGAGGCCGAGGCCCTGCTGCAGCGGCTCGGCATCCCCGACCCCGAGGCGCTCGTCGAGCAGATGAGCGGCGGGGAGCGCCGCCGCGTCGCGCTCGCGCGGATCCTCGCGCAAAAGCCCGACCTGGCGATCCTCGACGAGCCGACCAACCACCTCGACGTCGCCACCATCGAGTGGCTCGAGCATCACCTCGCCGAGGTGTTCCCGGGCGCGCTCCTCCTCATTACCCACGACCGCTACATCCTCGACCGCGTCGCCACCCGCACGATCGAGATCGACCGGGGCAAGCTGCACAGCTTCGACGGCGGCTTCATGGCCTACCTCGAGGGCAAGGCCGAGCGCGCCGCGCTGGCCCAGCGCACTGAGGACAACCGGCAGAACTTCCTGCGCCGCGAGCTCGAGTGGTTACGCCGCCAGCCCAAGGCCCGCAGCACCAAACAGAAGGCCCGCATCGACCGCGCCCACGTCGAGCTCGGCAAGGGTCCGCCGCCGGCAGACCGCAGCCTCGACCTTCAGGTCCAGAGCGCCCGCAGCGGCAACACGATCCTCGAGCTCCGCGACCTGCGGCTCGAGGTCCCCGGCAAGCAGCTCGTCAACGGCCTCACCTTCGCCGTCCGCAAGGGCGAGCGGATCGGCGTGCTCGGCCCCAATGGTTGCGGCAAGACCACCCTGCTGCGCGCGATCACTGGCCAGGTCCCGGCCGCCAGCGGCGTCGTCGTGCTCGGCAAGAACACGCAGTTAGCCTACCTCGATCAGAACCGCTCCGGCCTCGACGACAACGCCACCGTCTACGACAACATCGCCCAGAGCCGCCGCGCGACCGAGGTCGACGGTCACCCGATCGAGATCGGCAAGTACCTCGAGCGGTTCCTGTTCGACCCGCAGACCTATATGCAAAAGGTCGGCACCCTCTCCGGCGGCGAGCGGGCCCGCGTCGCCCTCGCCAAGCTCCTGCAAGGCAGCAGCAACCTGGTCCTGCTCGACGAGCCGACCAACGACCTCGACGTCGCCACCCTCGGCGCCGTCGAGGAGATGCTCATCGACTTCGGCGGCACCGCCCTCGTCGTCACCCACGACCGCTGGTTCCTCGACCGCGTCGCCACAGCCCTGCTCGTGTTCGAACCCGACGGCCAGGTCACCCGCCACGAGGGCAACTACAGCCTCTATCTCGAGCTCACCGCCCAGGCCAAGGCCCAGGCCGCCGCCGACCTGGCCTCGGAGACAGCCACCAAGAAGTCGAACGATCGCCGAGAGAAGTCGAACCCCGAGTCCGGCGGCGGCAAAAAGAAGGGCCTGAGCTTCGCCCAGCGCCGCGAGCTCGAGACGATCGTCGGCCAGATCGAGGCCACCGAGGCCGAGGCCGAGGCCCTCAGCGCCCAGCTCGCCGACCCCGCCACCTACGCCGCCGGCCCGGGCAAAGTCGCCGAGATCACCACCAAGCTCGGCGCCGCCCGCAGCCGCGCCCAGACCCTGACCACCCGCTGGGAGCAGCTCGAGGCGCTCAAGGACATCTGAGCGCCAGACGGCCGCACCTGGCTCCGTGACGCCGCGTGGCCTCGCCTCGCGCGGACGCCTGTCCTACGATGGCCGCGCCATGCTCAAGTCCAGCGCCGTCCCGACCCCGCGTCTCACGCTCCACGCCGACGGCCCCGCCTCGCTCGTCCTGCGCCCCGACCACCTGCGCGTCGAGATCAACGTGCATGTGCAAGACCTCGAGGTCAGCCGCGCCGTCGCATTGATCGAGTCCTCGGTCGACGCCGCCGCCCGCGAGCTGACCGCGATCCTTCCCGGCGCCCGCGTGTCGATGACCGGCCTCGAACTGCGCCGCAACCTCGACAAGAGCAGCCGCGCCGGCACCGAGCTCGCCGCCGTCGTCTGCAGCGGCCACGTCCACGTCCCGCTCGCCGCCGACGCCGGCTACTGGCCGCGCGCCCGCGCAGTCGCCAGCCTGCACGCGACCCTCGCCGCCGCCGCCGCCGCAGGCAGCAAGCTCAAGCACCCGCTCCAGCTCGGCTTCGGCCCCGCCCTCGCCCTCGTCGACGACCCCGAGCAGCACCGCCTCCCGCTCATCACCCGCTGGCTGGCCCGCGCCCGCGAGCTGGCCACCCAGGCCCAGGCCCAGTCCCTGTGCGGCGCCCTGCACCTGCGCGAGTGCACCGTGCCCGGCGCGGTCACCCAGCACCTCCGCGGCCTCGAGGAGGTCGAGCTCCGCCTCGCCCTCGACGCGCCTCTGATCGCCACGCCCACCGAGGAGTGACACGTCACGACCGCCGCCGCGCGGCCACCTCGCGCATCGTCGGCGGCGCACCGCTCTGGTCCGCTGCCTCGCCGCGCAGTACCCTGGCCCGGTGCTGCGCCGCCTGCTCGCCGTCTCGCTGTGCTGTGCCTGCGGTCTGAGCCCCGGCGAGGAGACTGCCGCCACGACCACGGCGACCACCTCTCCCACCTCGACCGCGAGCACCGGCACGACCGGCGGCGTCACGCCGACCACGAGCGAGACCGGCAGCACCACCGACCCGGGCAGCGCGTGGGAGATCGGGCTGCAGGTCGGCACCGAGCGCGGCGCCTTCCTGAGCGTGTGGGGTCCGGCGCCGGACGAGGTCTACGCGGTCGGCGGGCAGCAGGCCTCGCCGACCGAGTCGACCGGTATTCTCTATCGATACGACGGCGCGACGTGGAGCGAGCAGTCGCTCCCGCCGGGCACGCCGATGCTGCACTGGGTGTTCGGGGTCGACGGAGATCTGTGGGCGGTGGGCCGTGACGGCGCCGCGCTGCGCCGTGAGGGCGACGAGTGGGTGGCCAAGCCCACCGGCATCGACAAGATCCTTTGGGGCGTCTGGGGGCCGCGCAAGGACCTGCTGTGGACCGTCGGGGGCGACGGCGTCGACGACGACCCGGTGCTACTGCGCTGGGACGGCGCGACGTGGGGCCCCGTACCGCTGCCGCCGACCGACAAGAGCGCCGGCCTGTTCAAGCTCTGGGGCAGCGCCGACGACGATGTCACCGCGGTCGGCGATCGCGGCCTGGCGCTGCACTTCGACGGCGCCGCGTGGACCGTGCAGCCGACCGACGACCTCGCCGACCTGATCAGCGTGTGGGGTCGCGGGCCTGGCGAACACCTCGCGGTCGGCGGCCGCGCGAACGGTCGGGTGGCTCGCTGGGACGGCGCGGCGTGGGCCGGAGAGACGCTCGCCGTGCCGGGCCTGAGCGGCGTATGGATGGACCCCTCCGGCGTCGCCACCGTGGTCGGCATGCAGGGCACGATCGCAGAGGTCGCGCCGGGCAGCATGGAGTTGGTGGCGCAGGCCAGCCCGACGATCCTCCTGCTGCACGCGACCTACGGTTTCGCGGGTGGTCCGCGCTTCGCGGTCGGGGGCAGCCTCGCGGGGCCGTTTCCGTATGTCGGCGTGATCGTGCAACGCGGACCCTGACCCGCGCTCTATCGACCCTCGACCTTCGTTACAATCGCCGCGCGCATCACAGGTGCGTGGGGCACTGGCCACGGCC
>Ga0105045_10005280_pt1 | contig 11358 bp, 8 predicted proteins | sample MAT02_FD_78089 | JGI IMG/M metagenome (GOLD analysis project Ga0105045, IMG submission 78089) | Freshwater microbial communities from Lake Fryxell liftoff mats and glacier meltwater in Antarctica - MAT-02 (megahit assembly) | ecosystem: Environmental > Aquatic > Freshwater > Ice > Liftoff... | reverse complement strand
CGGACGACGAATCCGATAGCCACCAAGAGCAAGCCCGCCAGACCGAAGGTCGTGAGCCGGTGGACCAGCGGGGCCGAGCGTCGTGTCGGCGTCTCCCAATACCGAAAGGTGAGCAGCGCGAGCGCAAGCGCTCCCCCACCTAACTCGAACCGGAGCAGTGGCGTGAACGCGAGCCCGACGTAGTTGGCAAAAGCGATGGGCGGCCAGTGCCACAGATAGAGCGAATACGACGCCTGCCCGATCGCGCGCAAAGGCCGATTGTCGAGCGCGCGATGGCACAAGTGCGGCGTTGCGCCCGCATGGATCATCAACGCCGCTCCCAGGCACGGCACCAAGGCATTCAGACCCGGAAATGGCGAGTGGTCGTTGAGGAAAACGGCGGACGCCGCGATTGCGCCCAGACCACAGGTCCAGAGCACGAACGCCAGTCGCCGCGACGGCGGCCGCACTTCGAGCGGGACGATGGCTGCACCCAGGCCCAGCTCGAAAAGACGGGCCGGCAAGAGATAGTAGGCGGTGCTCGGCTCCGTTCGAGCGAGCAATTCAGACACGCCAATCAGCACCAGCAGCACTGACACGCCGACGGCTGGTCGCAGCAACCAGCGAAATCGATAGGCGAAAACCAAGATCAGCGGCCACAGCAGGTAGAACTGCTCCTCGACCGCGAGCGACCACGTGTGCAGGAGGGGTAGCTGCTCGGCCAAGGGTGACCCGTATTCAGCTGCAGACGACCAAAAGAAGAAGTTGGCGCACAGCGTGAGCGCCGCGCCGGCACTCTGTGCGGCACGCAGCTGGTCCACGGGTGCCAAGAGAAAGAGGCTCGAAGCGAGCGTCACCGCAGCAACCAAGAAAAATGCCGGCTGCAGGCGCCAGAAGCGATTCACGTAGAACTGTTTGAACGAAAAGGTCCCTGCCTGTGCTCGCGGACCAAGCACACGCGTTACGACGAATCCCGAGATCACGAAGAAGACGTCGACGCCGACGAAACCGGCTCCAATGCCCGGGACACGCAGGTGGTAAAGAATGACCAGTGCGACGGCCAAGGCGCGAAGCCCGTCTACATCACCGCGATAGGCGGCAGTCCCCGACGGTCGGATCGCGCCGGCCGCGCCTGAGCCGCCGGAGTCAGCTGGCATCGTTGTCAGCAACGGGCACGCTGCTCAGCGATTCGGGCGCGTCGGGTGTGTTGGGTGCCCCAGGCGTTTCGGGTAGCTCGGGCGCGCGAGCGTCGGCCAAGGCCAAGGCCCGGAACGCGTCGCTGTGCTCCATCAGCTCGTCGTAACTGCCTGCGGCGACGACCGATCCTTTTTCGAGCATGTAGATGGTGTCGCTCCGGCGGATGCTGCTGAGCCGGTGAGCAACGCAGATGATCGTTTTTTTTCCGCTCAAGCGCGCGATGGCGTCCGTGATTTCACGCTCGGTCAGGTTGTCGAGCGCAGCCGTGGCTTCGTCGAAGAAGATGATTTCTGGATCTTTGTAGAGTGCGCGAGCGATGACGATGCGCTGCTTCTGGCCACCCGAAAGCACCGAGCCGCTCTCCTTGAGATCGCTGTAGATGCCACTCGGCAGCTCACGAACGAAGTTGGCGGCCGCAGCCAATTCCAGCGCGGCCCACACCTTGGCATCGTCGATTTGGTCGGCTCGAATGCCGAACGCCACGTTGTCCCGAACGGTGCCCGCCGCCAAGAACATCTTCTGACCCACGTAGCCGATGCCGGCGTGCCAGGCCCGGACGTGCGAAAGGATGGTCTGCCCGTCGCAGAGAATCTCGCCGGTTTGCGGTTTGAGCATGCCCATCAAGAGCAGAACCAGCGTGCTCTTCCCGCCGCCAGACGGACCGCAAAACGATACGAACGATCCGCGCGGGATATCCAACGAGATATTCGAAATTGCCGGCTTGGTCGTACCCAAGTAGCCAAAGCTGACGTCGCGCACCTTCAGTTCGTGATGCAAGCGCCCATCCACGTTCGCCGGCAACGGCTCTTCGTCGCTCAGATACTGGTCGGTGGGCTGGTCGTCACGGCGGTCGTAAAGGAGCTGAGGTGCCACCTGCGAAACGGCCTCGTAAAAGTAGTCGAACTCGCCAATCTTGTTGCGGATGGTCTGCAGACCTCGATTCACGCGCGACATGGCGCCGGTGAGTCGCAAGCCTGCAAACGCAAAAATCGCCAGGGTCGGCAGAGCATCCGTCACACTCTTGCCGCGCAGGGTCATGTAGAGCACGGCGCAAACGATGGTGAGGCCGAGGAGTACCTCGTTCAAGCTCTGGGGGAGGCGACCGATGAGCACCTTGCGCCGCTTGATCAGCGAACTCGAGCCGAGCGCGCTCACGTAACGCGAGACGAACAGCTGTCGCGTGTTGTTGAGCCGTCCATCGAGGACTCCGTTGAAGCCCTCGCTCAGATAGCGACTCGCCATCTTGCGCGACACGCCTTCCTGCTTGCCCATCGTCCGCAGGAGGTCCTGTGTCGACCAATAGAGTCCCGTGCCGACGAAGCCGAAGATCGCCATGGCGCCGAAAGTCAGCCAGGGATCGACGATGACAAGCAGAATCGCCACCATGATCAAGATGGCACCGTCCGACATCACCTGTGCGGTTGCACCGAAGCAAGCGCTGAATAGCTCAAAAATGCGGCTGATATTTCGCCCCGGCCCCGAAACGCCCCGATGCGTGAAGACTTCGTAGCGAGCGAGCAAGTAGCCCTCGAACAGCCGTTTCGAGACGCGCTCGTTGAGCTTCATCAAAAACCGATTCAGCAGGAAATGAACCAGCGTCGAAAGGAGGTTCTTGGCGAGAAGCACGCCCACGACGACGACACCACCCCACACGACGTACTCGAGCTGGGGCTGGTCTTCGAAGACTCTGCGCAATAAGCCAGCCACGGGGCCATGCCGCCTGCCGGTCGCGTCCGGGACGAGGCCGCGGGTGTAGCCGAACAGAGCCACCATGCCCGTCATTTCGAGCACGCCGGCCACGAACATCAGCCCCACCAGACCGCAGAAGATCCAGCGCCGCCGAGGCTCGAGCAAAGCCCACAGGATGCGCAGCACTCGACCGATCAGCATGCTTCTCCGCACGAGATCTGGACGCCCGAGCACCGCAGGGTCTCACGAAGCGACCGCACCAAGCGCGGGCGCCTGATGCCGCTGCACCGCTGTTCGGGGAAAATGCCGATGCGCGTCGCAACTTCGGACGAAGAGAGAAGCAGCAAGGTCGTCGAGTAGAAACCAATCACCACCTCGACCGAAAGGTGACCAACTAGCTCTTCTGCTGCCTCCGGACCGCTGACGTCCTGGACGACGAATCCGTTCCCGGCCAGATCCGCGGCGCGATTTTTTCCTCGCGGATGCGCTTTGTACAACACCTCACGCGCGCCGCGTTTTTGGAGTTCACCGATCAAGGCGCGACGCATTTTCTGTTCGGTTGCGGGGACGACGATCTCGTCGAGTTCTTGGTCGACGAACAACATCCGTCCGGAGGGGTCCGGTAGATTCGTGGGACCAACGTCGGCCGTGGATCTGTGCGGCAAGGTCTTGAGAGTGCCCGAGACCGTCGAATAGCCCTGCGGATTGAAGGCCCACGAAGCTCGGTAGAGCCCGGTCTCGTACTGCGTCAAATGCCCATCCCAAAGAGGCCGGTACTGCAAGCCGTACCAATGAGCGGCCAGAACTTCGGCTACGATGCGCAGCCCATAGCGCAAGCCTCCCAAGAGTCGTTCCGGACGCAACGTGCGCTGGAAATAGTTTACGATACCGTCCGGCAGTAGCTCGACGAAGTCGCCAGACCGACCGAAAAACAAGAAATGGTTCCCCGGCAGCTCGGCCGGATGCGCGATGTACGCGACGATCGGGCCCAAGCTTTGGAGGCTCGGCAAGAGTTCTGCGAACCAGCGTGCGATGGCGAACGGCTTGGCCCAGGCGCTGTAGGACCGCATCGGCCTGGGCAGCCGGAAAACGTGCACGCCTGCCGGCAGCCGACTCTCGTCGGCTGCGAACATGAGCAAGAACACGACGGAACTGTCCTGCTGGGTTGCCAGCAGCTCGTGCGAGATACGTCTCGAGGCTTCGAACGAAAGCGTTCCATAACAGACGAAGACGTGATTGGCGTTCGGGATCATGACGACATCGCCGGTCTAACGTGCTGCCAGCAAGTACTCGGCGAGCTCGCGAACGCAGCCGCCACCGCCCACCTCCGAACAAACATAGTGCGACACCGCCAAGGCCTCGGGCCGTGCGTCCTTGGGGCAGGCAGCGAAGCCGACACGAGAAAGCAATGCGACGTCGGCAAGATCGTCGCCGATGAACGCCACCTCGTCGAGCGCGAGCCCCGTTTCCTGCAGGATCCTTTGCAAAGCTGGCCACTTGTCGACTGCGCCCTGCTCCAAGAAATCCAAGCGCAGCTTCTGAGCGCGCCGCGACACCAGCTCCGTGTTCTCCGACGTGATAACACCGACGCGGAGGCCTGCGCTGCGCAGCAGCTCGAAGCCCTTCCCGTCGCGGGTGTTGAACTTCTTGAGTTCGTCGCCTCGTTCGGAATAGTACATCCCGGAGTCGGTCAAGACGCCGTCGACGTCGCTCAGCACCAGCTTGACACGCCTGGCACGTTCCGCCAACGGCGAAGGTTGTCGCGCGCGCTCACGCAGGAAACTGTCGATGATCTTCCAGTCGACGGGCTCGTCCAATTCGTGAAACGTTTCCTCGGCCATCTCGTGCGCGACGATGCGCCCAAAGAGTCGGCTCTGGTGGGCCAGCAAGCCGTCGCGCTTGCTGATATAGAATGCGCCATTTTCGACTTGGTAAGCGTCGAAATCCTGGCGACGTGGGCGCGCCAAAGGATCGTAGTTCTCCGGCTGTGCGCTCCCATCGGCGCTCACCGTCCAGATGAAGCGCTTTTGTGCCACGACCGAGACCAAGCTGTCTGCAGCCTGGGCCTCGAAGTGGGCCATAGCTCTATCGATTTCGTCAGCGCGAAGCAGCGGCGAAGTCGCTTGAACGAGTACCATGCGCTCGAAAGCATGGGCATGGGCGAACTCCAACATCGCGCTCTCCGTGGAGGCGGTATCGGTGGCCGTCTCCGGACTGCGCTCGACGGCGCTGACCTTGGCGAGTCCGAGCGCCGCGACGAAGGAGCGGATCTCGTCCGAATCCGTCGCGACGAAGACGTGGTCAATGCATGCGGCACCAACTGCGGCCTCAATGACCCATTGACAGAGTGGTTTGCCTCCGATCGGCAAGATGTTCTTGCGGGGGATCGACTTGCTGCCTCCGCGAAGCGGAATGAACGCAACGTTACGCAAGGTTGAACTCGGCACGTGTTGGCTCTGATGTGAGGTTGATCGAGGCTACCCGACGACGTGGGTCTTCGACGGAGAACCTGCTCCGATCAGCGGGGACGCCACTTCAGCTTGTCGCGCTGCACTTGTTCGACATCCAGGATCTGAGTCTTCTTGGTATCGAGCGCCTTGGCGACATTGCGAACGTCGCGCACCAACTTGCGCATGCCATCGGGCTCCAACGAGGCCGAGTGATCGGTCCCCTTCCAGGTGCGGTCGAGCGTGAAGTGCCGTTCTATCCAGCCCGCGCCGAGCGCCATGGCAGCGATGTCGGCAGCGATGCCCAGGTGGTGACCCGAAAAAGCGATGTCTCTCACGCGCGAACCGAAGCTCTGACGCAAGCGGCTGATCTCGCCAAGGCAGATGTCCTCGAACGCCACTGGATAGCCCGAGGTGCAGCTGTACAGGACGAGGTCCTTCGCACGACCCTTGGATTCGAAGAAAGAGACGATCTTTTCTTCCTCTTCTTGAGTCGTCATGCCGAGCGACAGGTGGATAATGCCCCCGAAGTCGTTGCAGAGATACCCGAGCATATCGAAATGCAGATTGCAGGCCGACGGCACCTTCAAGAACGAAGGAGCGAACGTGATCATCTCCTTGGCTGAGGTGACGTCCCAAACGGACGTGCTGTATTCGGCCCCGAACTCTTCGCACCAAGCCTTGAGCTGCTTGTGCTGCTCGACGGAGAACTCCAAAAACTCACGGTGAGCACCGTAGGTCGAACCGAATGCGTGCATCGGATTGGGATGAGGGGCGTCGTACTGCTCGGCTGTGAGAAGTTCGCGTGCGTTGCGCTTCTGAAACTTGACCACGTCGACTTTGCAAAACGAGGCCGCGACCAAGATCATCTCTTTCGCGATGGCCATGTCGCCCATGTGGTTACAACCGATTTCTGCAATGACTTTGGCGGCTTTCATGATTTTTCTCACGTGAGGGTACGGGCCTCTCGATGGCCACCGTAGTGATTGAGGCACTCAACCACGTGGGTACGGGGTCGTCAAACGATGTGGCCGTCCTGGGCGAGGGCTTTTCGAACGAAAACCATGGGCGCGGCATCGCGGTCCCGTTGATTCCAGCTATCGATCGAGCGAACCTCGCGCCCCGGTGTCCGTCACTTCCGTTCCCGTCCGGCCGTCGCACGCCCCGCGCGTCTTGATCCTGGTCTACGACGACACGACCGTCTTCATGGGACGAGCGTTCGTCGAAGAATGCGTCGCGCGTGGTCTCGACTACGAGACGGCTCTGATCTCTTGCCTCGATCCGCGCGGGCCGGATCCGAAGCGACGACGCCCGCACGTCTCCGATCGACAGCTGGCGATGCTGACGAACGTCTCCGCACGGTCGACGACCGTCGACGACGACCACCTGGCCGAACACTGCCTGTCGTTCGACGTTGTGCTCTTGACCAAGCTGCCACCTCTGGCGGTTCGCTCGCTGCAACGCGGTCTCGGTCGCAGTCGCCGGCCGGTGTTGGTGGGCTTTTCTTCCGGACTGGACGCAAGTCCCTACCAAACGTTGACCAACCGTGCATACGTCGACCTACTGCTCGCCAACTCGCCGCATCACTTGCGCCTGCTCCAGTCGACTGGACCTGTTTTTTGGTCGGACCGGCCGGCGCTCGGCGTCGGGCACCCGTTCTTCGCTCGGCGACGACATGCCAACCTGCCCATTTGGAGCGAAGTGCGCGATGTATTCTTCCTCCACCAGAGCGTGTGGCCAAGTCTACCGGACACACGCCATGCGGTGTGTGAGTTCCTCGTCGAACTGGCCGAGCGCTACCCAGAAAAGCGTATCTTCTTGAAGCTACGCCATCTGCCGACCGAGAACAAAGACAACGTGAACCTCGAGCTGCACGCGCCACACGAGTATTTCGCCGCGCGCGCGAAGCCTCTTCCGCCCAATCTCTGCATCGACACGTCATCGTTCCGAGAGACGCTCGGTCGCAGCGACCTCTATCTGAGCGTCTCCTCCAGCGGCATCGTCGAAGGTTGGGTGCACGGTGTGCCCGGCCTGTTCGTCGAAGGCTTCCCCGGGGAGAACCACGATGCCCTCTCTCGCGCCATCGTCGACGACTTTCGGAGCACCGGTCTGGTCGTGTCGCGCGACGCGCTCTTGCGCGGAGAATTGCCCGTGATCGCGGAGGCAGCGCTCGCACCACACTTCTGTAGTGTTGGCTATTTCGACGAGCTGTTGGCGCGAGTGGAAGAGCTGCGTCGCGGCCCTGTCGAACTCGCTCGCCTGCACCGCCTGCCGCTGCACCTGCGAATCAAGAAGGGCCTAGGTGAGTTCGTGCGCCGCCTGGCGTCGAACGGGCGCGGGATCTAGAACCCGTCGCGCATCACGCCATGCCGAAGCTCGCCTATCGCCCCGACATCGACGGTCTGAGAGCCGTCGCAGTCGCAAGCGTCATTCTCTATCACCTTGACTTGAAAGCCTTCCAAGGAGGGTTCGTCGGCGTCGACGTGTTCTTCGTTATCAGCGGCTACCTAATCACCCGAATCGTTCGGAGCGATATTGCTCGAGGCACTTTCAGCCTCAAGCAGTTTTACATCAAACGCTTTCGACGCATCTTCCCGGCAGCAGGAGTCACTCTGGCCGCGACGTTGATACTCGCCAGCTTCGTGCTCTCTCCGCCCTACATGCGGCAGTTCGGCGCGTCCTTGCTCGCCTCGATCTTCTCGGTGGTGGCCCTATCCTTAAAAAACGAAAGCGGGTACTTCGACGCAGAATCGCAGCTCAAGCCGTTGCTGCATACCTGGTCGCTGAGCGTCGAGGAGCAGTTCTACCTGTTCTGGCCCTTGTTTCTGGCATTGTTGGCTAGAAACGGTCCGAAGTGGCGTGTGCCATTGGGCATCGCCGCCATTGGAGCCCTGAGCTTTGGCTTCAATTTCCCTTTCGGCGCCGGCGCGTACGGACCCGCGCTGGCCCAGCTGGTTTCAGCAGGCAAACACTTCAACGACGGACCGGCGAGCATCTTCTTTCTGACGCCGTTTCGCATCTTCGAGTTTTGCATTGGTGCGCTCTGCATCTGGGCGGAGGCTTTCGAGCTGCGCAAGGATTGGATTTCGGAGCTGTTGTGCGTCTTGGGCTTTTCGGCCGTGCTGGGTTCCGTCCATTTTTATCGCGAGACGCTGATCTTCCCCCAGCGCTACGCCCTGATCCCCTGCTTGGGCGCTGCTCTCTTGATCCTCGGCGGACGGTCGCGATTCCTCGGCCGGCTGCTCGACAACAAGGTCATGGTGACGACCGGCGTAATGAGTTACTCGCTCTACCTCGTCCATTGGCCGATCATTGCCCTGTACAAATACTTCAAGGCCGACCGCCTCGACAACCTGGAGAAGCTCGTGCTCGTGGGCTTGGCAGTGGCGCTGGCTCGTTTGCTGCACACGCAAATCGAGCGCCGTTTCCGCCACCCCAAAGATGGACCCGCGGTCGAGAATACGAACTTCTTCCGCTGGTCGCTCGGCTCGACGGCCCTACTTTCTCTTCTAGCGCTTTCGGCCTGGCAGCAGAATGGGTGGGGTTTTCGTAGCGGCAAGGCCGAATTCTTGGTCGCCGGAGTCGAAAAATCGCAGGACTTCAAAACCGAGCACTACGGCGGCAAAGGTTGCAAGCCTCCTCGCTGCGAAGCCAACGAGAAGGCTCCCGGCGAAGTCGTTTACGTGATCGGTGACTCGTACTCGCGCGCCTACTACGAAGGACTCAAAACCATCTTCCCGAACCAGCACTTCGTCTTTTTCGAGGAAGGCGGCTGTGAGTTCTATACTCACAGCTACGTCGGTTCGAACACGAAGCATGCCAAGCGTTGCAAATCAGTGAAGCAACGCGCTTACAAGGAAATTGCCAAGTCGCGATCGACAGTCATCCTCACGCAGCACTGGGAGACCAATTCAGAAGAAACCCAGCACTCCGACGACCCGGGCAAGTCGGAGGTGAAGTATGAGGACCCGCCCCGTTACGCCGCGTTTGTCGACCAGGAATTTCGCGAACTTCGGGCGTTGCTCGGGCCACGCAAGTGGATCTTCATCGGCGGACCGCCGAAGTTCGGGCAGAACGGCTCGCCGCTCGATTGCTTGACGCGACCATTCGTCCAACGCGACTGCTGTTTCACCCCCATCAAGCGCGTGAAATGGCACCGCCAATTCAACGAGGTCGTCGGCCGAGCCTTGGGTCCCGAGACGACTTTCATCGATCCGTACCCCTTGCTCTGCGACGGCCAGCGTTGTCGCAACATGACCGACGACGACAAGCCGATCTATTCCGACTACGGCCACCTCTCGCTATGGGGTTCGCGCTATTTGGTTCAGCGCATGAAGGACCAGCTGGCGGCCGGGCTTTAATGCTGCTTCCCGCCTCAATCGCCAGCTGCCGAGACGTCCGTGGCGCGGACGGCTTCGGTCGCGGCAACGGCAGCTTGCGTCGTCATCGATCGGGCAAATCCGCCCTTGCGCGCGACGATGGTGAGTCCGTCGGCATTGGCGGGTGTGCCTGAGTCCGTACCTGCCAGCTTGACGCTCAAGTCTCGCCCGTCACCCTTGGTGCGAATGCTCTGTTCGATAATCACGAAACCGGCGTTCTCGAAAACGGCTCGGAGCGACTCCGCGTTGAAAAACAAGGTATGCGGCTCGTGGCGGCGCTCGATGCTCGCTTGGGTCAGCGCACCACTCGGAACTTCACACAAAAAGATGCCGCCAGGCCGAAGCGCCGCGTGAAGGCGCTCGAGCGTCGGATAGAGTTCGCAGAGCTCCAAGTGCTCGAGAGAATGCGAACTCAGCACGACATCGTACCGATTCTCGACCAAGTCCTCGAGCGAGAGGCGGGCAACGCCCAGGTATTCGAGATACTTGGCGCTGGCGCCATCGGGCTCCACGGCATGCTTTGTCAAGGCCCGCGAAAAGAACAACGCGTAGCCCGGCCCCGAACCGTAATCCAGGATGTCATAAGAGGGCGGTGCGAGCCGCTCGATCGCTGCAATCTGGGATTGAGCGCGTTCTGCGTACCGAACCAGGTGTGGCCTTGCCTCGCCCAACGCGCCACTCAGTTCCGCGAAGTAGCGAGCAGGATCGTCCGCCCGATCACCTCGATTGGCGACGGCATATTCGTGCTCGTAGTACGAACTCAGTGAGAACGGCAACGCAGGTACCCAACCAAACCCGCAGCGCCTGCACCATGAGCAAACCACCCTAGCGAAGGCACGGGTCCTCGGATACGGATAGGCTGTGACGAACGTCTCCGCGCTCGCACAAGCGGGGCAAGCCTGACTCGCCAGCTCTTCGCTGCGATAAAATACCATATTACCGCTGCGGATCTCCTCAAGTTCCCGACGAAGAATCGCGATTGTCTGATCACGACGCTCCACGCGGTGGGTCAGTCGCTTCAGCAGCTTGGCGTCGGCGCGCAACGCCCTCTTGCTGCGTTCGAGTTCCGACCTGACAATTCGCGAATCTTCGAAAGCAGTCTCGTTCGGGCCGCGAGCCGTCGCGTGCGCCCCCTTGTAGAGAACTTCGGAGACCGCACCCATGGTTCCGTGGCGCCGCCGAAAGGCCCGCAAACGACCTCCCCAAAAGCGCATTTCGGACCACATGCTCGAGTCTACCATAAGCCTTGGGAGCACAACCAGCCGCGCGCGCGCACGTCCCCCACCCTGGCGAACGAGTTCGAATCGAGTATCGTGGACCCTCTATGCGTATTGTCATCTGCAATACCCTCTACCCACCCATAGGCATCGGAGGCGCGGAACGCTCTGTGCAGTTCCTGGCGGAGTCGTTGGTGAAACGAGGGCACGAGGTGACAGTGCTTTCGCAGGGCATGACCTGGCGTCCCACGCACGAAGTCAAGAACGGCGTTCACGTAGTCCGTACGTCGTCGCCGCCGGGCTACAGGCCGAACGTCTATGCACACCGTAGCTTTTCCGAGAAGGTCTTGAGTCGGTTGTTCGCCAAAATTCAGCCGCAGCGAAGCAACCTTTACATGACCGAGATCGAGCGGGGTCGCCCGGACATCGTCCACACCAACGCGGCTGGGG
>Ga0105045_10005279_pt1 | contig 11358 bp, 7 predicted proteins | sample MAT02_FD_78089 | JGI IMG/M metagenome (GOLD analysis project Ga0105045, IMG submission 78089) | Freshwater microbial communities from Lake Fryxell liftoff mats and glacier meltwater in Antarctica - MAT-02 (megahit assembly) | ecosystem: Environmental > Aquatic > Freshwater > Ice > Liftoff... | reverse complement strand
TGCCGACACTGTTCAGACCTCGGTCGCGTCGTTTCAGGCAGGCGACGTTCCATCGGTTCCGATCGTGGAGATCCGGCTATGACGCGCGCCGCACTTTTCGCGCACCTTGCGACCGGATCGACAACGGTTTGCCGCGCCTGGACCGTGCTGCGGCGTGACGGCACGGTGATGGGGTTCACCGACCACGACCGCGACCTGGCTGTCGATGGGGTGGCCTGTCGGGCCGACACCGGCATGACCGCGCGCGCCTTGCAGCAGACGACGGGGCTGTCGGTCGACAATTCAGAAGCTATCGGCGCGTTGAGTGACGCGGCGATCACCGAGGCCGAAATCCTTGCGGGCCGGTTCGATGGTGCCACGGTGCGATCCTATCTGGTCAATTGGGCAGAACCTGAGGCTTGGACAGAGCAGTTTCGCGGGACTTTTGGCGAAATCACCCGGTCTGGCGGGGCGTTCAAGGCTGAGCTTCGGGGTTTGAGCGAGGCGTTGAACCAGCAGCAAGGCTATGCCTATCAGCCGACCTGCTCGGCGGTGCTTGGCGATGAGCGCTGCCAGTTCGATACGGGCTTGCCGGGGTATTTCGCCGAACGGGCAGTCGAGACCGTAGCCGAGGAAAGGATATTCGGCTTTGCCAGTTTTGGCGGATTTGATAGCCGGTGGTTTGAAAACGGTCGCCTGGAGATGTTGACGGGCCCGGCCGCAGGGCTGGTCGGCGTGGTCAAGATCGACCGGGTTGAAGGTGTGTCGCGAAAGATCGAGCTTTGGCAGTCGCTTGGTGCGCCCGTGGTTGCAGGGGACAGTTTTCGCGTAACCGCCGGATGCAGCAAGACGGCCGCGACTTGTCGGACAAAATTCGCGAACTTTCTGAATTTCCGTGGATTTCCGCAGATCCCCGGCGAAGATTGGCTGACATCTTACCCCGTTCCGGACCGCCCGAACACCGGCGGTCCGCGATTTCCGCAGTTCGGCCTGTGAGCATGCAGGATCTTATTCTTGCCGAAGCCCGGGACTGGATCGGCACTCCATATTTGCATCAGGGCTCGACCAAGGGAGCAGGAACGGACTGTCTTGGGCTTTTGCGAGGAATCTGGCGAGAGGTCCTTGGGGCCGAGCCAGAGGTTCCGCCGCGCTATTCGGAGGACTGGGCCGAACCAGCGCGCCGGGAGGTGCTTTTGGACGCAGCGGAAAGGTGGCTTTGCCGCAAACCGCTGGATGAGCCTGCCTGTGCGGATGTGCTGCTGTTTCGCATGCGAGACGGAGGAATGGCCAAACACCTCGGGATTCAGTCCGAAAACGGCGCGTTTCCCCGATTTGTACATGCCTATACTGGGCATGGGGTGGTCGAAAGTCCGCTGTCGCGGCCATGGCAGCGCCGGATCGCGGCGCGCTTTGCATTTCCATTGGGAGCCGGATGAATGGCAACACTTGTTCTTTCTGCGGCCGGTGCGGCAATCGGAGCCGGGTTTGGGGGCGCGGTCCTTGGGCTTTCCGGTGCGGTGATCGGTCGAGCCATCGGCGCGACACTTGGGCGCGCGATAGACCAGCGGTTGCTGGGGGCCGGATCCGATCCGGTCGACGTCGGACGCATTGACCGGTTGCGTTTGACCGGCGCGGGCGAAGGCGCTCCGATCGGGCAGCTTTGGGGCCGGATGCGGCTGGCCGGGCAGGTGATCTGGGCAACCGAATTCAACGAGACCGTGCGACGCAGGCGCTCGGGCAAAGGCGCACCGAAGCCGAAGATCAATGACTACAGCTATTCGGTCAGTCTGGCGATTGCCCTTTGCGAAGGCGAAATCCTGCGGGTCGGGCGTGTTTGGGCCGACGGCAATGAAATCTCGCCGTTTGACCTGAATTTGCGGGTCTACACCGGCACCGAGACCCAGGTCCCCGACCCGAAGATCGAGGCCGTCGAAGGGGCGGGCAGGGCACCTGCTTACCGTGGATTGGCCTATGTGGTGATCGAGGAACTGGAGCTTGGACCCTATGGCAACCGGGTGCCGCAGTTCAATTTCGAGGTGGTGCGTGCAGCTCAGGGGGCTGCCGTCAAAGCAGCGGGTACCCTGACCGGCGCAATTCGTGGCGTGGCGCTTATTCCCGGCACCGGCGAATACGGGCTGGCGACATCGCCGGTTCACTATGCCGAAGCGCTCGGGCGAAACCGGTCGGCAAATGTGCATTCTCCATCAGGCCTTACCGACTTTGCGAACAGTCTTGCGCAGTTGGGTGAAGAGCTTCCCTTCGTCGGGTCGGTCTCGCTTGTGGTGTCGTGGTTCGGAGGCGATTTGCGCTGTGGGTCCTGCGAACTTCGGCCAAAGGTCGAGCAGACTGCAAGGGATGGAGTCGGAATGCCATGGCGGGCCGGGGGGATCGCGAGGGCTGCGGCGCAGGTGATACCGCAGGTCGATGGGGCATCGATCTATGGCGGAACGCCATCGGACGCCTCTGTCATCCAGGCAATCCAGGCGATCCGCGCCGAGGGCAAGGAAGTCGTCTTCTACCCGTTCATTCTGATGGATCAAGTCGAGGGCAACACCCTTCCCGACCCATGGACGGGTGCCGCCACCCAGCCAAAACTGCCGTGGCGGGGTCGGATTTCCCTATCGCTGGCACCCGGTCAGGCCGGCTCGCCGGATCGGTCTTCCGGGGCAGAGGTTGAGGTTGATGCTTTCTTCGGCGCTGCGCAGCCTGCCCATGTCACGGCGAGCGGAGAGACCATTTCCTATTCCGGGCCCGCCGAATGGAGCTATCGACGGTTCATTTTGCACTATGCCCGGCTTTGCGCAGCGGCAGGGGGAGTGAACGCCTTTTGCATCGGATCAGAGATGCGATCCCTGACCCAAATTCGGGGGGCCGCAGACAGCTTTCCGGCCGTGCAGGCCATGCGGGATCTGGCGGCCGATGTGCGCACGATTCTAGGCTCTGGCACCAAGATCGGCTATGCGGCAGATTGGTCGGAGTATTTCGGCCATCAGGCTGACGGAAACCTGTATTTCCACCTTGACCCGCTTTGGTCGGACGCCGAGATCGATTTTGTCGGGATCGACAATTACATGCCTCTGTCGGATTGGCGCGACGGCGAGGATCATGCGGATGCGGGCTGGGGGGCGATCTACGACCTTGGCTATCTGAAGTCGAACGTGGCGGGCGGTGAGGGTTATGACTGGTATTACGACAGCCCTGAAGGTGCGATAGCACAGCGGCGGTTACCGATCACGGATGGAGCCTATGACGAGCCGTGGGTCTACCGCTACAAGGATCTGAGGTCCTGGTGGTCCAACCTGCATCATAACCGGATTGACGGTGTTCGTGCCACCGATGCGACAAGCTGGGTGCCGGGGTCCAAGCCGATCTGGTTTACGGAATACGGGTGTCCAGCGGTCGACAAGGGAGCAAACCAGCCCAATAAGTTCATTGACGCAAAGTCGTCGGAATCTGCGTTGCCGGTTTGGTCGAACGGGCGTCGGGACGACCTGATCCAGATGCAATATTTGCTGGCGGTAACTTCTTACTGGGCGGATCCCGCCAATAACCTGACCTCAAGTTTGTATTCAGGGACCATGGTTGATCTTGACCACGCGCATGTTTGGGCCTGGGACGCGCGGCCATTTCCCGATTTTCCTGGCCAGATCAAAATCTGGAATGACGGGGGCAATTACGCCCGAGGCCATTGGCTGAACGGGCGCGCCACAAATCAGCCGCTTGCCGCAGTAGTGGCCGAAATCTGCGAACGTTCAGGTGTCGTCGAGATTGATACCGCACAGTTGTTCGGCCTGGTCCGCGGCTTTCAACAACCCGACGTGACATCAGCGCGCGGTGCCTTGCAGCCGTTGCTTCTGGCCTACGGTTTCGACGTCATGGAGCGGGACGGAAATCTGGTGTTCCGCAATCGGGACGGACGGGTGGTCGCCGAATTGTCCGAGGATGATTTTGCGCTCCTTTCCGACCTCGAAGGGACCTTTGAGACGACCCGGGCGGCCGAAGCGGAGACCGCAGGCCAGGTTCGGCTTGGCTTTATCGACTCGCAAGGCAGCTATGAAGTGCGGGCCGCGGAAATCCGTTTCCCCGACGAAGATGCACGGGGAGTGTCGCAGACCGACCTGCCCCTCGCCCTGACGCGAAATGAGGGGCTGGCGACCGTCGAACGCTGGCTTGCCGAGGCGCGTGTCGCCCGCGATATTGCTAGGTTCGCGCTGCCCAAATCCCGTCTTGCGCTGGGCGCCGGGGATGTAGTGAAAGCCCGTGGTCGCCGCTACCGGGTCGACCGGGTTGAACAGGCTGAGGCTCAACTGCTTGAAGCAGTACGGGTCGAACCCGGGGTCTATTTGCCGTCGGATAACGATGGCGAGGAAATCATTACCAGGACCTTTGTCCCTCCCGTCCCGGTCTACCCGGTCTTTCTTGATCTTCCGATGCTGACCGGCGAAGAAGTGCCGCATGCGCCGCATGTTGCGGTGACCGCCGAGCCATGGCCGGGCGCAGTTGGGGTTTGGTCGTCCAGTCAGGACTCGGGCTATGAGCTGAACCGTATGATTGCGGCGTCAGCCGTCGTGGGCCTGACTGAATCGCCGCTTTTGCGGGCGAGTCCCGGGCTTTGGGACCGTGGGATGCCGTTGCGGATCGGTATTTCTGGTGGCGAACTGGCCTCGGCAGACCTACTGTCTGTCCTGAACGGAGCGAATACGATGGCCATCGGCGACGGAAGCGCCGGGCTTTGGGAGGTTTTCCAGTTTGGCGTTGCGCAGATCGTGGCACCGCAGACTTACGAGCTGGCAATGCGCCTGCGCGGGCAACTTGGGACCGATGGAGTCATGCCCGATGTCTGGCCAATCGGCAGCACAGTCGTGCTTCTGGATCTTGCACTGGTTCAGATCGACCTGCCGCTGTCCGCCCTGGGACTTGCCCGCCACTACCGGATCGGAGTGGCGGCGCGCGGCAATGACGACTTGAATGCAACTCTTCGCGTCGAGGCCTTTGGCGGGGCTGGTCTACGTCCCTATCCGGTTGCGCACCTGCAGACAGAGACCGATGTTTTGGGCAATCTTTCGGTGACATGGAAGCGAAGGACACGGATCGGCGGTGACAATTGGCAAGCGCCGGATGTGCCTTTGGGCGAGGAAAGCCAGGCCTATGTCATGAGGGTCGTTCAGGCCCTGACGGTTCTTGCCGAGTATGGATCTGCCGCGACCCAGTTCACCTACACACCGGCCATGCGCGCTGCAGACGGGGTGATTGGCAGTTACCGGATCGAAGTAGCCCAACTCTCGGCACAGGTTGGACCCGGACCGTTTCGTGGCATCGCGGTTGCCAGTTGACATGCGCAGCGTCAGCGGAGCGGAGATTCTGATATTCGCCCGCCTGCTTTCCCTAGTCCCTTTGGCCCAGCAACGCATCTTTGCTGATCGCCTTTTGGCTGAGGTGGAGGCAGCGGCAAGCAATTTACGGCTCTTCGGTCTGTGTCATCCTCGGTTTGGCGACGGAAGCTTGATGGCAAGATGTCTGTCACTGTCGCCACCGCCCGAACCTCTCGCGGATGACCGAGTCTTTCTCGCTGCCATGATTGTCGGATGCACGGCGCTCCTGCATCATTCCAAGGTCTGATCGGTACAGTCACAATTTTGCGTGTCGCGTTGGCCCTACGATGTGGTAGAGAGCATCGGAAAGGAGGCCGCGACATGTTCGAGACAAAGGCGAAAGTGACAGCAGTCGATCCGGTCTGGCGCCGTGTTTGCGAGGAAGCTGTTGAGGCTATCAGACGCGAGCCGCTTTTGGGTGGACTGGTGCATTCCGGCCTCTTGCACCATTCCAGTCTTGAAAAGGCACTGGCCTATCGCTTCTCCATGAAGTTGGCGTCGGGCGAAATGAGCGAGCAGATTCTGCGTGAAATCGCCGATGAAGCGTTTGCGTCGGACCCCGAGCTTGGTGCCGCGGCCCGCTCCGACCTGATGGCGGTCTACGAACGAGACCCGGCTTGCCACCGCTTCCTGCAGCCGATCCTGTTCTTCAAGGGTTTTCAGGCGGTCCAGGCCTACCGTGTCGGGCACTGGCTTTGGCAGACCGGTCGCACGGACATGGCCTATTTCGTCCAGATGCGGGTCTCGGAGGCCTTTGGAGTCGACATTCACCCTGCCGCGCGTGTCGGCAAGGGCATCATGATCGACCATGCCCATTCCATCGTCATTGGTGAGACGGCCGTCGTCGGAGATAATGTTTCGATGCTGCACTCGGTCACGCTTGGCGGCACCGGCAAGGAAGACGGCGACCGTCATCCCAAGATCGGTGATGGCGTGCTGATCGGCGCCGGGGCAAAGGTTCTGGGCAATATCCAGGTCGGCCAGTGCTCGCGGATTGCGGCCGGATCGGTTGTGCTTGAAGATGTCCCTCCGAACACTACCGTCGCAGGGGTTCCTGCGCGGGTGGTGGGAAAGGCCGGTTGCGCTCAGCCAGCATTGACGATGGACCAGATCCTGAAAGCAGAATGACCCGCAGACCATCATGACACCAAGCTTCCGAGTTTTTGCCGCACGGGCTACTGGGCAAGCGATTTCAGTCTTTGCCCGTTTCATGACCGCCCCCCGCGCCATTTGGCAGGGGATCGAGCCGGTTCCGCATCAGCGGATCTATTTTGCCAACCACAGTTCCAACGGCGATTTCGTTCTCCTCTGGACGGTGCTCCCGGCCCCCTTGCGCCGCCAGACCCGCCCGGTCGCGGCGCTGGACTATTGGCTCAAGTCCCCGCTTCGCACCTTTATCGGCCGCGAGGTTTTCAACGCAGTCCTTATCGACCGCCGCCCTGAATCCCGGGCCGAGGATCCGGTAACCCAGATGGTCGCGGCTCTCGACCAGGGTGCCTCGCTGATCATCTTTCCCGAAGGTCAGCGCAACAGTTCCGACGAGCCGCTTCTTCCCTTCAAGTCCGGCCTTTATCATCTGGCCAGAACCCGCCCCGAAATAGACCTTGTTCCGGTCTGGATTGCAAACCTCAACAAGGTGATGCCGAAGGGCGAAGTGATCCCGCTACCGTTGATCTGCACCCTTACCTTCGGCGCACCTTTGCATCTGGCATCGGACGAGGCGAAGGATGCCTTCCTTGCCCGCGCCTCGCAGTCCCTCCTGGCGCTTCAGCCGCTTTTGCCGGGGCACGCATGACCAGCCCGCATCTTCTTTGGCTTCTGACCGGCGCAGGCGTGATCCTGGTCTGCGCTTCAATCATCGGAGAAATCCTGCGCCAGCGCCTTTCGCCTGCCGGAGACAATCCGGTGATCGAGAACCTGAACGCCCGCATCACCTCGTGGTGGGTGATGGTGATCCTGCTGGGACTTGCCTTCATCGCAGGCAAGCCGGGAGTGATTCTTCTTTTTGCGCTCTGCTCGTTTGCGGCCCTGCGCGAGTTCCTGACGCTGACCACCCACAACCGTGCTGATCACTGGTCGCTATTGGCGTGCTTTTTCCTGATCCTGCCGCTGCAGTATTACCTTCTTCTGATCGATTGGTACGGACTCTATTCGATCTTCGTTCCCGTCTACGCCTTCCTTCTCCTTCCGGTCGCGTCCGCACTTCGCGGCAGCACCAAGGATTTCTTGATCCGGGTATCCGAGACCCAGTGGGCGCTGATGATCTGCGTCTATTGCGCCAGCCATGTCCCGGCGCTTCTCTATCTCCAGATCCCCGGGTTCGAAGGCCGCAACGTTATCCTGATCGCTTACCTGATCTTTATCGTGCAGCTTTCGGACGTGATGCAATATGTCTGGGGCAAGCTGATCGGCAGGACCAAAGTCGCCCCCAACCTCTCGCCCTCCAAGACCTGGGAGGGGCTGATTGGCGGCGCCCTGACCGCCACCGCCGTTGGCACCGCGCTGTGGTGGATGACACCCTTTTCCCCGCTGCAGGCCGCAGGCATGTGCCTTCTCATCACCACGATGGGCTTTTTCGGCGGCCTCGTGATGTCGGCGATCAAGCGCGACCGGGGGGTCAAGGACTGGGGCCACCTGATCGCGGGGCACGGCGGGTTCATCGACCGGCTTGACAGCGTGATCTTTGCAGCCCCCATATTCTTCCATGTAACCCGTTATTTCTGGTCCGCGACATGAGCGACCCTGATCCCGCAGCGCAACCCGAACCGGCAACGGCAGGCCGCCGACCACTTGCCTCGCGCGGTTCGGCCTGGGCCAGCCGCCTTTCGGGCTGGGCGGTTCAGCGCGGCCATACCCCGAACCAGATCTCGCGCGCATCAATCGGCGTCGCTGCGACAGGGGCCATGTGCTTCGCGCTTTCCCTCTATGGCCCGGGAATTCTGCAGTGGTTCTGGCTTCTGCTCGCCGCCGCCGCCTGCCAGGCGCGGCTTGCCTGCAACCTGATTGACGGCATGGTTGCCATCGAGGGCGGGAAGGGCACCAAGGACGGCCCGTTCTGGAACGAGGTTCCGGATCGTCTTTCCGATCTTTTCCTCTTCATCGGCGCGGGTATTGCGGCCGGAAACCCCGGCCTTGGCTGCCTTGCCGCAGCTTTGGCCATCGCTACAGCCTACCTGCGCGAGCTTGGCCGGGCCGAGGGGTTTGCCCCCGACTTCTCCGGCCCCATGGCCAAACCCCATCGCATGGCTGCCTTGACGGTTGGCGCCATCATCGCTGCCTTCTATGCCAGTGAATGGACGTTGACGGTGACCCTCTGGATCATAATTGCCGGGACAGCGCTGACACTTCTCACCCGCTCGGTCCGCCTGATCACGGCCCTCAAGGCGCGGTAATCCCTCGGACCGCGATCCTGCGGCTTTCATCTGTCTAAAAATATCCCACGGGGGGTGCGGGGGGTGTGAAAACCCCCGCTTCCCCAGATCAAGCCAGCATCACCATCGGGTTTTCCAGCGCCTCGACAACCGCTTTCAGGAACTCCGCCCCCAAGGCGCCGTCGATCACCCGGTGATCGACCGACAGGGTCATTGACATCACGGTCGCCACTCCAACTGTCCCGTCCGCCAGCACGACCGGCTTTTTCAGCCCGGCGCCGACGGCCAGGATCGACCCGTGCGGCGGGTTGATCACGGCGTCGAAATTCTCGATCCCCATCATCCCGAGGTTCGAGATCGCAAAGCTGCCGCCCTGATATTCATGCGGTGCCAGCTTTCGAGTTTTGGCGCGACCGGCCAGATCCTTCATCTCGGTCGACAGCGCCGACAACGACTTCTTGTCGGCATCGCGCAGCACGGGCGTGAAAAGCCCGCCCTCGATCGCTACTGCAACCGCCACATCCGACGGCTTCAATCGCAGGATTCGGTCGCCGGCCCAGACAGCATTGGCGTTCGGCACTGTCTGCAGGGCCATCGCACAGGCCTTTATGATGAAATCGTTGATCGAAAGCTTGACGGAGCGCCCCTCAAGCTGCTTGTTCAATTGCTCGCGGAACGCCATCAGCGCGTCCAGCTGCACGATGCGGCGCAGGTAGAAATGCGGGATGGTCTGCTTGGCCTCGGTCAGCCGCGCCGCAATCACCCGGCGCATGCCGTCCAGCGGCACTTCCTCGTAGGCCCGGTCGGCGTAGATCTTCATCACCGTCTCGGCCGCCATGCCCGTGGGCATCGCCGTTGCCATAGCCGCAGGCTTTGGTGCCTCGGCCACAACGGGCGCCGGCGCAACCGCCGCAACAGGCTTTGTGCCTTCAACATCGGCGCGCACGATTCGGCCATGCGGGCCGGACCCGATGACCCTGGTCAGGTCCAGACCCTTGTCCCTGGCAATCCGCCGCGCCAGCGGCGAAGCAAAGACCCGCGCCCCGGTTGCAACCGGGGGCACAGACAGAGTCACCGTTGCTGCCAAGACCGGTGCCACCTCAGCCGAGGCCACCTCAGCCGAGGCCACCTCAGCCGAGGCCGCCACAACCGGGGCCGCAGCCTTTGCCGGGGCTGCCGCCAAGGCATCCTCGCCATCCTCCAGAATGACCGCGATGGGCGTGTTCACTTTCACCCCCGCCGTACCTTCCGCGATCAAAAGCTTGCCGACGATCCCTTCGTCGACCGCCTCGAATTCCATCGTCGCCTTGTCGGTCTCTATCTCGGCGAGGATCTGGCCCGACTTGACCGCGTCCCCCTCCTTGACCAGCCATTTGGCAAGGGTGCCTTCCTCCATCGTCGGGGACAGCGCGGGCATCAGGATTTCAACAGCCATGTTCCCCTCCTTACCGGTAGCAGACGGATTTGACGGCGGTCACGACCTCGGCGGGCGTGATCAGCGCGAACTTTTCCAGGTTCGCCGCGTATGGCATCGGCACATCCTTGCCGGTGCAGGTGATGACAGGCGCATCCAGATAGTCGAACGCCCGCTGCATGATCGTCGATGCCAGATGGTCACCGATGGACCCCACCAGAAAGCCTTCTTCCACCGTCACGCAGCGGTTGGTCTTCATCACAGACGCCAGCACCGTGTCATAGTCGATGGGTCTTAGGGTGCGCAGGTTGATCACCTCGGCGCTGATGCCTTCCTTGGCCAACGCTTCGGCGGCCACCAGCGAATGCGCCACCCCGATGCCGAAGGAGACCAGCGTCACGTCCGACCCCGAACGCAGGATCGACGCCTTGCCGAACGGCACCACAAACTCCGGATCGACCGGCACTTCGAAGGACCGCCCGTACAGGATCTCGTTTTCCAGAAAGATCACCGGGTTCGGATCGCGGATCGCCGATTTCAGCAACCCTTTCGCATCCGCCGCCGAATAGGGGATGCACACCCGCAACCCCGGAATCGCCGCGTACCAGGCCGAATAGTCATGGCTATGCTGCGCCCCAACCCGCGCTGCCGCGCCGTTCGGGCCCCGGAACACTATGGGTGACCCCATCTGCCCCCCCGACATGTACAGCGTCTTTGCCGCCGAGTTCACGATATGGTCAATCGCCTGCATGGCGAAGTTGAAGGTCATGAACTCGACGATCGGTTTCAGGCCGCCCCAGGACGCGCCCACGCCGATCCCGGCAAAGCCCATCTCGGTGATTGGCGTATCGACCACCCGGCGCGGCCCGAATTCGTCCAGCAGACCCTGCGAAATCTTGTAGGCCCCCTGATACTCGCCGACTTCCTCGCCCATCAGGAACACGGTCGGATCGGCGCGCATCGCTTCCGCCATTGCCTCGCGCAGCGCCTCTCGCACCGTCATCGTCTTGGTCGGGCCCTCTGGCAGGTCGGAATGCGGCCAGCCTGAGACGGCCACGACCGGGGCAGGGGCCGAAACCGCTGCAGGCGCCGACACCACGACCGGCGTCTCGACTGCCGCGACCGCCGCGGCGACCGCTGCCTCGGGCGCATCGCTCACGCTTTCGCCCTCTTCCACCATCACCGCAATTGGCGTGTTCACCTTCACGCCCGCCGTGCCCTC
>Ga0105045_10005278_pt1 | contig 11358 bp, 11 predicted proteins | sample MAT02_FD_78089 | JGI IMG/M metagenome (GOLD analysis project Ga0105045, IMG submission 78089) | Freshwater microbial communities from Lake Fryxell liftoff mats and glacier meltwater in Antarctica - MAT-02 (megahit assembly) | ecosystem: Environmental > Aquatic > Freshwater > Ice > Liftoff... | reverse complement strand
CTACACGCCCCGACGGCGAGCGTCTCGATTAACTCCACGGCGGTGTTGTACGGCGCTCTCAAGTGCAACACGCTTGCCATTACCAACTCGGCGATCTTGCGGGCCGAAGTTGGGTCCACCGGGCCCGGCGGCACGCCGACCATGACGACCACCCAGCTTGGCTGGACAAACCAGTAACCTTTGAGCGGGTGCGGCGCGGCAAAATTGTGTTATACTCAACCGCCGTCCGGAGAGGTCTGGGGGATGTTGCGCGCTCGATAGAGGACGGTCATGCCAAGTCTGTTTGACGAGATGAAGATGCGGTCGATCACACTGCGTAACCGCATCGGCGTTTCGCCAATGTGTCAGTACGCCTGCGCATCAGAGTCGGATGTCGACGCCAACCCGGCTCAGGTCGTCGGCGCGGCGACGGATTGGCACCTGGTTCACTTGGGCTCGCGGGCCGTGGGCGGAGCGGGGCTGGTGATCGCCGAAGCGACGGCAGTTGTGCCCGAAGGTCGCATTACCGCCCACGATTGTGGGCTGTGGAACGACGCCCAGATCGGTCCTTGGCAGCGAGTGGCCGGCTTTGTCAAAGCCCACGGGGCGGCGGCGGGCATTCAACTCGCCCACGCCGGCCGTAAGGCCGGTTCCGCGCGGCCTTGGGGGCAGCCCGCAAGGAAGCGAACGTCGGTTGCAGATGGCGGGTGGCAGGCAGTGGGTCCTAGCGCGGTGGCCTTTGACGAGCGCTCGCCCACCCCTACGGCGATGTTAACTGAGGACATTGATTGCGTCACGGGCGCGTTCGCCGCGGCGGCGGCCCGGGCCGATCACGCCGGCTTTGACTTTGTCGAGATCCACGCCGCCCACGGCTACTTGCTGCACTCGTTTCACTCACCGCTGGCTAACAAGCGGACCGACCGCTACGGCGGATCGTTTGAGAACCGTACGCGGATGACCCGCGAGGTGGTCACGCGGGTGCGGGCGGTGTGGCCCGACTCCAAGCCGCTGGCCGTGCGGCTGAGCTGCACGGACTGGATCGCGGGCGGCTGGACGATTGATGAGTCGTCGCAACTCTCGCAGTTGCTGCGGACGCTGGGCGTGGACTTAATCGACTGCTCAAGCGGCGGCATGGCGGGCGCGGTGATCAAGCCCGAGCCGATGTTCCAAGTGCCGTTTGCCAAGCGCATCCGCCAAGAGGCCGGGCTGGCAACCGCAGCGGTGGGCATGATCACGACGCCTGCGCAGGCCCAGGAGATCATCACCGAAGGCCACGCCGACATTGTGCTGCTGGGCCGTGAGATGCTCCGCAATCCCTACTGGCCAGCCCGAGCCGCGGCCGAGCTTGGCTACCGCGGCCCGGCCACCGCCCAGCCGCCGCAGTACACGTATTGGGTGAAGTAGTCGCCGGGCTCGGATCGACGCGGGCCTGAATAAACTTCGTATCTCTTCACCCGTTTGCAACTTGAAAAACGACCGCGACTGCCAACCTTACCCATTCAGGGCCACCTTCCCGCGCAGGTCCCTGCCCATCCGTCAGGCTGAAGGCCTCGTACGAAAGTAGATGGGGGCGGGGGCGTGGAGGAGTCTTCGGCGACACCCCCGGTAACACCTGGCTTGGCAAACTCTCGTTCGTCTGTCAAGCCATTGTGCAACTCCCCGTATGCGCTTGCGCGAGTTTGCGTCGCACCTAATAATGGATCAGGTCCCTCGAAACAAACGCACCTTTCACAACCCTCCCTCAGGCCGCCAACCAACCAAACAACCTCCGTCCGCCGATCGCGCCTGGCCCGTTGGCTTGTGCTAATCTGGTGGCTGATGACAAACGAAGGTTGGCTCTATTGGTCGCTCGGTATTTTCGGCACCTATTTGCTGGGCGGGGTTCCTTTTGGGTTGCTCATCGGCCTTGCCAAGGGCGTCGATATCCGTCAGTACGGCAGCAAAAACATTGGTTCGGCCAACGCCGGCCGCACGCTGGGCCGCAAGTTTGGTGTGCTCACATTTGTTCTCGACTTTGCCAAGGGCTTCGGGCCGGTGCTGATCTCCGGCTTTGTCATGGGCACCATTGCCCGCCAAGACATCGAGCCGGGCCGGGCCTGCCTCTGGCTGGCCTTTGGCGTGGCCGCGTTCATCGGGCATTTAGTCTCGCCGTGGTTAAAGTTTAAGGGCGGCAAGGGCGTGGCCACCGGCTTTGGTGTGGTGGTGGGCGTGTTTCCGATGCTGACGCTGCCAGCCCTCGCGGCCATCCTCACGTGGCTTGTTGGCGTTCGCTTAACCCGCTACATCGGGCTATCGAGTTGCCTGGCGGCCGTGAGCCTGCCCGTGTTCTTGCTGGTGCTGGTGCCGGTGAGCCGGGCCATCGGGCTATTTGTGCCGCGTGAGCGGATGCCCGGGGCAGCGCTGGCTGATGTGCCAGTGTGGAACCTGTGGCCGTTTGCCGTGCTGGCGTTGCTCATCGCGGTCTCGGTGGTGTGGCGGCACCGGCCCAACATCGCGCGGATGCTCGACGGCACCGAGCCGAAGGTGAAGACCAAGAAAGAGCGGCAGGCCGCGGCCGCCGCTGCCGCGCTCTTGCGATAGCGGGCGGGGGGAGGGGGGGCGGGCGGAGTCTATCTTAAAGCGCGATGGCTTGATCAGGCGATGCCGTATTCGGCCCAGCTTGAACTGGTTTCGGTCACGCGGACGCGATCAAGCTTCAGGCCCGCCGGAAAGCGGTAGGGGTTGCCGCGGTCGTCGTGGTAAACCTTGCCAGCGGCAAGCTCTAGAGCGATGAAGTCGTACATGTGCTTGGCCATGGCCTCGGTGGTGGGGTCAATGGCATCCAAGGCGATGATGCGCTCACCGATAACCGTGGACCGCAGGGCCGGCAAGGTGGGATCGGTGCTGTTGACCAGCATGGCGTGATCGAAACGGTCGAGCCAGGTGTTGAGGGCTAACTTGAGGGCCTTGAAATCGCAGACCATGTCGCTGGCATCGAGCGTTTCGGCCGCAATGACGACCTCGATTTTGCGGGAGTGGCCGTGGGGATAGCGGCACAGGCCCGGGTGCTTGCTAAGCATGTGGCCAGATTCGATTTCAAACGATTTGCAGACGCGATAGACCATCGATGGGGCATTGTAGTGCGCTGCGGCGAAAGCACGGCCCCGGCCTTGCAAGTTGCAAGTTACACAAGTTGGTGAGCGTTTGGTGGTTCGCTGGGGCGAACGCATACCCGGGAGTTTGCCCCAAGTGGCGGGCGCTGCCGTGGGCAGGGCGGTGCTCTATGCCGATCAATGACCGATCAGCCCTAGGCGCGGCATTAGCCGAGCCATCGGGGCAGACTTCGCACACACACGCCCTTTGCTCACACACGAATCATGCCCCAAGACACACGACCAAGCGGCGACTCGTCTGACCAGTCCGCGTCCAGCAGCGGAGCGCGACCCGCGCAGCGCGGCCCCGCGTTAAAGAATGTTCGCCGCGCCACCAAGGTTCTCTCCGCCGAGCAACTCGCCGCGCGCCGCGAGCAGGCCCGGGCCATGGGGCTGACAGTCGTGCAGTGCCACGGGTGCTTTGACATCGTTCACCCCGGCCACATCCGCCACCTAAAGCAAGCCCGCCAGCAGGGCGACATCCTGCTGGTGACCATCACCAGCGATGGATCGTTTACCAAGCGTGCCGGCTCGCCTCTGATCCCCGAAGAACTGCGTGCCGAAAACCTCGCCGAGCTAGATTGCGTGGATTGGGTGCACGTTGACACCCACAGCACGGCCGCTGAGTTACTCGAGGCCGTGCGGCCCGATGTGTACGTCAAGGGGCGCGAGTACGAAACCAACAACGACCCGCGCTTCAGCCAAGAGCGGTCCACTGTCGCGCGCCACGGCGGTCGCGTGGTCTTCTCTTCGGGCGATGTAGTTTTTTCATCGACTGCCCTGATCGCCATGCTGGAGCGCGCCGCCGACCCCTACCACGCCCGGCTCCACCAACTCGCGGCCACGCCCGAGCTCGACGGGGCGGTGCTGACAGCGCTGGTGTCGCGCTTCCGCAATCAGCGGGTGCTGGTCATCGGCGAGGTGATGAGCGATGTCTATGTTTTGTGCGACCGGCCCGAGGTTGCCAGCGAATCGCCCGTCATGACGCTGCGGCCTATCGAACGCCGGCAATACGACGGCGGCGCGGCCATCATCGCGCGTCACATGGTGGCCATGGGGGCCAGGCCAACACTGCTCTGCGGGCTGCCCGCGGGCCCGGCCGGTGAGGCCATGCGCCAGCGCCTCAAGGCCGAGGGCATCGAGGTCGAATCGATCCCCGTGGCCGGGCACCTCGCCGAAAAACAACGGTTCTTAGTCGGCATCCAGAAGGTCATGAAACTTAACATGCTTGAGCCGCTGGTGCTCGATGCCGCCAGCCAAGACGAACTCGTCGAGCGGGCGGCCCAGATCGCGAGCGGCGATGGCCGCAGCGACGGAAAGCGTGCCGGATTTGACGCTGCGGTGATCGCCGACTTTGGCAACGGGCTGCTCTCGCCAGCGGTCATCACGCGCCTGTGCCGGGCCCTCCGCCCGCTGGTGCGCGTGCTGGCTGGTGATGTTTCGGGGCGGCGTGCCGGGCTGCGGGCATTTCGTGATGCCGACCTGCTCTGCCCCAGCGAGCAAGAGGCCCGCGACGGGCTGCACGCGTTTGATTCGAGCATCGCCGGCCTCGCGTGGTCGCTGCTCAGCGAGACCAACACCCGCCACGCGCTACTCAAACTCGGCGGCGAGGGCTTGATCGCCTTCTCGCGCAGGGCCGATGCCCAGGGCAACGGCCCCGCGACGAGTCTCGCGTCGAGCCCCGCATCCAGTCTCGTAGCCGCATCAGTCAGCGAGGCCCCGTTCGACGGCGCCTTCCGCTCGCGGGTCACCGGCGAGCACGTGCCCGCGCTCTCGGGCCATCCCGTTGATCCGCTCGGCTGCGGTGATGCACTGCTGGCCGCGGCCACGCTGGCGCTCTGCGCGGGCGGATCGATCCTGCAGGCCGCCATGCTCGGCTCGATGTCAGCCGCGGCCGAGGCCCAGCGGCTTGGCAACATTCCCATCAGTGCTACCGACCTGCGCAGCGGCATCGTGCGGGTGGGGTCGGCCCGCCTAGCCCTAATGCCCAGCGAGCAGTCGGCCGGTCCCCTTAGCGCCCGCAACGGCGAACGTCCATGGCCCGACTTAGCCGTTGCCTGAGCAGATCTAAATCACCACCCACGCGATATCGACTCAACCATGATTTCCTACATCATCCCGACCCGTGACCGTCTTGACGAACTGCTGCAAACCCTCGCCAGCATCGAGCGGCTCGGCGACCACGGTCCCGTTGATGGCGCCGAGGTGGTCATCGCTGATAACGCCTCACAGATCGACATCGCGGCCCATGTGCCAAAGTGTCTGGCTTCGGGCGTGAGCGTGCGGTGCGTGCGGCTTGATCGCAACGCCGGCGCGGCCGGCCGCAACGTGGCCGCGGCCAACAGCGACCCGCGTTCGTCGTGGTTAGTGATGCTCGATGACGATTCGGCCCCGCTGGACGCGGGCCTCTTTGATGCACTGCGTAGCCATGAGCCCGACGCGGGCATTATCGCTGGTGAGGTCTTCTTGCCGGGCGCAATGACGAGCGACGTGCCCGGCCAGCGGCGCGGGCCGCGTGAGTCGGGCGGGCTGCCCGAGGTACACGTGGGGTGCGGCGCGGCCATCGGGCGAAACTTGTTCTTGCAACTCGGCGGCTACGACGCGGCATTTGGCTTTTACGCCGAGGAGTACGACCTGTGCGCCCGGCTGCTGCTGTGTGGGCGCTCTGTGCGGTTTGATCAACGCTTTGGCGTGCTTCACCGCAAGGTGCAGAGCAACCGCAGCAAGGCGATGATCATCGAGCGGCTGATGCGCAACAACGCTTGGGTCATGGCCCGGTACGCGCCCGCCGAGAGCATGGTCGCCGCCATTGAGGCGACCTTTGATCGCTACGGCGCGATCGCGCAGCGTGAGGGCGTGCCAGAGGCGGGCGCGGCGGGCATAGACGAAGCGCGGGCCACGCTGCGTCAGCAGCGACGCACGCCGATGAGCACGGCCCTGTGGGATCGGTTTACCGGCATGGCCCACGCCCGCGCGGCCGTGGGCCGGGCCCAAGCCCAGCGGCCTTTTTCGGCTGCAAGGTTGGTGTGCGCGGGTAAGAACGCCGAGTACGTGCAGCGGGCCTTGCTCGAGCAGGGCGTGGCCATCGACGAGCGGGCCAGTGTGCAGATGATCGCCACGCTCTCACCCGGGCCAATGCTCGACGCGGCCGACGAACTCGCCAGCGGGCACGGCGCTAACGGCGCTGCACAAAGCCTGGCCGAAGTGATTGCTGGCCCGGCCAGCGGCCGCGGCGCACGGGTGATCGCGCCGTGGGATCTGCAAGTGCTGCCGAGTTGTACAAAGGTCCAGACCAACACCACTGCTGCCCGCGCCGCCTGAAGCGTTGATCGTCCAGCGATCGAGTGCGCCGCCCAGCAGCCGTTCACTCACCAGGAATGTATGAAATCACCCCTTCCCACGGCGAACTCGCCGAGGCGTACAACTTCTTGGGTATCCGTCCGGCCTGATAGCTCTGGCGCCCGGCGATCGTCGCGTTACGCATCGCGTGGGCCATAAGCACCGGGTCTTTGGCGTGGGCGATGGCGGTGTTCATCAGCACACCGTCGGCCCCGATCTCCATGGCGATGGAGGTATCGCTGGCGCTGCCGACGCCCGCATCGACAATCACGGGGAAGGCAGGGTTGCCGGCCTTAAGTAACTCTAAGCACAGCACGATGTTCGACCGGTTCAGCACACCCTGGCCTGAGCCGATGGGCGAGCCCGCGGGCATGACGGCAGTGGCCCCGGCTTCCTTCACGCGCAGAGCGGTGATCGGATCATCGCTGCAATATGCGAGTACCTCAAAGCCGTCCTTGGCCAGTTCGCGCGTGGCTTCGATGGTGCCGACGGGGTCGGGCAGCAGGGTCTTCTTGTCGCCGAGCACTTCGAGTTTGACCCAGCTTGCACCCGGGTTGCCAAGTTGCTCGAGGAGCTCGCGGCCCAGCCGCGCAACGCGGATGGCGTCCTCCGCGGTAAAGCAGCCCGCGGTGTTGGGCAAGATCGTGTAACGCGACAAGTCCAGTGCATCGAGCAGCGACTGGCCCTGAGCGTTATACAGCCGCTCGCGACGCACCGCCACCGTCACGACCTGCGAGCCCGAGGCATCTAGCGCGGCGTTCATAAGTTCAAACGAAGCGTACTTGCCGGTGCCTACAACCAAACGCGATTCAAAGCGGCGGGTGCCGATGACCAGCGGAGAATCGCCATACGCCACAGCGGGCAGGGCGGCGGGCGGCATAGTGAGGGCGAGCCGTGCGGAGTTTGAGTTGGTGTCCTGAGCGTCTTTCACGCCCCAGCGTATACAGGTTTCGGGCGGTCAACGGAATGGCTGGTGTTGGGCCCTTTACGACTGTCAAAGCCGATAATCGCACCGAGCAGTCACGCCGCCACCTACCACCTACCACCTCCCACCTACCGCGCCGTCGGCTTGGCGATCGGGTCGGGCCCCGGGCCCGTCCCGGCCACGCGCGCATTGGCGAACAACTCACGCAGATCTTGGCGGGTTCGCAACTCCAGCACCGTCTGATTGCGAACGTGGTACACCAGCAACTGCTCGGTGCGGTGGTCGATGACCATCATGACTTCATCGCTGCCGCCCGATGCGGTCAGCGCTGTGATCGGGCCGGAGACGCCCGTGGTATCAAACATGGCCGGGTACGCCGCGACCGCCGGCGTAGCGCGGGTGATGACCGAGACCAGCACGGCCAACAGCCCGACGGCTAGCAGCCAGAGGGCCACGGCCGCGCCGGCATCGATTGCATTGCTTGTTGCATTGATTGCGTTGGCAGCTTTCTGGGAGCGAGTGTGCATCAGCGGCCCCCTCCCGTGCCAGCCGGGGTGGCGTCGATAGCGAGGTTGCGATAGCCGAGCCCGTCGAACTTGGACTGGCTGTTATTCCACCGTACCACCACCATCTCGCGGTTGACCGAGTCGACAATGTACACGGCGTTGGCCGAGTTGCCCTGAGTCTTGGCGTTAACCATCAGATACTGGCCAGCCGGGCGAGCTGCGACGGGCTGAGCGATCGCGGACGCAACCAGCGCCGTGCCGATACCCAGGGCCAGTACCGCGTTGACCACCAGCAATCTCCGCACCAGCCGCGACTTGCTTGGGCCGGCTTGCGGGTGAAGAGCAATAACAGGTTCGTGCATCGCGACGGCTCCGGGGTGTGGTTTGATGTGATCGCGGCCTGCGATAGTTACTGGTTAGAACAAAACCTCGTGCGGATGCGCATCAATCCTGATGGCCGCGCTTGCCCGAGATCAGCGTGCTGGCCATGAGAATGCCAAGTAAACCGACAGCGCCGACCATGGCCCACGCGCTGCCGCCAGCATCGGCCTTTCGGCCGGACTGGATCTGGGGCGGGGTGGTGGCTTTTTTGGCTTCGGCGGCTGCCTCGGAGGCGGCGCCGATCTGAGCGCTGGTAGCGGTAACGCCACACAGAACCACCGCCGCGCCCACAATGATGCTGGCGGCCAAGGTGGACAGCGTGGTAAGGGTGGACGGGCGGGCCGTTAAAGGGGCGTTTCGCATGGCTAATGATATATCACCCGAAGGGGCGAGGGGTGCCCGCTTTGACCGGGTCAACCAACCGTATTGGAGGCGGCTTCCTGCCAAGTCTTAAGGGGGTACGCTTGGCCCTATGGCGATTTTGATCGATCACACCACGCGCGTCATTTGTCAGGGCATCACCGGCGCATACGGCGCCCAGCACACCAAGGGTTGCCTGAACTATGGCACCCGCCTAGTCGGCGGCGTCACGCCCGGCAAGGGCGGCACCAAAGACGCCAACGGCCTGCCGATTTTCGATACCGTTGATCAGGCGGTCCGGGCGACCGGGGCCACCGCCACCATGATCTTTGTGCCCCCGGTGGGCGCGGCTGACGCGGTCATGGAGGCCGCCGCGGCGGGGCTTAAACTGGTTTGCTGCATCACCGAGGGCGTGCCGGTCCAAGACATGATCAAGGTTCGGGCCCAACTCGACGCGATGAACACCTGGAGGCGCGTGGGCAACTTTCACCTGTGCAACTGGGACAACATCGTGCTCGTCGGGCCAAACTGCCCGGGCGTGATCACCCCCGGGCCCAAGACCGGCGAGGGCACCGACGGGGCCAACGTGTTTTCTAATGCTGGCTGCAAGATCGGCATCATGCCCGGCTATATCCACACCCACCTCAGCGCTAGCAAACTCGGCAAGTCCGTCGGCATCGTGTCGCGGTCTGGCACGCTTACGTATGAGGCCGTGTGGCAGACCTCATCGCTGGGCTTTGCCCAGAGCACCTGCGTCGGCATCGGTGGCGACCCGATCCGCGGGCTCAACCACACCGATGTGCTGCGGATGTTCCAGGATGACCCCGCTACCGATGCGGTGGTGCTCATCGGCGAGATCGGCGGCAGCGACGAGGAAGACGCCGCCGAGTTTATCAAGCACTATGTAACCAAGCCCGTCGCGGCGTTTATCGCCGGGCGCACCGCCCCACCCGGCCGCCGCATGGGCCACGCCGGCGCGATCATCGAGGCCGACGGCACCGGCACGGCCGACGGCAAGGTGTCGGCCCTCCGCGCTGTGGGCTGCGTGATCGCCGAGAGCCCAGCCGACATGGGCAAGGCCGTGCTGCAAGCCGTGCAGAGCCGCAAGTAACCCGCCTTGAGTTTGCCCGCGTGAAATGTGTGACGCGGCCGGGCCGCTATTACGAGTCTGGAGCGTTTGCCGTTGTCCGTCATCGACCCGATCATTGATCGCCGTAACAAAGAGTCCACCATGGGCTTGGGCGAGCACCTAGAGGATCTGCGCCGGCGGCTGATCTACATGGTGCTGGGTCTTTTGCCGCTGGCCGGCGTGGCCCTGTACTTTGCCAGTAATCTCGTCGACATCATTTTGGCACCGCTGCGTCACGCCTTAGCCCACGAGGGCCTCAGTGAGCAGGTGCAGGCGACCGGGCCACTGGAGACCTTTGGCGGGTGGTTTAAGGTCGCCCTGGTCGCAGCGTGCGTGGCAGGCGCGCCGTGGATCATCTACCAGTTGTGGAAGTTCATCGCGCCGGGGCTGTACAGCCACGAGAAGCGGTTTGCGTATGTATTGGCCCCGCTCAGCGTGGTGCTGACGATCGTGGGCATGCTGGTGATGTACTACATCATGCTGCCCATGGGCCTGCGGTGGCTGGTGAACTTTGGCACCACGCTGGTGCCCGCAACAGTGGCCGTGGCGCCGCTGCCAGAGGGCATGCTGCTGCCCACGCCCTTGCCGATCCTCGCGGCCGATCCGCCTAATCCGGTTGTCGGGCAGATGTGGATCAACACCCAGTTGCACGCCATCCGCGTGGCGCTGCCGGTGCCCAGCGAGGTGTCAGCCAAGTCGGTGGTGGACTTGGTGGCCAATATCACCGGCACCAATCCGGCCGGCGGGGGCATCGAGGTTCGCAGCATGCCGCTGACGCGCCCGGGTGTGATCTCACAGCAATACCGGTTTAAAGAATATCTCGATTTGTTTTTCGGGCTGACCATCGCCGTGTCGCTGGCCTTTCAGTTGCCGGTGGTGATTTTGCTGCTGGGCTGGGCGGGCATCGTGACACCGCAGTGGCTCAGCAAGTATCGGCGGCACGCGGTAGTCGGGGCCATGATCCTGGGCGTGATCATCAACCCCGCGCCCGACCCGGTGAGCATGCTGATGATGGTGGTGCCGCTGTACCTGCTCTTTGAATTGGGCATCGTGCTGCTGCGAATCCTGCCCGCGTCGCGCTTGGCCGGTGACAAGCCTGACATGGCCGGCGATGGTGGCGGGCCTTAAGGCCGCCCCGGTGGTCGGCCCGTTGTGCTAGGCGTTCTAAGTATCTCGAATCTTGTTGGCCGCATCAAGCCGCGGGTCCAGCACTGCGCGGGTGCAACTTCCGCCAGAGCGACACCGCCTCGGGCTCGCGTCCGTAAAGTGGCAGCAGTTCGACAGGATCAATGCGGGGGTACCACGCGCTGGCAATCAGGCACGCGCGTGGGCTTGCGTTTGAGAAGATCGGGCAGGGGGTGCCGCGATGGTGTACATCAGCGGTGCGGGCGTGAGCGATTAACCAGGCGGGTGTGTGCTTGTCGCCGAGTAGCCCGCCGGCAAAAATCGGCGAGCCCGCGGTGGTGAGGCCGATGGACTCGATCCTGTCGACCGGGGCGGCGTTGGCGGTGGCCTGAGCCAAAGCGTTCGCGTTCGTCAGCGGGCCAAAGGTCGTCAGGTAGACCGATTCGCCCTTGGCACCCAGCGCCACCCAGGCGATTAGCGATG
>Ga0105045_10005276_pt1 | contig 11360 bp, 7 predicted proteins | sample MAT02_FD_78089 | JGI IMG/M metagenome (GOLD analysis project Ga0105045, IMG submission 78089) | Freshwater microbial communities from Lake Fryxell liftoff mats and glacier meltwater in Antarctica - MAT-02 (megahit assembly) | ecosystem: Environmental > Aquatic > Freshwater > Ice > Liftoff... | reverse complement strand
TTCGCCCAGCGGTACCTGCCAGCGGTATTCGCCCGTGTTAAGGTCAATGGCATTAAGCGTACCCCAGGGTGGCTTAATGGCTGGGTAGCCGTCGGCGTCGCGAAATTGTTCGTAGCCGTTGTTGAGGTAGGGCGGCACGTAGGGAAATTCGGCGGTGGAGGGGGTGGTGACGGCCCGGCTCAGGGCGTGTACATCGTCGGGGTTGGTTTCGGTTTTCAGCAGGTAGCTAACCAGTGCTTCTCGGTCGGCGGCAGGCAGGTGGCTGAACGCAGGCATCCGGCCCTGGCCCTGGGCCAGGATAGTTTGTAGCTGCTGTCGGCTCAGGCGTTTGCCCACATCGGTCAGGTTGGGATAGGCCTGCGGGGTGCTGGCGGGTGTTTTGCTTTGGCCCGGCACAGCGTGGCAAACGGCGCAGTTGGCGTTGAAAAGCATTGTACCCCGCGTCAGGGCCTCGCCGTTGGGTTGTTGGGTGTTCCGCATTTTAAGCCACCAGAGCATATTGTTGCTGTTCACGTAAAAAACGCCCTCGGGGTCGGCGGCCGTACCACCCCATTCGGCCCCTCCACCAATGAAAAACACCAGCGAGCCTTTCTCGCTGGGGGGCAGAAACTTGTTGCCGCCCTGGCTGTTCCGAAAGCGTTCGAGCGCGAAGGCGCGGGCTTCGGGGGTTCGGTTGGTCAGCAGGGCTTCGGTCACGTGCTGGTAGGCAAAGGGCGCGGGTTTGGTGGGTATGGGCTGCGTAGGCCAGGGCTGTTCGCCGGGCAGGGCCGGGGTTGTTTGCACGGGGGTTTCCCGCACCGGAAAGAGCGGCCTGCCCGTTTCCCGGTCGAAGACAAACACGTAGCCGTCTTTGGTAGCCTGCACCACCGCATCAATTCTACGGAGCTTTCCGTCGGGGCCGGGTTGCGTTACGGTCAGCAGGTTGGGCGGGCAGGGCATATCGCGGTCCCACATGTCGTGATGAATAGTCTGAAAATGCCAGATGCGTTTGCCGGTGCGGGCATCGAGGGCGATAATACAGTTGGCGAAGAGGTTTTTGCCCGCCCGCGCCCCGCCATAGAAATCGACCGAGGGCGAGCCGGTGCCGGCGAAGACCATACCCCGTTTTTCGTCGACTACCAGCCCAGCCCAGCAGTTGGCGCCACCCAGTTTGCGGTACGCGTCTTTCGGCCAGGTTTCGTAGCCATATTCGCCGGGCAGCGGAATGGTATGAAACGCCCAGGCTAATTTTCCGGTACGCACGTTGAACGCCCGAAGCGTACCCGGTGCGGCATCGCCCCCTTCGGAAAGAGCCGAACCCACAATAAGCAAGTCATCATATATAACGCCGGGTGTGGTATTGTGTACCGTCAGGTTGGCCAGGTTATGCCCAAGCGTGGCAGAGTCGCCCACGCCTTCGTGTAAATCTACCGTTCCGTTCGTACCGAAATCGGTAATCAGTTTACCCGTTTCGGCATTTACGGCGTAGAGCCACGGCCCGGACGAGTACAGAATTCGCTTATCGGGGCCGTCGGTCCAGTACGTAATGCCCCGCAGTGGATGGAACCGGGGCTTTTTGGTGGGGTCGGAATGGTGGTTAAACTGCCAGATTTGCGTACCCGTAGCTGCATCAACGGCGAAGAGTTTATGGCGGGGGCTGGTGCCGTACAGGATACCATCGACCACAATAGGCTGGCACTGTATGTCGCGGGTGGGGCCGTTGGGGTCTTTGTTTTCGCCAGTGTCGTAAGACCAGGCCAATTGCAGGTTTTTAACGGTTTGGGTGTTTATCTGGGTCAGGGGCGAGTAGCGGTTACCGGCTGGATTACCCCCGTAAGCTGGCCAGTCCTGCCGGTTAGGAGCTGGGTCTGGTTCGTAGTGAAAAGCCAGCCCTAAACTGGTTAGCAGCAGCGCAGCCGCAACTACTAGCCGATATGCAGCATTGTTCATGGCGTAATTGTTTCGTAAAATTCGTAGTTGATTTGCCAGCACACCGTCTCGCCAGGCGCGACTTTCAGGCGAATATACGGCTCCGGGCAGGACGTAGTGACGCAGGCCCAGAAAACAAGTTTTTCTAATGGCTGATTGGCGGTGGCCCGAAGGCTGGCCCCAGTTTTCAGGTTTTCGATGCGAATATCATACGAATCGGACGTTGGACCAAAGCCCTGTAATCCCGCGCTATAGACATTTTCGTTTTTGGTCAGATTGCGGGTGTAGGTCAGGCTTTTGCCGGTTGCTACGATGGTTGTGCCAAAACCTTTTCCCTCGCCCGAGACCGCAAACGGAAACCGAATGGCCACGGTCGGCCCGGTAAGTTGCTGATCTATTATCCAGAAATTGTGATTATAGACGCTGGTTTCGATAGATTTCTGGCCGGTATTTTTCAGCCGATGCTCCAGTACCAGTTCGGGTTTGCCGTTGGTAAGTTTGACGGTTTTGGTGTACTCATAGGCGTAGCCATCGGGGCTGGTTAGTTCGTGGGTAAATACTACCGAATTCTTCCGCGTTTTTACCGACCGTTTTCCGTAGTCAACCACGGCATAGGGCATGGCAAAAGAATACGGTTTGTCATCAGGTTTTCGGAGTATGCCTACGCCAATTTTCACGAAGGTTTTGCTGGGTTTCGCTTCGGCAAAACCCAGCGGCATAAACTCTTCGGCGGGGCCGTTAATGGCATCGTGCGTGTAGGGGTTATAGTGTTCAAACCAGGGCTGCACGTAGCTATGTCCCTTGTAATCAAGGCTTTTAAACGCCCCCGCCCAGTCGAAGCGCGTACCTCGGTAGTAGCCCTGCGCGGTATCTGGCAGGTACAGGGTAGTTTGCACCAGGCCGTTCGAGAGCGTGATTTGGGGCGGTTCGGCGGTGGGCCGAAGCAGCAAAAGCAGCCATAAAAGAAATAGATTCATGAAAATTATCGTTGCGTTTTACCAGTCCACTACCGAGCCATCCAGTGCGTTGTACGACTCCGGGTTTTTCCAGTCGTGGCCAATTTTATTTTTCATCAGGGCTTCGTCTAATTCAATGCCCAGCCCCGGCCCCTGCGGAATCATGACGGTGCCGTCTTTCTGAAGTTGGAACGGCTTTTTCAGGTATCCTTCGCCCAGTGTCACTTGCTCCTGTACCAGAAAACTCAGGGTACTGGCGGCCAGATTCAGACCTGCCGCCAGGGAGATTGGCCCCATGGGGTTGTGTGGGGCAATGGGCACGTAATAAGCTTCGGCCATGCCCGCAATGATGCGGCCTTCGGTAATGCCGCCTAGATGACAGAGATCGCGCTGGATAATGCTGGCGGCTCCTTTTTCGAGGATTTCCCGGAAGCCCCACTTCGTAAAAATCCGTTCACCAGTGGCAATGGGCAGGTGCGTTCCCCGCGCAATGTCCACCATCGTGTCCACGTTCTGGGCTTAGCAAGGTTCTTCGACAAACATGGGCTTGTACGGCTCCAGCTCTTTGATCAGCTGGGGCGAAACAGCCCCGTGAAAGTCAATGGCGATGTCCATATCGTCGCCCCCGGCATCGCGCAGGGACGCGAAATTGTCCACAGCGTACTTGATAAATCTCGGATTCCCGACAATATTGGCCGGGCGCTCTTTGGCTATGTCGGTTTTGATAACGGTGAATCCGAGGGCTTTTTGCTGCTTGATTTGTTCGGCATTGCTGGCCCGGCCCCACACGCGCACCCCGTCGCGGGTGGGGCCACCGAGGAGTTCATAAACGGGTACGTTCAGGAGTTTGCCTTCAATATCCCAGAGCGCGTGGTCGATGCCGCTGAGGACACTGGTCAGAATAGGGCCACCCGGTAAAAGGCATGGCGGTAGATGGCCTGCCAGTGATGCACCACCTGAAGGGGGTCTTTGCCAATCAGGTACGGTTCCACTTCCTTAATGGCCGTTTGAATAGTCAGGGCGCGGCCTTCAAGCAGCGGCTCGCCTAAGCCGTACACGCCCGCATCCGTGTGGATTTTCAGGAAAATCCACCGGGGTTTCACCAGAAACGTTTCGAGTTTCGTGATTTTCACCTTGCCGTATTCCCGAAACGGTTCAGGCTTGGCAGCATAAACGGATTCGGGCAGCACGGTAGCCATGCCAGTCGCCCCCAAAACGGATTGAATGGCGTTACGCCGGGAGATTTTCATAGTTCATGGTTTTGGGTTTATGGTCTAATCAGCGTGCCATCCATTTTCCGTACCTGCCAGTTGGATTTGGTACCGATGGGGTATTTGGCGGCTTCTTTCTCGTTGATGTCCACCCCCAAACCCGGTACTTCGTTTACTGACATATAGCCCTTGTTCATGGTGGGGCAACCACTGAAAACTTCCTGCATTTTGTCGGAAAACTGCACCGCTTCCTGAATGCCGAAGTTCCAGACCGTCAGGTCAATGTGAGCATGAGCCGCGTGACCAACCGGCGACACGTCGTTGGGCCCGTGCCAGGCCGTTCTGACGTTGAACCACTCCCCTAACCGGGCTATTTTCATGGCGGGCGTAATACCACCAATCTGCGAGACGTGGCAGCGGATAAAGTCGAACATCCGGTTTACCATTGGCTCCTTAAACTCGTTGATGTTGTTGAACAACTCGCCCATCGCAATCGGCACCGTGGTCGATTGCCGCAATTGCTGAAACCACTCCATGTTTTCGGGTGAAAAGGGGTCTTCGATGAAAAAGGGCCGGTAGTCTTCCAGCTTCTTAATCATATTGATGGCCTCCATCGGCTGCACCCGCTCGTGAATATCGTGGAGCAGTTCTATCTCGTCGCCACAGGCTTTTCTGACCACCTCGAACATCTTTGGCACCGATTTGAGGTAGAGCGGTACGTTCATGTAACTGTCGGTTTCACCCCCAAAATTGGCCGCTTTAAAGTCGGGTTTGTCGACGGTGGCACCTACGGCACCGTAGCCACCCTGCTGAATACGAATATGCTGGAAGCCACTCTCCATAATTCGTTTCACGTCGTCGGCCACGGCTTCGGGCGTGGTGCCGTTGGCATGAGAGTAGCAGGGAATAGCAAAGCGGGATTTGCCGCCCAGAAGCTGATAAACGGGCATGTTGGCGCGTTTGCCTTTAATATCCCAAAGGGCCTGATCCAGGCCACTGAGGGCGTTGTTGAGCACGGGGCCGTTGCGCCAGTAGGAGCTGACATAGACCCCGTTCCACATATCCTCGATGTTATCTACGTCTTTACCGACGCAGAAATCGTTGAGGTATGCGTTAATGGCCGTAACGACCGCCACGGCCCGTTGCGTAAAGGTAGCGCAGCCTAAGCCGTAGAGGCCCGGCTCGGTGGTTTCCACCTTGACCACAATCAGGTTAGAGCCCTGGGGAGCAGTGGCGATGGCTTTGACACTTTTGATCTTAACGGGCGCCAGGCCTTTGGCATACTGCGGGGTTCCCTGTTGTTCGCGGGCTTCGGCGGTGGAGATGCCACCGAACAGACTTAAGGCACCGGCAGAAGAGCCAAGACCAAGCAGTTTGAGGGTGTTACGACGGGAGAATTCAGGATTTTTCATCGGTTTTATTGATTTTATTGGTTTAGTCTCCATTGCCGGATGGTTTTTCGTCTTCTTAGCCGCACTAAGCAAAACCATATGGCTAAAGAGATGCAACTATGCGTCTCTACTTATCTCACCAGACGCGGGTATCTAAGCTTGACTTTAGCCTTTTGAAGTATACGTACTGGCGTTTACAGGAGGTGGTGAGCTTTTAGGTCGTTTATTTTTGAACGGCGGGTCGAAAAACCAGACATTCAAAAATTCAGGAACCCCGCATTTTCGCCAAAATAAGCCAATTTAGGGCATTCCCAAAAGGCTAAAGTCAAGCTGAGATGGTACAGGTTTTAGGTACAGTTGAGCTACTCAACTCAGCTGTACGCTACCAAAAAATAGACGAGGTCGGGGCAACATGGCCACAATGACGGCCGGCTCTGCTTTCGTCGCATTGACTAACCTGCGGCTCAGGTACAGGTAGTTTCAGCAGATGACCGAGTTTCGATCAACCACTTACGACCTTCCATAGTGAGTAATTCCTCCTGATAGGCATACTGCATTACCCCCTTGTGGCCATAAGGTCTTATTCGCCGAGGTAAATCAGGCAACGTTTGTTGTTTCGTACCTCAAAGCGGTAAGCTGGATTGTTTTGGTAGAGCTTCAGGCTATCTTCGAATGTTTCATAATCCGACAGGCCTTTCTTTCGCATAGCTTCCCACCCCTCCTGTAAGTCATCCAACAGGATGATGTCTTCACCGAGTGAAGCCACAGACTTTGATTTTGGCGGTTTATAAACGGGTTGAGCGGCCTTCCATGTATCAAATTCATTGACCAACTGATTAGTCATCAATGCTTTATAAATAACTCCCGCTAATGAACGAATACGTCCTCTCTTTTGAACCTGTTCATAATAATGCAACACAAACCGGATGTACTTCTCCCCTATTTTCCCCTGTTGGTAGCGAGCTTTGATCTCGTGCAGTGATTTGAGGGCAATGCCAATTTCCGTCAACGACTGCTGAACGCCGTCTGGCAGGTCCGTATCCAGAACAGTAATCGTAGTAGGTCTGAGGAGATTAAACAGGACCGCAACGACCGTTTTGCCTTCTTTAATGGGTTTATACTCAAACGCCATATCAGTATTAGAAATTTCCTGATAAGCAGTTTCGAGTACAAATCGTTTAAAATCAGCAAAATTGGTGTACTTTCCCGTTAGATGAAACATATGCTTCATTTCAGCTAAGCCCACCTGGATGGAATCTCGCTGAAAGGCCGACAGTTTTAAGAGCCAATACACCCGAAAGGAGTAAAAGCTGCGGAACTCTATCAGCGTGAGTTCTTGGGCCACCGAAAAATCGCCCCTCAATTCCAGCAGATAAGGCTTGACAAAATTGTTGAACTGCGCGACCACGTGACCGGATTTTTCTTTGTACCGGCACGTGGACATGATTGGATTACTAATGATCTCACGAATTCCTTTTTCGTCTTTTGATTCAACAGTAATGGTCCGCCCCGACAATCGAACTACCGCCTTCTTAATTTGAGAATACGTTTTGCCTCCTACCCGGTCTTCAGGATACAGTTCACTGACAGGTATGCGGTACGTAGAGAACTCTTTGTCGCCCCGGTTGATTCGGGCCAGCATAGCGATGAACAACCGCATTTCCAGCAGTGACATATCGTATTGCGCCCGGATCAAATCATTGTGCTGGGCAACAACACGATCAGGACGAGCATCGGGAAATGGAATATCTAACTGAAGGGTCTGCGTTTCGTTCGCCTTATCAGTGTCTGGGCGGCTTATTTCCATATCCCTGATTAATAGATCCGTAATAAGCAAAGTTACAAATTCCCGTATTTTAATCGGCCTGTCAATGAAAATTGGCCCTGACTCAAGGGGCATTAGCTCAATATGGATGAGGAATTCAAGAAATCTTTTTGCGTGCTTATCCCTCAAAATCGGTTTGAAATACGCAAATGCGAGTAATAACCCGTCAAGAGTAGTGTTTGCCCCTGCTGATGCCGCTTTCCAACCGGCTAAGCAACTCATCAGACAGTTACTACTCCCATATGAGTCATTTAGACGGTACTTTCCTCGTAGTTGGGGGGAAGTCCTGATTTAAGTAATTCCTTTCGTACCTGTAAACAGGCCTGTACTACGCTGGAGACAGCTTTTGACGGTACTTTCCTCGTAGTTGACGGTACTTTTCTCGTAGTTACGGTACTTTCCTCGTAGTTGACGGTACTTTCCTCGCATTCAGACGGTACTTTTCTCGTAGTTGACGGTACTTTCCTCGCATTCAGACGGTACTTTTCTCGTAGTTGACGGTACTTTCCTCGCAGCAAACGGTACTTTTCTCGCATTTGGGGTATTTAAAATGCTGAATGTCAAGTACTTACGGCGCCCTAATAGTAATAGATTTAAAAAAGTAATAGCCAACTAATTAGTTAATAGGTGGGCCGTTGAAATTTTCTTTAAAAAAAGTGGTTGACACATCAGTACAAAAAAGTGCGTACCCTCAATAGCTGGATTCCGCGACGGTACTTTTCTCGCAATTGAGCCATTGACTATAACGGCAAGGACGTTCTATGAACAAAAGTCTTTTCGCGTGACGGTACTTTTCTCGTAGTTGGAAAATCAGCAACTTCTAACGCAACCAATTTCTCAGAGACACACGTCAACGCGTCGCTCATATTCCCTGGGTTAACGATACGGGGTTTTACACTCCGAATGGCAAGAGCCATTTTGTTGCCCTGTAGCTCTGCTCACTGTTCCAGATACCCCAACCCGTTTTATCCTATCCAGCGTTATCACATCGCTGACAGGCCCATACAATGCCAGCTGGCACCCGTACAGTATCCGTTTGGCCCTCCCCTACCCTTAAAATCCCTTCGACAGGCGTTCCAGATGTTCCTGCTGCATCTGTGTCAGAACCGGCTCGTTATCTTTGATGTGCTGATTTATGATATTCTCCATTATTTCCGGCATTGTAATCTTGGCGTTGCTCTCCTTTGAACTACGAAGCAGGAAGGCCATTAGCCGATAGGTTTTCTCACTCATGTACATCATGTTTGTCGGCTTTTTAAACCCTTCGATTCGGTGGAAGAACTGATTTTCATAGCGTTCCCGCTGTTTCGCCGTTTTCCCCGTCGCTGTGATTCCCGCTGTCGATACTTCATCGGTCTTTTGCGGTGCTATTTCACCCGTTTGCTCTGTCTCAGTTACTTTCAATTCTTTTGTGCTGACAACGTCCGATTCTCTGGCATCCGGTGTTTTTACTGTTGTCTGTTTTTGCTCGGTCTGTTCTTCGGCACCAATACCCTGCTGACTAAGCCAGGCGTCGAGATCTGTTCCTGCTCCTGAGCTGGCCATCAACGCAATGTCGCTGGCCGCCCCTCTGTTTGTTTTCTTGGCCATAGTTCTAAGGGATTTATTTCGTTAAGGTCAGTTTTTGATTGATTTCGGCAACCAGTTTTTTTATTTCCCCGTGTGGGAAAAGCGTTGAGCGATTATTCTTCCAGATTACCGAATCTTTGATTCGGGTATCGAGTACGCCAAGTTCAGGACGTTGAGCAGCCATGTTTTCGATGGATTCATAGATGGCCTGTCGTTCACTCACTTTGTATTTATTCCACAGCAGGAAGCTGGTGAGTGGTTTGTCTTTCGGTCGGCTGATCTTGGCGAAGGCGTCGAGCGTCATCATTCCTGCTGCAAACGTCAGTTTATCTGCTTCCATTGGTAGTATCACATAATCAAGTCGTTTTACCACCTGATCGTAGCCCGCAATATTGATTGTACCGGGCATGTCCAGAAAGACGAGGGTATCCGATCGATCTGCCAGGTCATCAAGTAATGCGGGTGCGTCTGTCATACTCACTTTTCTTACTTCATAGGGTGCCCGTGCCTGTTTTTGCAACTCTTCTATCAAGTCGGGGTCCTGCCGCAGTTTAGCGATTTCCAGCGTCCGTTCATTGAAGAATGAGTATTGCGGAAAGTCAGCATCCAGTACAATTACGTTTCGCTTCTCAACAACGTGATAATACGTGGCCAGATGCATGGTAAGGGTGGTCTTGCCTGTGCCCCCCTTCTGTGTGCATATAGAAATAAAGACTGCCATGAAGTAGTGTATAATTTCAGCCAAACATACTGACTTTATGCCATTATGTAATACTATTTTTCTGTTCTAATAAAATACTTTCATGCATACACCAAGTAAGTATGTATTGTATAAATACTATTATGAATACTATAATCACTAATAAATAAAGACATAAAATAAATATTTTCTGTATTAATAAAACCATAAAATCAATTATTTATTAAAACATAAAAATTATTATTCAATAATCAATATGTTTTAGTATTAATTATTTTTAGTATTTCGTGATTACCAAACTGACGCGGTGCATGAGATATAACAGTAATAATAAATTTTAGTAATAATAAATAAGCCTACGTGCAAATCAAAGACCTGCACGTAGGCTTACCAAACAGCTCATTAACAGTAAATTAATTATATATGAAAGAAATTTAATATTAATTTATGATAATTAAATGTGAAATGAGAATGTCCTGAAAATCAGTTTAACTGATAGAAGATAGCATAGCTACACGGATTGGATGGCAGGGTGAAAGGGGAATAATCGGCAGAGAAAATCTAACATTACTGATAGATAGATCAGGTAAATTTGGAGTAAAATAGTCTATAGTAAGAATAGAGGAGAGATCGAAACGATCAAAATAATTAGTGTATAACCCAAAAATTAGATAAAAAAAATCTCAGAATCGAGGTAGTTATCTGATTAGTAATTATTGATACAGGATCAGGAAACTATGGAAAATTTTACTCAATACAACGTCATTGAAAAAATTAGATCGGTATGAAGAACGCAAAAAAGAGAGCAAAAAAAGGAGAGAAGCGGGGAACGGCTGAAATTTTATACCCGGTAGCTGATAAGCTCTGTCCAGTTTTCCTGGAGTATATCAGCCCGAGATCCTGCCCGTAGAAGGTGTTCCTTACACAATAATCAGGGGCGGGGTGTTGGTACGGATGGAGCTACTGCCCCGCCACCGATTCGCCTTCGGCCACAATCAAAAAAGAAAACCTGAATAAAAAGCAACGGGTAAATCGAGCTGAAAGGTGGGTAAGGATACCCAAAACGGTCTTTACCTAAGAGACCTCAGTTGGCTGGGGCATTTGGCAGCCAACGCTACAGTACATAACCGTCCACCTTATTTTGACTGGATCTACTAAACCCGGACACGCAGGCGACGCAGCTGGTTCTCTTTCCCTTTCTGACCCGCGCAGTCAGTACCGCTGGGTCATAGTAGCCCTTCTATTCTTTGCTACGACGATTAATTATCTTGACCGTCAGGTAATTAGCCTGTTGAAGCCGATTCTGGAAAAAGAGTTCAGCTGGACCGAATCGGACTACGGTAATATCGTAACGGTATTTACGGTTTTTTACGGCGGCACCACCCTGCTGGCGGGCTACCTCATCGACAAGGTAGGTACAAAGCTAGGCTACATCGGGGCTATTCTGGTATGGAGCCTTGCCGCTATGGGACACGCCCTTGCGGGTGGTACCTCCGGTTTTCTGGTGGCCCGCGCTCTGCTGGGCATTGGCGAAGCGGGCAACTTTCCAGCCTCTATCAAGGTGGTGGCCGAGTGGTTTCCGCAGCGTGAGCGGGCACTGGCCGTGGGTGTTTTCAACTCCGGGGCCAACATTGGGGCCGTAGTTGCTCCTGCTGTAGTACCTTGGATTGCCCTGGTAGCGGGTTGGCAGATGGCCTTTATCGTAACGGGTGCGCTGGGTTTCGTCTGGATTGTGTTCTGGTGGTTTCTGTACGAAGTACCTGCCCGCCACACACGCGTCAGCGCGTCGGAGATGGCATA
>Ga0105045_10005275_pt1 | contig 11361 bp, 13 predicted proteins | sample MAT02_FD_78089 | JGI IMG/M metagenome (GOLD analysis project Ga0105045, IMG submission 78089) | Freshwater microbial communities from Lake Fryxell liftoff mats and glacier meltwater in Antarctica - MAT-02 (megahit assembly) | ecosystem: Environmental > Aquatic > Freshwater > Ice > Liftoff... | reverse complement strand
CGTGCCGAGACACGACTCAATTACGTCCGAGATTTCGAGAAAGCCAATCTGATCATGCAGAAACGCATCGACTGCCACCTCATTGGCCGCGTTGATGATGCAGGGCGCGTTGCCACCCCGGTCCAGCGCGTCGAAGGCCAGTTGCAGATTGCGAAACGTTTCCATATCCGGCTGCTCAAACGTCAGCGACGGGTAATCCATGAAGTTGAAGCGTGGAAACTCGGAGCGGAGCCGGTCAGGATAACCCAGCGCAAACTGAATCGGCAGCCGCATATCCGGTAACCCCATCTGCGCTTTCATACTCCCATCCTCAAACTGCACCAGCGAGTGAATGATGCTCTGCGGATGCACCACCACGTCGATTTGCGCGGGCGTCAAACCGAACAGCCACTTTGCTTCAATCACTTCCAGCCCCTTGTTCATCAGCGTAGCCGAGTCGATGGTGATTTTCGCCCCCATCGTCCAATTGGGGTGTTTCAGCGCCTGCGCTTTGGTGACGCCGGCCAGAAACGCCCGGTCGCGCCCCCGAAACGGCCCGCCCGACGCCGTCAGGACAATCTTCTCGATGGGATTGTGAAACTCGCCGACCAGACACTGGAAAATAGCCGAATGCTCAGAATCGACGGGCAGGATATTGACGCCTTTCTGTGCGGCCATGCGTGTAATCAGTTCGCCCGCCACGACCAGTGTTTCTTTATTGGCCAGCGCAATGGTCTTGCCCGCTTCAATAGCCCGCATAGTTGGCAGCAGCCCGGCATAACCGACCATTGCCGTCAGCACAATGTCGATGCTATCCATCTGCACCACCGATGCTATGGATGCGGCCCCGGCATAGACCTTGATACCTAGTGGGTCCAGCGCAGTAAAGACTTGGTCGTAGCGGGCTTCGTTGCAGATTACCACTACGTTGGGGTTCAGCGCAGCGGCCTGTTCAATAAGCAGTTCGGCGTTGTTATTGGTCGTGAGCACCTCTACCTGAAACCGGTCGGGGTGTGCCTTAATCACGTCCACCGCCTGCGTCCCGATGGAGCCGGTGCTACCCAAAATGGCAACGTGGCGTTTTCTCTGTTCAGTCATTAAGCAAGCCCATGTTAATTAAATACTTTTTTATCTCGCCGATGAACAGCGTAGCGTTTTGCAATCCAGTTGCTGCGTTCTCTCTGGTAACTATATTCTCAAAATCGTAATCGGCATCAATGCGCAAATCCTCAGTTGATGCCAGCATCGCTGACATATCTCGAGGAAGTAAACCTGTTTTGATGTACTCTTCCGAGAACTTAGTAAATAGCCCCTTATGCGTTTTTACGTGAATTTCTTTTGTCAGAAATAACGCCTGTACGGCACAGTACATAGCATAATACGCCCGGTTCACGGCCACGCCGTAAAACTCCTCTGCGTTGTTATGTTCGGCAGCCGCCATATTTTCATCAGCTTTGGTAAGCCGTAATAGTACCGCTTCCTTCATACCTCAATCCCCTCCCGGCGGATAAAATGATAAATAGCATTTTGCCGGGTCAAAAGGTCTTCAGTGGTGACCGCCTTAGTGGATAAGAGTACCGAATGCTCAATCATTAAATCCAGTTTCAAATCAATAATGCTGTTCATTTCCCGAATTTTTGAGAGTTCGGAGTCGTTCAACACAATCAACAAATCAATGTCCGATTCGCCATGGAAATCGCCCCGTGCGTAAGAGCCGTAGAGAATCAGTTTGTTCAACCGGTCGCCATACCAGTTTTGCAGCCGTTGCCTGAATTCAGCGATAACTGCGCGGACAGGTACCGGAACGTGATTAAGCGACCTGTTTTCTACTGTGGCTTCCATAGTTTCTAAACCGTTTTCATGGTTGCTAACAACCCCTCAGCCAGGATTCGGTCGTTGCTCAGGCGGGGTACTTTGTTCTGACCGCCGAGTTTGCCGAGGCTTTTCATATAGTACTGAAACGCACCGCGTGTCAGGCTCGTCAGACGCAGGGGCTGCAAAATAGCTCCCGTGATGAGGTCGTCATAATAAACGTTCAGTTCGGTAAGGCGCGTGTCCAGGTCGCGGGCAAAGGTGGTGGGGTCATGCGGGGGCGTGGCAAACTCGATCAGCCATTCGTGGTACGGCAGACCCTCGGCAGGACTGACCATTGGTGCGACGGTAAACTCAACTACCTCCGTTTCGGGGTGTTTCGCCATCGCGTCACGTAACGCCCGTTCTACTTCCTCGCCAATGACGTGTTCGCCGAAGGCCGAAATGAAATGCTTGATCCGCCCCGTTACCAGCAACCGGTATGGGTCACGACTGACGAACTTGACTGTATCGCCCAGCGAATAGCCCCACAAACCGGCGTTGTTGTTTATGATGACAGCATAGTTTTTTCCTAACTCCACTTCTTCAATGGTCAGTCGGCGCGGGTTTTCGGCGAAGAATTCGTCGGCGGCAATGAACTCGAAGAAGATGCCGCTGTCGGCCAGGAGCAACAGCCCTTCCTCGGTTTGGCTGTCCTGAAACGCAATAAACCCCTCCGATGCGGGGTAGGTTTCGATGCTGTCGATGCGTTTACCGATGCTGTCGAAGAGTTTGGCGCGGTACGGTTCAAAGTTGACACCGCCATAAACGAATACCGAAAAGTCGGGAAAAACGTCCTTTATTTTCTTACCTGTTCGTTGCTGAATGCGGTCGAAATACATCTGCACCCAGGGCGGAATTCCTGAAATCAGCGACATCGGCTGGTCGATGGTTTCGTCGATGATGCGGTCGAGTTTGGTTTCCCAATCCTCGATCATGTTGGTCTCGTAACTCGGTAGCTGATTGGTGCGCAGGTAGGTCGGTACGTGGTGATTGGCAATGCCCGACAGCCGCCCGATGTTAATACCCGCCTTTTGGTCGAGTTCGGGACTGCCCGACAAAAAGATCAGTTTATGGTCCAGAAACGCGCTGTTGCCAGTTTGGTCGATATAATTCAGCAGGGCGTCTCGGGCGGAGTTGATGTGGTTGGGGATCGACTCGCGGGTGATGGGGATATACTTGGTACCGGACGTTGTGCCGGATGTTTTGGCCATGTACAGTGGTTTGCCGGGCCAGAGTACGTCACTATCACCATTCAGAATCTGCTCAACGTAGGGTTTCAAGGCCTCGTAGTCCCGTATTGGCACGGCCTGCCGGAAATCCTGAACGGAGTTTACGTCGGCCAGGTGATGATCCCGGCCAAAGACGGTGTTTTGTCCCCGCTTAATCAGGGTTTTCAGCCAGTGGTTTTGTGCATCGGCAGGGCGGTGCATCCAGTCCTGCTGTTGTTGCACGACCCATTTTGCCAGCGGTTTACTCAATGCCGAACGGATTCCCATAGTTCTGCAAAAGTAGTGAAATCAGTTGGCCGTACCCTCTTTTGCAGGCAGTTGGTCTGAACGGATCGTTCGCGAAAGGCGTGCTTTCCCGAAATCATCATTTATCATTCTGTAATTAATCGTTTAATTTTGCGGAACTTACAAAAAAACAGCTTTCGTAACATGGCGCACGGCGTCAACCTATAATGGGACTTTTCAATTTTCTTACAAGTGATATTGCCATTGACCTGGGTACGGCCAATACCCTGATTATCCATAAAGACCGCATCGTGGTGGACGAACCGTCAATCATTGCGATAGACAAAGTGACTGGAAAGGTGCTTGCTATTGGCCACAAGGCCATGCAGATGCACGAGAAAACCAACGAGAACATCAAGACCATTCGCCCGCTTAAAGATGGCGTCATTGCCGACTTTACGGCGGCTGAGCTGATGATTCGGGGTATGATCAAGATGATTGACACGGGCAACAGGCTGTTTTCGCCCTCACATCGTATGGTGATCTGTATTCCGTCGGGTATTACCGAAGTAGAAAAACGCGCCGTAAAAGACTCTGCCGAACATGCCGGTGCCAAAGAAGTGTATATGGTGCACGAGCCGATTGCTGCTGCCATTGGTATTGGTATCGATATTACCCAGCCCAACGGTACGATGATTGTCGATATCGGTGGTGGGACAACGGAAATCGCCGTGATCGCCCTGTCGGGCATCGTTTGCGAACAGTCAGTTCGGATTGCGGGCGATGTGTTTACCCGCGATATTGTGGATTACATGCGCCGGGAACACAATCTGCTCATTGGCGAACGCTCGGCAGAACAGATCAAGATGGAAGTTGGCTCGGCCCTGCCCGAACTCGACAACCCACCCGCCGACTACGAAATACGGGGCCGCGATTTAATGACGGGTATCCCGAAAGAAATCAAGGTGACGTACAGCGAGATCGCCTATGCGCTCGACAAGTCTATCTCGAAGATTGAAGAGGCTACCATGAAAGCTCTCGAAATTTCGCCCCCGGAACTTTCGGCAGACATCTACACCAACGGTATTCACCTGACGGGTGGCGGGGCGTTGCTGCACGGTCTCGATAAGCGGCTCGGTGCCAAAACCAAACTGCCCATTCACGTGGCCGACGATCCGCTCAAAGCCGTAGTAAAGGGTACCGGCGAGGTTATCAAGAATCTGGAACTGTACCGGTCGGTACTGATCAGTTAATTGTAGGTTGGACCGGTACGCCGACGCGGCTCTTGTGCGATCAGCCGCGTCAGCAACACATAACTACTGTGTTAGCTGCTGACGAGGCTGGTCGGTCAGGAGTGACCAACCTACTAAAGCAATGAGTGAGTTAGTCGATTTTTTTGTTCGGAGCCGCAACTTTATTCTCTTTGTGTTGCTGGAAGTACTGTGTTTTTACTTCATTGTCAATTCCAGCAATTACTGGGGAGCAACGTATTTCAACACCTCGAATTACTACGCGGCTAAGGTGCTGGCCTGGTCCAATGCGGCCAATGCGTACGCTGATCTGCGGCAGGTAAATGCTGATCTGGCTCAGGAAAATGAGCGTCTCAACAATCAGGTGACGCAACTGCTGCAAGGCCACCCGCCCGCCCCCGCCGAATACGCTGCTGACTCAGCCTTTGCCGACCGGTTTAAGTTTACGGTCGCCAAGGTGGTGAACAACACGACGCAGTTTACCAACAACTACATCACTATCGACAAAGGTACCCTCGACGGTATTCGGCCTGGCATGGGCGTCATTTCGCCGACGGGGGTTGTGGGTAAGGTGAAACTCTGCAACGCACATTTTTCGGTGATCACATCTATTTTACATGCTGATTTTTTGGTTTCATCTAAATTGGAGAAAGCCAATGAAATTGGTACTGCCAAATGGGATGGCACCGACCCCAAACTGATTAAGCTGGACGCTATTTCGCGTTACAAACCTGTGGCGAAGGGCGACTCGGTCGTAACGTCTGAATTTAACTCGACGTTTCCGCCCGGCATACTGGTGGGGCGCGTGCTGAAAGTGGGCGTACAACCCAACCAGACCTTTCACGATATTACGCTCGGTCTGGCCACCAATTTCAGCAATCTGTCCTTTGTATATGTGGTAGAGAATAGGTTGCAGGACGCACAGAAACAATTGGAAAACCAAGTAGAGACCGAAAAATGACCCTTCGCGAAATCGTATCTACCGCGCTCCTCTTCCTGCTGTACCTGACACTCCAGATTCTGCTGGCCCGCAACATTATCTTGTTCGACTACGGATTTTGCTTCCTGTACATCGCCTGTATTCTGTTGCTGCCCAACGAAACGAGCCTGACCTGGTTGCTGGTCATCGCATTTCTGACCGGTGTAGTGGTCGATACGTTCTACAATACGCTGGGTATGCACGCTGCCGCTACGGTATTGATGGCCTATGTTCGTCCGCTGGTGGTGCGGTCGCAGATTGACCTGCCGGGGGGGGAGTCTCGTGTTGAGTTTTCGTTGCAGGCGTTAGGGACGGGTGCCTTCTTTCGGTATGTCTTTGTTATGGCCCTGATTCACCATTCGGCCCTGTTTTTCATCGAAGCCAGTAGCCTGACGCTGCTTGTTCCAACGCTTATCAAAATTGCCGCCAGTGCATTGCTTACCACCATCAGTATTGTGCTGATTCAGTTCTTTACCCGCAATTGACAATACACCGATATATGGCAGAAACGCTTATTCTTCCCCAAACGCACGACCGCCAGGTCATTTATGATAGTCTGGTGCCGCAAATAGCTGCACTGGTGGATAGTGAGCCAGATTTGATAGCCAACTTAGCCAACAGCGTAGCCGCGCTCAAAGAAGCATTTGGTTTTTTCTGGATTGGGTTTTACCTCGTGAAGGAGAATCAACTGGTGCTGGGGCCATTTCAGGGACCAATTGCCTGTACACGTATCAGCTATGGTAAGGGCGTGTGCGGCACCGCCTGGGCGAAGGGTAAGACAATAATTGTACCCGACGTTGACGCATTTCCAGGCCACATTGCCTGTTCGTCGGCATCAAAATCCGAAATTGTGTTGCCCGTGTTCAACCAGGCCGGAGACGTAATAATGGTGCTGGACATAGACAGCGACCAACTCAACGACTTCAGTAATGTTGACGCCGAGGGACTGGCGCGGATTGCGGCTTTATTAGGTTAGGTTCGCAAAACGTAACAACCCGCCTGTTTAGCACGAAGCGGGTTGTACGATGAATCAGGCCGTTAACTGACGGTGTATATTCTCAAGTGTGGCTACCAGTTGTGAGAGTTCGGTTTGCTCGGCGGTGGCTTCCGGCGATTGCATGACGCCCTGCGTTTGCGAAATCAGGTCTTCAAGAATTTCGGCGATGACCTCGGCGTTAGGTGTTCCTTCGTTCTCTTCGGGATCAAGTTCAGCGCGGAGTTCTTCGAGCGTGTCGGCAATCTCGTCCGTAGCGTCGTCGCCCGCTTCATCGAGCCGGTCAAGCCACTTGTCGATGATACTAATGCCATCCTTTGGTTCTACGGTATTGATATCGCTGTCGAATGTGCTGACAGTTTCATTGATTAACGAAATCTGGTCCTCGTTTTTGGAAATCATGATTTTGCTGATTGATGGTTACTGAAAAAGACCCCGTGCAAAGTCGTTGAGCGCGGTCGATAGATTCTGTAAATCCTGCTGATAGGTCTGGCCAGCCGCATTATTGGCAAGGTCGAAGGTGATGCCCGCCAGATCGCGCATGGTGACCTCTGCCGTACGCATGTCATTGCTGTTGAGGGCATCGCGCAGTTTTTCGAGCGGTTCGGCCACCCATTGCGTAGCTACGTCATTGCGAACGATACCAAGCCAGATATCAATCAGGTTTGCTCCCTGGTCGGGTGTGGTGCTGGGAATGCCTTCACTCAGGGTATTGAGGGTCTGGCGAAGGGTCACGTCGATCGTTTGATGCTGGTCGGCCATACGAATTGGTGTTTTCAATAAAGAATTGAGAAAGCCGAATAGCGTTTAAAGGTCATTCAGGCCAGTAGCGAACGAACGCAGTGACGCAGATAGTTGCTGAAGATGGGCCATATACACTTCGCCGGTTGTGGGCGCGAGCAACTCCACCTGCTGAGCCAACTGATTAAGGAGATTACGAACGCGCTCGGCACCGGGTTCGAGGTTGTGCAGTTCGTCGTAGAGTGCCGTCAGCGTATTGGCAGGGGCATCGGCTCCGTCGGTATGGTTCAGAACCGAAATCCAGTCTTTAATCAAATCGTTTGCGCTGGTGGGTTGCGCGGGCATGTTGAGGGCCTTTATGGTTTCGTCAATCATTGTTGACGGGTGTGCATGTGCCATAACGTTGAATGGTTTAGTTTTGAACAGAAGAACCCGCTGCCCGGCCTATTGTTCGCCGGGCGGGACCGTTTCCCGCTAAATCCTATTACCTGACTCAATTATATATGGATGCCATCCAACTTCAGCCTGACATACAGTATCGCTTTTCGCGCAGCGGGGGCGCGGGTGGGCAGAACGTAAACAAAGTAGCCACTAAAGCCGAACTGCGCTTCGACGTCCGCCACTCAACGTTGCTCACCGATGAGGAACGGACCGTTCTGGAAGAAAAATGGGCAAATAAACTCACTACCGAAGGCGAACTGGTACTAACCCACCAAACCGAACGGACGCAGCTGGCCAACAAAGAAAAGGTGACGAAGAAGTTTTACCGGCTCATCGAACAGGCGTTCGCACCGGTAAGGCTCCGCAAGAAAACGCGTCCGTCAAAAGCCGTTGTGGCCAAACGGCTGGCCAGTAAAAAGCGGAAAAGCGAGGTGAAGGAGACAAGGAAGAAAGTTCTTTAACACAGAGGAAAGGGAGATTAACACAGAGAAAACAAAGAAAAAATCTCCGTGAACTCTGTGTTAAAGAACTTTCCTCTGTGTTAAAAACACTCGACTACAACTCCCGAATCCGCACGTTGCGGTACCAGACACGCTCTTTGGGGCTGTGATTCTGCAAGGCAATTTTGCCTTTGGCGTGGGGTGTGGCGTAGGGCCAATCCGCAAATTTGCTTTTGGCAACACCGGCTTTCCACTCGTCGGAGCCGTAGGTGTAATCAACTACTTTTTTACCGTTCAGGTAGTGTTCAACGTGATTGTTGTTGACTATGATACGGCCTTTGTTCCACTCGCCGGGCGTTTTCACCAGATTGAAATCAGATGGTGGTATCACGTCGTAGCTGGCACCGGTCATTTGGGTGTCTTTCAGGTTATACAGCTTGCCATCGCCACCCATGTAACCCTTATCATCGATAATCTGAAACTCCGGCCCCGACATATAGGTCGATTTGATGTCTGGGCTGTCAATGATTTTGTAAACCACGCCACTGTTAGAGCCTTTTGGGATTTTGAACTCGAACTCGAACTCAAAATTCTCGTACTCTTTGTCTGTCACAAGGTCGCCCCCGGTGCCGTCGGGTGTCATGGCTCCGTCTTCAACGTACCAGCCCACCACACTGTCTTTGTGGTAGCTGTGCCAGCCTTTAATGGTTTTTCCGTCGAACAGGCTCACCCATGTTCCGGGCGCGGTTACGGCTACAAGCAATAAGGAGATTAGTAAGGTTTTCATGGGTTTTCGATTTTTGGGTCAAAGATAGATTTTTCTAACCGCATCGGCGTACCGACAAAGCGAACAGAGGTCTCACAGAGTTAATAGAGTTTTTCTCCGTTTCTCTGTGAGGCCTCTGTTCGCTCTGTGTAAAATGTTACTTCTCTATCCCGTCAGTCGATTTTTGGTCGGAGCGGTCTGTGCCGGACATCATGCCTTCGGCCATGGTGCTGCTTTCGTCCATACGTTCGCGGGGCATGTTGCGGGTTTCTTTAGCTTCTTCGGGCCGCTCGCCGGGCTGGTATTCGTCGGCGCTTTTCGCGTCCACATTATACGGACGAGCTGAACCGCCGGTGTCAGGCTGGTCTTCGGGACCGCTGGCACTCATGCCTTCATCGTCCGGTCCCGCCGTCATGCCTTCGTACTGGTTTCCGGGTACGGCCTCCCCTTCTTGTTTGTAATCATACGTTGAAGCAGATGTGCCCGCCGTGAACGTAGTAAAGTTGGCCGAGTTGATCTCGTGCTGACGTTCCGGCTGGGTTGGGTCTTCTATTTCAGGGGTATCGGGCGAGGGGCTGCCGGGTAGTTCGGGTATTTCCGGCCCCGGAATCGGGTTGTACGGTGGCGTTTCGGGGATGCCGGGCGTGGGCTGCATTGGGTCGGGCGTACCGGGCGTGGGCGGAATCATGCCGCTCCGAAAGCCGTGTGTTTTCGTGGCACTATCACCCGTGTCGGTTCGGTCGTTCGGGGCGTCTTCCGACGGTAAACCCGTGTTTACTGTCGAACCGGCGTCGGGATTCCCGGTAATGCCCGCTACGGCAATGGGGTCGTCGGGCATGGCTTCGGGTTGGAACATCGACCCGGCGCGGAGGGCGGCTTCGGAGTTCTCATATTTCTTCTTATCGTCGCCCATCAATGCCCGTTCTTCGTCAGAGCCAGTTCTGATGCGGGGCATATCGTCGGATACGTCGGCTCCTGGTTCGCCCATCGGTACTAATTTACCATCGATGAGTTTCACCATATTTGTTTCGGCCTGATCAATGCCAAACATGGTTTCGGCATGATCGCTTGATACCATATTGGCCTGCTGTGCGCCATCGCTGAGGGTTGCATCTTCCATAATCGTTGTGAATGTTTTTGGTCTATGCAAAACCGATAGGGTCGTAAAAGGTTTTAGAGGTGTAGGTCAGACAAGAGCCGCGTCGGCGTACCGATCCAACCTACGCCAGCGCGTCGAACAGGATTTCGGCGGGATGCTGGGCGTGGCGGCTGGTTCCGTCTTTGATCTGGTGGCGGCAAGAGGTTCCGGCGGCTGAGATGATAACGTCAGTAGTGGTCTGACGCACGGCAGGGAACAGCACCAGTTCGCCAATCTGCATGGAGAGGTCGTAATGCTCTTTCTCGTAGCCGAACGATCCGGCCATGCCGCAACACCCAGACGGTATCTGCTCGGCGACGTAGTTTTCGGGTAGCGACAGTACGCGCATCACCGGCTCCATTGTAGAGAGGGCTTTCTGGTGACAATGGCCGTGTACCTTCACCTGCCGTGCTTCGGTGGTGAACTGACCGGACGTAACGCGCCCGGCGTCGGCCTCTCGGGCCAGCCATTCCTCGAGTAGAAACGTATTTTTGGCAATGTGCTGCGCGTCGGCTTTCAATTCGGCGGGTACCAAATCGGGATACTCGTCGCGGAAGGTCAGAATGGCCGACGGTTCCAGTCCAACAAGGGGCGTCTCGTCCGTAACGAGGTCTTTGAGCAGCGTTACGTTGCGGATGGCAATTTTTTGGGCTTCTTCCACCAGCCCTTTTGAGAGGTACGTCCGGCCACTTTCCACGTGATACGGAATGGCAACCGTGTACCCCAAACGCTCCATCAACTGCGTAGCTTTCTGGCCAACCTCAACGTCGTTATAATTCGTGAACTCATCGCAGAAAAGATTGACCCCACCCCTGCCGGTCCGGAGGTCCGGTTGGGGTGGGGTCCTCCTCGCAAACCAGTCTCTGAGGGTCATTTTTGCCAAAACTGGCATAGTACGGTCGGGGTGGAAACCAACGATTTTGTTGGCCAACTGACGCAGCGCAACGGAGTTGTAAATGCTGTTGTATGCCCAGGGCGCGAGACTGGCCAGCGACATCAGCTTCGTGAAGTTGCCCACCAGCCGCGCCCGTAGCGGTACGCCATGTTCCGCATAGTATTGTTGCGTGAACTCGGCCTTCATTCGGGTCATGTCCACACTGCTGGGGCACTCCGATTTGCAGGCTTTGCACGACAAACACAAGTCCAGTACGTCTTTTACGGCGTCGTAGTCGTGTTCGGTGGGTTTGCCCTGACTCGTATAAAAATGCCGCAAAATATTGGCCCGCGCCCGCGTGGTGTCGTGTTCGCGCCGGGTGGCCATGTAACTCGGACACATCGTGCCGCCCGACAGATGCGTTTTGCGGCAGTCGCCGGAGCCGGAGCAT
>Ga0105045_10005273_pt1 | contig 11362 bp, 3 predicted proteins | sample MAT02_FD_78089 | JGI IMG/M metagenome (GOLD analysis project Ga0105045, IMG submission 78089) | Freshwater microbial communities from Lake Fryxell liftoff mats and glacier meltwater in Antarctica - MAT-02 (megahit assembly) | ecosystem: Environmental > Aquatic > Freshwater > Ice > Liftoff... | reverse complement strand
TGTGGTCTGTGTTCTGTGTGCCACAGACCAAGGAAATGAAAAAGCATACCTATGTTCTGTGGGCTTGTGTTCTGTGTGCCACAGAAGACGGGAAAAAAGGCACACCGATCATAATTGTGTTCTGTGTGCCACAGAACACGGGAATCGTTGGCTTTAAGATAAATCTTTAGCCAATAATTACCTCTTGCTTAGCATCATCGAAAGTAACTTTTTTACCTGATTGAAGCGCAGCAATGGTCATACACAAGGCCACAGAATGGTTATAACCTGCACGTACATCGGCATTGGGTTGCTTTCTGCTTCTTACACATTCCATCCAATTTCGCATGTGGGCAGAGGTTAAAGGATCTGCGCCTGTGTTGGCTCCAGCTTCCACTTTCACTGTATCTGATAAGGAAAGTTCACCTAACTGATTGGCCTTTAGACCCATCGCAAGAGCCATTTTTTCTTCTAAACCTCCATTTGGTGAGACTTTATTTGTTTCAAGATTGAGCATGCCACCGTTAGAAAAATAATATTCTTTAATGCCACCAGCCGAATTTCCCATTCTACTGGAGTAAATGACCTGAAATCCTCCTTCTTTGGTTTTTAGATCGCCGTAATCAAAAACAGCAGTCATGGTATCGTTGTTCGCTCTTCCATCGTTCCATTGATAAATTCCACCATTGGCAACAACAGATCTTGGGCGATTATATCCGGTAAACCAATGTACTGTATCAATCTGATGCACCATCCACTGGTCTGGAATACCGGAGGAGTAAGGCCAAAACAAACGATATTCGCAATATTTCCTTGGGTCAAAAGCAACCATTGGCCTATTCATAAGAAACCGTTTCCAATCTGTATCTTCCTCTTTACACTTGCTGACCAGATCGGGTAAACGCCAACGTCCGGGCTGATTTACATTCCATGTCAACTCAACCATATTGACTGGTCCGAACTTTCCCGACTTAATATACTCATTTGCAGCCTGATAATTCCAACCAGAACGGCGTTGAGTACCAATCTGAACTATCTTTTTAGACTCTTCAACAGCTTTTAAAATAGCCCGGGCATCATCCATAGTGTTGGCCATAGGCTTTTCTATATATGCATCACGTCCAGCTTTTACTGCTTCAATTCCGTGGAGTGCATGCTGAAAATCGGCTGTGGCTATAATAACCGCATCCACATTTTTGTTGGCATATAATTCATCATTATTTCTTGCACTGAATATAGAATTGTTGCCAGTTGTTTCTTTTAAAAAGGCAGCACCTTCTTCTCTGCGCAGTTTCCAAATGTCGGACAAGGCCACAATTTCCATATTTAGTTCCTTTGCATGGTTCATAAAACTAGGGATCAGAGATTGTTTGGATCGCATCGCATATCCAACAATACCCACTTTAACCCGATCGTTGGCGCCAAGAATCCGGCCATAACTCACTGGACTTAAGCCAAGTGCCATGCCTCCGGCGATAAAAGTTGCTTTTTGAATAAAGTCTCTTCTTGTATTTTCCATTATTAAAATTTGCCTGAAGCGATTACCATGTTTTAATCCTGATATTTTTGAATGCGACTTCATCGCCGTGGTCCTGAAGTAGAATATGGCCTTTGTCGTCTTTGCCAAAGAAGTCGAATTTCTGATACTTACTCTCGGCTATTCTGGTTTTGAAATCCTCACTGCCTTTGTCATATTCTATTGTTTTTACATTGTTTAACCAATGTTCCACATGTTTTCCATTTACTATTATTCTTGCTTTGTTCCATTTACCTGGCCCATAAAATATTTTTTCTGCGGGTGCCGGAATCAAATCATATAAACCTCCCGCCTTTCTATTTCCACTTTTTCCCAGTTTGGCATCAGGGTGATTATCGTCATCAAGAATTTGAAATTCACATCCAATGGCTGAACCGGCCGGCTTAGGCTGACGCTCAACTACAAAGTATTTAATGCCACTATTTCCACCTTTAGCCACATTAAATTCCAGCTCCAATTCGAAATTAGTGAATTCTTGTTCGGTAACAATATCGCCTCCTGAAGCCGATTCTTTTCCAGCCGAGGACCTGTGAACGAGCTGATTATCCTTTACCACCCAACCAGAATCAGGAAAATGGTTTAAGTAAACGCCACGCCAGCCCTTTGTTGTTTTTCCATCAAAAAGATTACGCCATGTGGCCATTTTGGGTTGAAACGAGAGACAAAAGAGCAAACAGGTTATTGATACACCTGTTAAGGTTATGGTTTTCATTTTTGGTTACAAACAAGAAATAGAAAAAAACATTTCGTTACAACTGACCGGCATGAAACAAAATCTTTTTGCAAGTTTAAGAAAGTGATTTTGAATTAGGCTTAAAATTTTAAAGTGGATGCCTTTGAATCAGAAATACTATTCATTTGGCTATTCATTTAAGTTTAACCAGAGCCTGCTGAAAAAGCCATATTCATCTTTATCATAGATAGTTATAAAGAATTTCAAAAACCAAATGCAAGGGTTTTAAATGAAATGTGGCAAAATCCATGCACTTGAAATTTTTAAAACCCAACAGATTAGGCCCGAGCCCCACCTAACCTTCCCAAGGGGGAGGAACAATAAAGAGGAGAGGGAGTTTTGATTACCAATATTTTGCGAATTTTGGCTTGTTTGCTTCTTTTTCAGTAGGCCCTGGCTATAGCCAAAACCGAATGAGAAAAGACCCTTTAGAATTAGAAAGGTTTTACACGAGCTAAACAATTTCTTAGCTTACAATTTCTCGTATTTGCAGGAAAGGGTTACTGAGCCAGAATCGCCTGGAACAATGTTATGAATTTTTAAAAAGCCTTTTTGTGCCTTTTGTGAATTGTTGATAAAGACAATTACATCGTTTGGTTTTAGCGAAATAACCTCCGGGTCGGTTGCATTAATATTTACAGTATCCAGATAATAGGCATCAATAGATTCGAATGCATCACTTACTTTCTTGAAATAGGTACGGCTAAATACATTATTATAATTATTTTGAAACACATAGCCAAGGGAGGTCCTTAGAGGAAAAAGATAAGCAAATGATCCTAGTCGATTTGCTCCACCTTGTTGAAAATATCCCATCATTGAATATGGGTCACCATAAGATATATTTAAATTAGGATTGATTGCAACCGTTGGGGAAGGATTAAGGCTATAAAAAAACTGACCATAATTTTGATTGCGTGGACCTCCTAAATTGAAAGGACCAGCCGTTATCAAGTCTTTAAAAGCAACTTCGATTGGAATTTCTAAGGCTGTAGAATCACCCGAATCTACAAATGCAGTTATCTTAAATTTGACATTTTTTCCTATTAAGTCTTTATTTAACTGAAACAAAGAATTTCTATTCGGGAATAAATAATATGTAGAAGCATTAATATCGTTGTAGCTAAATCTTATGTTTCCATAATTGTCATATCTATTTTCTGTAAAATTGAGAGTTCTGGTACTTTTTTCTAAATTATTTACCCATAAGGCTGCCTTTACTTTTACTAAAGTTCGAGACGTATTTACAGACCCTGAAATGTCATAAATTTCTCCACCGAAAAATAACCGAATCGGGCTGCCTGAAATAGGTTCATTATTAAGTTTACAATTTACAATTTGAAAATCTATTTCTTTTTTTACTTTTAACAAAAGCTTGAAGCTCTTTGTAGAAAGGTCGGTTTTCACAGCTTTCACAGTAATAATGATAGAATCTTTGGCATAACTTGGGATTCTGATTTGTTGGGTTACATAGATAACGTAGGTATTAGTTTGTTGAAATTTTGAGTTTAGAGGAAATGTCTCTCTGTAGGAATTACCTATTGCATACGGATAGTCTTCAAGACTTCGTTCGCCCTTTCGATGATCTTTTGTTTGGAAATCAATCAAACTAATTCTTTCGTCTGAGGTCAATCGAAAGAAAAGTTTGATCACCTCGTTTGGGTTTACTTCAATTTGTGGATTTGATTTGTTGACTTCCGGAAAAACCAGTTGAATTTCAAACGGAAATTTGGTGACAACAGGCTCTGGATTTGGGCTTGGGTCGGATGTTTTCTTGCATGCAAAAAAAGAAACTAAAACGGCTAAAGCCAAAATGTTGAAAAATAATTTGCCAAAGTATCCTGTTACAATGAATTGAAGACCTGCCACCAATCGATTGCAAACCATGAGCTTAGAATTATAAATTTTCACTTGGAGGAAATAATTTTGAATGCCAAACATACTCATAATATTTTTCACCGACCTGGTGAGGTTAATTTGGAGAGATAGGGACGCAAATCACTTCTGAATGTGAATAATAGATATTCAAATCGAGCATAAAATAAAAAGCCCCCTTTGTTTCGAAAAGAGGCTTTTATATGAAATTATGAAAACTATCTGAGCAAAGTCAAATCCCCTACCCTGGTTTCAGTTCTGCCATCCACAAAGCGGCACCATACTTTATACACATATACGTCTGCTTTGCAATTGTTGCCTTCAAAAGTACCGTCCCAACCTCGGTTAAGCGTAGAACTTTCATATAGGAATTGGCCCCATCTGTTAAAAATCTGCATTCTGATTTCAGTAACACCTTCAGTAAGTGGATAAAAGATATCATTCGTTCCATCTTCTTTATCCAAATATCCACCAGTAGAACCTTCTTTTCTAGGTGTAAAGGCGTTTGGAACTATTACTATATTTCCTTTTTCAACTATGGCTCCGTTTGTAAGCGTATCTCTATCCACACAACCTTCGGCAGTAGTAACTGTTAAAGTAACATTGAAACTTCCTGGCTCTTTGTATGCATGCACCGGGTCTTTTTCTCTGCTGATGTTGCCATCGCCAAAGTTCCATTCATAAGTCCATCCTGGCTGTGGATACCGAACAAAGCAATTCATTTTTTCTTCTGGTATTTTTAAAGCCCGTGGTGCTTTTGGCACAGTGGTAAAACCTGCATCCGGGTTTTCAAATACCTGAATGATATTATTTCGCTTCAAGGTTTCATCTCCTCCAGGACCTGTAACTTTCAAAGAAACAGAGTATTCACCTGGTTGCTCATATCGTTTTGATGGATTTTGTTCTGTACTTGCTGTTCCATCGCCAAAAGTCCAAAGATATTGATTGCCGTATTTCGATTTGTTTTTGAACGAAACAAATAATGGGGCACAACCGCTGGTATCAGGTTCGAAATTCACAACTGGCTTAATCGGTCGTATCTCTAATGTTTTGCTAACTGAATCTTTGCAACCATTTGGACTATAGGCAATCATTTTAACGGTAACACTCGAATTGCTTAATTCGGAGACAATAGAATTATAATCATGAATAACAACGAGACCATTTGCTGTATCTTGCTTGTTATCACCAAAATACCACTTGTATTTCCAGTTTTCTCTGTTGTTGGTCAGATTGGTAAAGTTTGCAATAGTCTGAGGCAAAATCAGAATTTGAGGGCTGATTGTGAAGTCCGGAGCTGGTTTTGCAAAAACTTTAACAGGGAATGTGAAGGTTTGATTACATGCAGGAGCAAAAGCTGGATTGCTGATTGCAAGTAGAGTTACGGTGTAAGTGCTTTCTTTTCCGCCAACATTTCTAAACAAATGTGATGGGCTAAAAGCAGTTGAAGCCGGAGTTCCATCTCCAAAAGTCCATTGGTAGGCGCCACCAGGATTTGTACTTAAATTTGTAAACCGTACGTTTAATGGAGAGCATCCATTGCTGGAAACAGTAAATAATGGTTTCACATCTGGATTAACTATTATATTTCTAACCAATGAATTGTAACATCCGTTATTTGTCCACACATGTTGCTCTACTCTTACATTCATTTGTTGAGAAAAAGGATTGCTAAAAGTAGTATCCCAGTTGGCAGCAGTTGTAAACAAGGTATCAACACCGGAAAGGCTGGAAATAACCCACATCATAGAATCGGCCAGCTCTGCATTGTTCACAAATTGAACGGGCAATGGTCCACAACCGGAATAAATATTGGCTGAGAAACTTGCTTTTGGATTTGCGAAAACGCGAATGATTTTATAGGCAGTATCAGGGCAACTGAATCCGGAACGGGAAGCGATTAATCGTACTTTGTAAACAGCGTCTGCCTGTGTGTTATTAACAAAAGTTTTAACCGGATTGGCTACCAAGGATGAATTTGACCCATCTCCAAAATCCCATGTGAATCGGTTGGCGTTTTGCGAAAGTGCACCCGCCAATTGCATGGATATTGGTGAACATCCAACAGAATCTGCAATACCAATTCTGGCAATTGTAAACGGACTGACCATTAGTGTTTTAGAAGCAGTATCTGTACATCCTTTATCAGTAATGGCTATCAACCTGACATTGAAAGGCAAATTTGCCGAAGGATTGAAACTCACAAACTCATGTGCAACGGTCAACAAATTGGAATCTAAGATTGTGCCATCTTTGAAATCCCAGATAAAACGGCTGCCCATGTTTGGAGAGGCAGAAAGCTGGCTTAATAAAGGAGAACAACCTGATTCTGGCGAAGCACTTATGACCCCAATTTCTGGCTTTGGGAAAACGTAAATCTTTTTGATAATTGTATCTGTACAAGATGAAACCAGGTTGTTTCTTACAATCAACTTCACTTCTACTACTCTTATCTGTGTGTTGTTGTTGTTAATAAAAGTAAAATTAAAGGATCCGTTTGAGCTGGAAATCTGAGTGCCATCTACAAACCAGGATGCAGAACTTCCTGAAGATGAAGTATTGACAAACGAAACAGGCAAAGGCGAACATCCGGAATCAAGACTTTGCGAGAAATCTGCTTTTACAAATGGCGCTACAGTAAATTGTCTCTCTTTGCTATGTACACAACCATTTTTGGTGTATGTAAACAGAGTTACTCTTACAGTTTTGATTTGAGCGGTATTATTTCCCACAATGGTATCGTAGTTCAGAGCTGAAACTGTGGATTGAAATCCGTTTGCATTAAAAACCCAAACTGAGGAATCTGCCAACTGCGATTGGTTGGTAAGATTGACCGAAAGTGGCTGACAACCAGAAACAGGATTGATGTTAAATTCGGTAACTGGTCGGGGATTTACACAAACTTTGAAGAAGGCAGTATCCGCACATTCAACGCCTGCTTTTTGGGTGATTAATCTAACAGTATGACATTCTGTTGAATCTGTATTGTTGACAAATGTGAATACGGGATTCATCAAAGTGCTGCTGCCAAGAATGCCAAAATTCCAGATATATTGACTCGCATTTGTTGACTGAGAACCCACAAATGCTGCATTAAATGGCGTACAACCAAGGCTGTCGTTGGACAAAATAACAGCACGAACCAATGGACGGATGGTTACGTTTTTATAGCTTGAATCGGAACAACCTTGCACATTAGAAGCAATCATTCTGACTCTGAAATTTCTGTTATTCAAAGAGTTGGTGTTTGAAAACACATGAGAAACTTCTTGTGCTGTAGTGTCTAATTCTGTGGCATCGCCAAAGTTCCAATTAAACCGGGTAGCGCCAACAGCTGTGCCTAAAAAGTCGATTTTGGCCGGGCTGCAAGCTATTTCAGGCAAAGCGTTGATGACTCCTGCATTTGGTTTTGGGAAAACTGTAACCGTAGAAACTGCAGTATCGGTACAATTTGGATCAAGGGCAGACCTGGATATTAATTTCACCTGGTATGTTTTATTAACAAATCCATTATTCACAAATACGTAGCTGAAATTATTAAGCAAAGTGCTCACCAACTGACCATCTACATACCAGTTCACAAGATTTCCTGCTGCTGATTGATTGGTAAAACGTACCCGAAGTGGCGAACAGTTTGAATCCAGATTTTGAACAAATCCAGCTTGTACAAAAGGAGAAACATTAAACTGTTTTTCGATGCTGTTCACACAGCCTTTGCTGGTATAGGTAAGCAGTTTCACCCTTACATTTTTGATCTGAGAAGATACATTTTCAATGATAGTATCAAAATTCAAACTTGTATTTTCTGTTTGAAATCCATTAGAATTGAGCACCCAAACCGAAGAATCTGCCAATTGAGCTTGATTGATAAAACTAACTGCAAGCGGCTGACAGCCAGAAGTTGGCACTATGCTAAACTCGGGAATAGGTCTTGGATACACACAAACTTTGAAATAAGCTGTATCTGAACATTCTATGCCTATTTTTTGTGTTATTAATCTAACTGTGTGACATTCTGTACTATCAGAAGTGTTTACAAAAACGAAGTTGGGATTCACCAAAGTACTGCTGCCCAAACCTCCAAAATTCCAGGTATATTGATTGGCATTCCTTGACTGAGACCCAGAGAATGAAGCTGAAAAGGGCGTACAACCAATGCTGTCGTTTGACAATATTATTGCACCAACCAAAGGCCGAACCGTTATATTTTTAAATGTTGTATCGGTGCAACCGTTTTGGTTTCCAGCAATTAAACGAACTCTGAAAATCCGGTTATTGAAAGAGTTGTTATTAAAGAATACATGTTCAAGACTTTGGCTGGATGTATCAAATTCAGCACCATCTCCAAAATTCCAATTGAATTGATTGGCACCAACTGCCGACCCAACAAAACCAATTGTAGCAGGACTACAAGCAATTTCCGGAATGGCAGTAAGCACACCTGCATCAGGTTTTGGATAAACCATTACTATAGAATTAGCAGTATCTGTACATTGAGGCGAAAGAGCGGAACTTGCAACCAATTGAACTTTATAAACTTTGTTAGAAAAGCCCGTATTCTCAAATGTATAATTAAGTGTGCCTAAAGTTGAACTCACCAACTGTCCGTTAACTAACCATTTTACCAGATTTCCAGAAAGTGACTGGTTCACCATGCGTACTTTTAAAGGCGCACAACCTGTGAAAGCTGACTGGTTAAAAGCAGCCTTAATGTCTGGATAAATAGTAACAATACGGGTTTTGGTATCTGAGCAACCCAACTGATTGGTAGCAGTAAGGCTGATTTCCACATTTAGATTCAGATTGCTTTGATCGTTTACAAAAACTGTATCAAAATTGGCAACGGTGGCCGGAATGTTAACCGTTTGACCGTTTCCTGAAAAGGTATAAGTAGCAGATGTATAACCAGTTGTAAGGTTGGTAATGCTTACTGGTAATGGATTACAACCTAGAGTTGGATTTGGCGCAAAGTCTGTGACCGGTTTTGGATACACCCTAAGTTTGAAAATTGTGGTGTCCGGGCAATTAATACCAGAACGATCCGTAACCAACTGAACTGTATAGTTTTGGATGGTATCTGATAGATTGTTATACACTTTTACCGGAGTTGCAAGGCTTGAAGAAGAGCCATCTCCAAAATCCCATGTATATAAATTGGAGTTAACTGAATTCAATCCGCTTAATCCCACTGAATATGGCGTACAACCCAAAGTATCCGGAGAATTTATAACTGCTTTTACCGTTGGTTTGATGCTTACCAGTTTTGAAGAGTTATCAAAACAACCAAAGGAATTGCTCACCAAAAGTTTAACATTAAAATTTCGGGTAGTCAGGCTAGCATTGTTTACAAACGTATGGCTTACAGTAGCAATATTGGTATCTAAAACAGAACCATCGTTGAAATCGTACTGAAATCTGGTAGCGCCCAAAGCATTGCTGAAAAGGCTGATGTTTACAGGCGAACAACCATTGTCTGGCACAGCACCCAAAACGCTTGCAACTGGTTTTGGAAATACTGTCACAAAACGAACCGCAGTATCCATACAACCAACATTCAAGACACTTGCTACCAATAATTTAACTTCAAATATTTTGACATTCTGGGTGGAATTGACAAAGCTGTAATTGAATTGGTTGGCGGCATTATTCACCAAAACACCATCTACAAACCAGCTCGCAGAAGAACCAGGTGCAGAAAGATTGGTGAAATTAACAGCCAATGGTGTACAACCAGAATCGGCACTTTGTACAAAATCGGCATTTACAAAAGGACTCACCGATATTAATTTTGAAGATTGTGCTACACAGCCTTGACCAGACGTTACAAACAATTCAGCCTTAACGATTTGATTAATAGACGTATTGTTTTTAAAAGTAGAATCGAATCCAGCCAAACCTTGAATGGTGTCTATGGATGGCCCTCCGGTCAAAATCCAATATCCTGAAACGGCAAGTGTAGAATTGTTGGTAAATGTGACCTTAAGAGGCTGACAACCAGCATTTGGGCTTGCATCGAAATTTGAAACAGGTTTTGGATTTACTTTTACAGAAACGAAAGCAGTATCAGGACAACCAATGCCGGATCTGTCTGCAATTAATCGTATTCTGAATGTTCTGGAGGTATCGCTGGTGTTGGTAAAAATTCTACTCACACTGGACCCTGTGGCAGAACTACCTAAACCAAAATTCCAGACATAAGAGTTGGCATTAACCGAAGCTGCACCTGAAAAAGAAACTGAAAGCGGGCTGCAACCAACTGAATCAGAGGCTATAATTCCGGCTGTTACATTTGGTCTTACATTCACAATGGAGAATGTACTATCAGCACAACCATAGGTATTAATCGCAACCTGCCAAACAGTAAATTGGGCATTGATGGTTGAATTCAAATTATAAAATGTATGGCGGGCCTGCTGAGAATTGGTGTCAATGGTAAATCCATCTCCAAAATCCCAGATAAAACGTTTCGCAAATTGAGCAGAACCCGTAAAGTTTACCTGAAGTGGTGAACATCCATTTTCAATTGAAGCGAAGATGTTGCCAGCCAATGGTTTTGGAAATATCGTTATAACCTTTGAAGCAGTATCTTCACAAGCTGTTGTGATGGAGTTTCTTACCACCAACCGGATGGTGAATTGTTTTGGAATGGAATCGTTGTTTTCGAAAAGATCTGTAACGCCACTTAGGCTATTTCCTTTGAAAACACCATTTATGTACCACTCTGCCACATTTACGCCTGGAGAAGAAGTGTTATTAAAAGTAATTTCTGCAGGTGAACAAACTGAATCTCTGGAAGCTGTAAAAGAAGCTTCAACTCTTGGATTCACCTGAAAACTGCTTATTTTCTTAGATTCGCAGCCATATACATTTCTACCTGTCAGCGTTATCCATTTTGTTTGTGGTATTACGGTATTGTTCACAAAACTCCTGGTTACGACTGTGTCCAGAGTAGTGGTTAAAGTATCTGGCAGATACCATGTGAAAGCACTTACCCCGGCAAAATTTATGGGTTGAAATCTAACATTGACAGGGCTGCAACCAGTTAGCGGATCCATTGTAATCAATTGGTTGACAAGTGGTTTTGGCCAGATAGTCATATTTTTTACAGCAGTATCCGGACAGCCAAAAGTTAAATTTGAAGCCACCAACTGAACTTTATACACCTTCACATCTATATTGGATGTATTGTCAAAAGAGTAAGTCAAAAAGGCTGGAGAATTGCTCACACCCACCCCATC
>Ga0105045_10005272_pt1 | contig 11362 bp, 6 predicted proteins | sample MAT02_FD_78089 | JGI IMG/M metagenome (GOLD analysis project Ga0105045, IMG submission 78089) | Freshwater microbial communities from Lake Fryxell liftoff mats and glacier meltwater in Antarctica - MAT-02 (megahit assembly) | ecosystem: Environmental > Aquatic > Freshwater > Ice > Liftoff... | reverse complement strand
TAGCAATCATGAGAGCAGCTAATAGTATCGGAATACGGTTAGCACCTATCGATTTATCCCCAGCTGATATTTGGGAGCTACTGCTGGATGATTTTTCCATCGCTCTCGTTCAGCGAACAGAATCCAATCAAAAGTCCTGGGTGTTTTCGGGCGTATCTGCCCGGCATACAGAATGTTCAATCATTCAAGAGAACGGCCGAAGCTCGGAGTCGATCTCGAAGTCCCGCATCAAAGCGATTGTTCTATCGGTTCAATCCCCCCTTTTCTTTGCAGCTCAGCGATCTTTGGAATGCCAATCGATCGCATCCCATGAAGTGCATGGGAAGGATGACTTGCATCGCGTTTCGAGCGATGCGCATGATCACCATGGACATGACCACGAACATATCTCACCTCAACGTCGGATGCTGAGGTTTCTTAAGTTTGATGCTCGCGATATCTGGTCGCTCATCATTTTTGGTTTCGTCGTTAGTGTTTTAGATTTGGCGATACCGCTGGCTGTCGAACAAATGGTGACTACGATTGGCTTCGCAAGTTTGACACAACCGCTCGTCTGGCTTGCCATTTTGCTTTTCGCAACTCTGACCCTGTCGGCGGTCATCAAGGGGCTGCAGTTTTTCATCGTTGAAATCCTACAGAGACGCATTTTCGTTCGCATTGTAGGTGACCTATCGGAGCGGCTTCCGCGTCTCGAACGTGCAGCCATGGATGGAATCCATGGACCGGAGATGGCCAACCGTTTTTTCGATGTGATGACCATTCAGAAATCGACGGCATCCTTGTTGGTCGAGGGGCTTTCTTTGATCATTCAGAGCCTAACTGGTTTGTTGCTGCTTGCGTTATATAGCCCATTCCTACTTGCCTTTGACATCGTATTGCTGATCGCGATGACCGGTTTGCTTTATCTATTGGGACGGAACTCTGTCCAAACAGCGATCGAGGAGTCGTTGGTGAAGTACCGCGTTGCGCATTGGTTGCAAGATGTGATCGGCAATCCGACCGCATTTCAAGTGCATGGGGGTGGTGAGCTTGTGCGGGATAGAGCTAATAGGTTGACAGTCGAGTATCTTGATGCGCGCCGCAAGCACTTCCAAGTGCTGATGCGGCAAACACTTTTTGCCTTGTTTCTCTATGCCGTTTCGGTTTCTGCGTTGCTTTCGCTGGGTGTTTGGCTGGTCTTGTCCGGAAGCTTGACGATTGGCCAGTTGGTTGCCAGCGTGTCGGTGGTTGTTGTCGTTGTGGGCGGTTTTGCCAAGATCGGTAAGTCGTTGGAGTCGTTTTATGATCTCATGTCCGCTGTGGATAAGGTGGGGCACTTGATCGACTTGCCGACACTGCCACCCTCTCGCGCATTGGACGCTGGAAATGGTCCGGTTGAAGTTCGTTTTCGTTCTTTGAGCGTACCCGGAGAAGGGCATCATGCAATACCCATCGGCGACCTCACGATTCAAAGCGGCCAACGATACGCTTTAGTGGGCGAAGGGGAATGTGGCAAATCCTTTTTAATGCAGACTTTATGTGGTCTTCGCCCGCCCGAAGGTGGCTTGGCAGAGATCGGGGGGATCGATTCGCGCGAAGTCAATCGATTTGCGGATGGCTCCATGGTATCGATAGCATCAGACCCAGAAATCTTCCGAGGTACTTTAGCCGAAAACCTATCTCTCAATCGTATTTCAGTCACATCCGCTGAAATTCGGTTTGCTCTCCAAGCGGTAGAGCTTTGGGACGAAGTTTTGACGTTGCCGCAGGGTTTGGATTCGATGCTGCAAAGCGGTGGTTATCCCTTGAGCGGTGGCCAAATGGTGCGGCTGATGATTGCCAGAGCGATTGCGACGAGGCCAAGATTGCTTTTGATCGATGGCGCACTGGATCGACTACCTCCAAAAATGCGAAGCCGCATTTGGGAACGATTGTACGATCGAAGACAACCATGGACCATTCTACTATCGACGCACGATCAAGGAATTATCGATCAGTGCGATGGCCAATTGGAATTGCTTGACAACAACAGGGGACATTAGTCACATGAAAAAAGAACTCCAATCGAACCATTCTGAAATTCCAACCACAGAGCATTCCCCGGAACTTTCCGTTGGACGCGATCATGAGCCTTTACCTGAGTCTTTGAGCGGGCCGCGAAGAATGATTCGTTTGCGACCGACCAAGTTATTGGGTGAACGTTTCCCCTCGATGCACTTGGTCCGATCGAGTTGGTTGGCCCATGTCATCGCTCGCTTGACGTGCTTATTCCTTGTCGGCCTAGGTTTAGCGGCCATCTTCTTGCCTTGGCAACAGACCTCGCGTTGTGAGGGAGAGGTGGTTGCTCGTTTGCCACAACTTCGTCGACAAGTCGTTACGAGCAACGCGAAAGGTGTTGTCAGCTGGATGAAAGAAGACCTCATGGAAGGCTCATTAATAACAGAAGGGGAGATCATCATGGAACTGGATGCTATCTCCAAAGACCAACTCTTGCAGACACAGCAGCAACAAAAATCGCTCCTCGAAAAATTGGAATTTGCGACCTATATATTGACTAACACCGAGGGCCAGGTCCTCACGGAAAAAGATAATCTGGCACGCTCCATCGAAGCTTACCAAGCCGACGTCAAGGCATCGCAAGCGAAATGGCGACAAGCCGTGGCAGACGTCCAAGGACAAAAGCGAGTGTATGAGCAGGCTAAAAACGACTTGAAAGTGGCCGAAACTCTCAAAGGGGATGCAGTTCCCGTTATTGAATATCAACGAGCGCTGAATCGGGAAGGGTCGGAGGAGCAAAGGCTCGTAAAGACACACGAGGCCGAGGACGAAGCTCATCAAGAGAAAGTGAGCAAGGAACAAACCCTCGAAAGCAAAAAGAAAGAGGTCGAAACGAAAATTATCGAGCTCGGCACGAAGGTGGCTAAGTCAAAAAGCGATATCACGATAATCACCAAGGACTTGCAAGACGTTCTCGCTAAACTGGGCGAGTTGGATCGATTGAAGATTCGAAGTCCCAGTAGCGGTCGCATCCAAGCTATCCTCGGTCAAGTTGGAACCAACAACGTCAAAGAAGGGGACAAGCTCTTTGAAGTTATTCCAGATACTACGGATCTGGCTGTGGAGCTGAACGTACGCGGTTTGGATTTGCCCCTGATCCATGTTGGAGACGAGGTGCGTTTGCAGTTTGACGGGTGGCCTGCCATTCAATTTGTGGGTTGGCCGAGCGTAGCTATCGGAACGTTTGGCGGCAGAGTAATAGCTGTCAATCCATCGGATGATACCAAAGGTAATTTCAAGATTATCGTTGGCCCGGATCTGGACGATCCAGAGCAAGTTAAGTGGCCGGATAGCCGATACCTAAGACAAGGTGTAAAGGCAAGAGGATGGGTTATCCTGAGTACGGTTCCTTTGGGCTTTGAAATATGGCGTCAGTTGAACGGTTTTCCTCCTACCATCGACCAATCGATGCCCGGCGAGGAAAAGGCAAAAGATCCCAAAATGCCCAAATTCAAATAAGGCGTTCGCTTCTTGTATTGCTAGCATCATTTCCATGTAGCAATAGTTTCAGTCAGGAACCCGGCCCTCTATTGCCGCCCCCTCAATCGCCCCCTCAATCGGCGGATAAAAAGTCGCTTGAGGAGTTAGAAAAAAGACTTCGCGAACGAGTCAAGGATTCGCAGGAGGACGACGGCCGGGGGCTGAGAATGGGGCCTATACGCGATGGTGCTCGGCGACTGGACGATCCGACAGGAGAAGCCGACCTCAACACCAAGCCTCAAAATACCAACGAGGCAAGTAATCCAAATTCCGCAGCGGTTCGCGAAACAGTGCCGACACCGGAGTCTGACGCTCAGGCTATGGGGCAACGGCTACAGCTATCGGATGTGATCGCCTCGACCTATCGCGCTTTTCCGTTACTGGAAATTGCTCGGCTGCAAGCGGGTGTTGCGGCAGGTCAGCAGACGTCAGCGTTGGGTGCTTATGACGTTATACTTGAGTATTACAGCCTCAATCAACCGGTTAGTTTTTACGAGACCTATCGCAATGGCCTTGGGGTTGCTCGCCAGTTGTGGTGGGGTGGCTATGCGAGCGCCGGTTATCGCGTTGGGCGTGGTAGTTTTGAGCCTTGGTACAAGGAGCGTGAAACGAACGACGGAGGGGAATTTAAGATTGCTCTTATGCAGCCTCTGTTGCAAGGAAGGGCCATCGATCCCTATCGCGTCGAATTGTTTCAAGCCAATCTGCGTCGCCAAGCGGTTGGTCCTGAGATCCAAAATCAGATTCTAATGGCTAGCCAAGATGCAGCCAGAGCGTTCTGGGGTTGGGTTGAGATAGGAAATGTTCTCAAAGCCCAGGAGCGTTTACTTGAGATCGCTGTCAAACGTGGTGAACAGCTTGAGCGAACGAAGGCCGCGGGAGCTGCATCCAATCTGGAGCTGTCCCTGAATGCACAACAGATCTACGAACGGCAACTTAAAGTCAATGAGACACGGCAAAAGTTTCGAGATAGCGCGTTCAAGCTTTCGCTGTTTCTAAGAGACGAGGGGGGAAATCCAATGCTGGTTCCACCGGAATGGTTGCCAGCGGACTTCCCTGAAATCAGGACGTTGCCGGTGGGTGATTTCAATGTTGACTTTCAGACCGCTCTGAGAAGTCGTCCCGAGCTTTCCTTGATCGACCTGGATCGGCAATCAACGCGGTGGGACCTGACGCTCGCACGGAATCAGCTCCTCCCAAACGTGGACTTCGCATTGCAAACGAGCCAGGATGTGGGGGCTGGAACAAGCAGCATCAACGACAAGGGAGATTTTCAGGTCGAGGCCGGCGTAACCGGCGGTGTTCCGATCCAACGACGCAAGGCGAGCGGAAAAATCCAAGGTACCGAACAAAAGCTGATGCAGATTGCTCAAAAGGCGGCTTGGCAACGAAACAAAATCGAAGTGGAATTGCGAACCGCTCGCAACGCCTTGGACATCGCCCAACTAAATGTGATCGCTGCGCGAGAATTGCTCAAGCAAGCCAACATTACATTGGAAATTTTTCGGCGGTCGGAGGAGGCTGGCAGAACCGACCTGTTCTTTTTGTTGACCCAAGAGATCAAGGTCAACGATAGTGAAGTGAAGTTGCTAGAAGCCGAGCGAGACTTTTTCACGGCGCTGGCCGCCATGCAAGCAGCGTTAGGTTTGGACCCACTCGAGCAAGCTGCGGGGTTGGTGATTCGCTAGCATCGTCCGGAAAATAACTGTCTGAACTTGTAGCGAATCTTGTTAAAGATCCCGAGTGGGAGGATCTTTAACAAGATCCACTACGACTTTAATTTACCGCACGATGCTTAGGTGTAAGTGTTTCGTCAGAACTTATTCAAAGCAGTGTCCTTCAGCCTGGTGTCTTAACACAGCCCGGTGGGCGAAACCTAATTCCAGCCCGGAGGGCGACACATTTTTGCCGGTGAGCGTCAGCCAAGTGGCACTCACTTTGTGAACCGTAAGCGCTAGCTTCGGGCCTAAATTGATGGAAAAGTCAACTAAACTGCAGCCCGCGGCTAGCGCCGTCGGTTCACTCAACTGAAGACTAAACACAAAAAACGTAAGGAACCTCCAGTTTTAACGCTAGCCGCCAGCTCCTAGAAACACCGGCGGCTAGCGATTCACTGCGACTATCTGTCTCGAATGACGCGAATTGGAACTCCAGTTGATGGTCCGATCGTAACGTTTCGCCGCTTGGGAACAACCGGTGCGGAATCAACCAACTCGAACTCAAACCTTTTAATAAGGGTACCAAGAACGATCGCCATTTCGTACGATGCGAATGCCGCTCCTATACATCTACGATGCCCTCCTCCGAACGGCATGTACTCGAAGGGAGAATAGCTGCGCTCAATAAACCGCTCAGGCCGAAATAGTTCTGGCTCCGGAAAAGTTGTTGGGTTGTGGTGTGCCAACACGGTTGCTGGCGCTACTGCCATTCCAGCGGGCAACAGGTAATCTCCTAATTGCAGCGGGGCCTTCAGTTTCCGTAGGGTCTCGGTAACGATGGGATGAATCCGCAAAGTTTCCTGGACCGTCGCTTTCAAATACGGTGCCGTCGAAAGGCTAGTTGGTGAATCCTCTCCAAGCACGTCGAGCTCATTCCTCAAGCTTGTCAGTGAGCTGGTATTCTTATGAAGGTGATAGATGGCCCAGGTTAGCGAAAGTGCAGTCGTCTCGTGCCCGGCAAACAAAAAGGTCATCAGCTCTGAGTAAATGTGCTCGCGCGTTATCGATTGCCCATCCTCGTATTTAGCCGTACAAAGCAGAGAAAGAATATCATCGCTTTGTACGTTGCTTTTCAGCCGATTGTCGATGACCGAATCTAACAACTGAAAGAGTGCCCTTTTGGCTTGGTTCCATCGATCCCAGGGACTGAACCCGAAAAACGAAAAATGCGTCTTTTTTGAGAAGAACAAAAGAGGAGAGCCACTAGCAACAACCGCTCGACTCGCATCCATGAGACGCAAAGCCAACTCCCGATCGTCTCCCCCAAAAATAGTCCGAACGATGACCTCAAGAGAAATGTCGGTCATCAAATCCAACGTCCCAATTTGTCCACGACTACGATGGGCTGAAAATTGCTCGAGCGCGCATTGCTGCATGCTTGTCCCGTAACTCTTCATTCGATCGCCATGAAACATTGGCATCACAAGGCGTCGCTCGCGTCGATGCTGGTCTCCCTCCAAGATGAGCATTGAGCCACTGCCCATCAGGGGCACAATCGTTCCCGTCGCAAAGGGAGCGTAGATATTTGGATCTTGGCCATGAATGACGCGGATCAAGTCTTCACGCCCGGTAACGACAACCGGGCCATTCAATGCAGTTAAGAGAAATGGATCGCCAAATTCCTTTGCCCAACCTTCAAGGGCTGCTCGTGGATTGCGAATCAATTGCAGGGTCGGCCGCCAAGTGCCAGCAGGACCTCGGGGGACTCGGAATTCTGTTTGATCCATTTCCGGTAGCCTATTTCATGTGAGCAGCCGACTGACTGGAAAGATCGATCGCCTTTCCTTTTATTGGAAGTGTAACAGAGTTCCCTCGTAGTTCAAAACGCTACTATCTTTGAACGGGGGTAAAGCAGCCCGCAAACTTTTTTTCCCATACATTTCGACTAACTCGATGAGCGACTGACGATTGATTGGTTTGGTTGTATATTTGTCGCAACCAGCGACGATGCATTTTTGTCGATCGCCGCTATCGCAGATTGCATTAATCTGCATCTTTAGGCGAGCGGCAACATCACAACCCGGAGCGTGAGTGGGGGGCCAGCTGCAATCCCTCGCTCACGCTTCGGGTTAATAAAATCACAGTTCGAAGAGCCGTGCTACACTTAGTCTCTCCTGCGCAAAAACATTAGAATAGTCATAATCGTGCCGTTCGAACTCTCTGTCTCCAATATGACTCCTGGTTATCAACATGAAAAAATCTTGCTTGTTATTCCTCTTGCTAACTCTTTTTTCCAACCGAGCCTTTTCCGAAGACTGGCGGCAGTTTCGCGGTCCTGGTAGCAATGGCGTCGTGCAGAACATGAAGCTGCCCGAGGAATGGGGAACGGATTCCAACATCAAATGGAAAGCCACGATTCCTGGCGAAGGCTGGTCGGCACCGATCGTGGTTGGACAAAAAGTGTTCGTGACTACGGCCGTCACTTCAGGAAAAAAGAACATGAACTCCGAGCACACTTGGAAAGTGATCTGTCTTAATGCGGCCAATGGTCAGGAAATTTGGTCCAAGGATGCTATCAAAAGCCAGCCGCGATTAGGGACGCACCGGGATAACACGTACGCCTCGGAGACGCCAGTGACCGACGGCAAGCATATTGTGGTTTACTTCGGTATGATGGGATTGTTTTGCTACGACTTGGATGGCAAAGAACTTTGGAAGGAGGACCTCGGAAACTTCCCGATGCAAAACGAATGGGGAACATCGAGCTCTCCGATCATTCACGATGGGTTGCTCTTTCTGCAAATAGACAACGAACAAAAGTCTTTCCTTGTCGCGTACGACGTAGCAACTGGTAAAGAAAAATGGCGTACGGATCGAGAGGAAGCTTCCAACTGGGGATCGCCTATTTTATGGACCAATGCCAAACGAACGGAATTAGTGACGGCAGGAAGAACGATTCGATCCTACAACCCAGCGGATGGAGCGCTGCTTTGGCAAGCATCGCTCAACGCTGGCGGTGTTAGTTCAACTCCATCGGGCAACAGCGATATACTCATTGTCGGAAATCAAGGACGACAAGGGGCTGGGATGATGGCCATCCAAGCTGGTGCAAAAGGCGATATCAGTTTGAAGGACGGGGAGACTTCCAACAAAAGTGTCCTTTGGAGCACCAAGGAGTTTGGCCCTCAACGTGCCTCACTATTAGTTATTGATGGCCAAGTGTTCTTACCCGGTGGTCGCGACGGACAACTGAGTTGCGTCGATGCTAACACGGGTGCCAGACTTTATCAGACACGAATCCCCGATGCTGGCGCTTTTTGGGCTTCCCCATGGTCCTACAAGGGATTGGTGTATTGTCCTGATGAAAGGGGGAACACTTTCGTTCTCAAGCCTGGGCCAGTGTTAGACATCGTCCGCGTAAACAAACTCCCGGAACCGGACGCTCGCTACTGGGCAACATCAGCCGCCACAGACGGAATGCTCCTTATCCGATCGACCAACACCGTTTACGCGGTCTCTGCCATGTAAGATCGATTGTTGTCGTAAGGTAAGCGGCAGGCTGAGAGATACCAGTTGTAGTTTGGGACCATTTTCCCGAACGAGTCAACGGACGGGACATTGGTCCCAGCCCTCGTTACTCTTCACGCGACGGGCTGGAATCATATCCCACGAATTGGTCGAGTGATCCTAAACGAGATCAAAACTACTTTTTAGCCTTGATTAAGTTTAAGTGCACTTTTGCTACATCCGCCATGTAGCCATCCACTCCTTGCTCAACGCACTTCTCTAGCCACTGTTTCGACTTGTCTTTTTCTTGAAGTGCGTCGTAGTACAAACCGAGATAAAGATACCCGTAGAAGCGAGCCGACTTTTTGCCCTCCTCGCCAGCCCCACCCTTTTCGCATGCTGCCAAGACATCGTCAGGCGTGAGCTTGCCTTGAATCAGATTTTGAACCTGCATGAGTGGAACGCGGTTGTCAAAACCCGCCAAAAGTACATCTTTTTGCGATGCTTCCAACCCGTTGAGTCTTACATTGCACAAGAAATGCCAGAATGCATTTTCGACATCGTTTGGGTTCACTTCGCGATGAACAGCAAATTGCTCAAGGCCATCCTTAAACCGCTCGGCATAATAAAGTGCGATGCCGCGTTGCCATAGATACGGCTTGGTCTCTGGGCTCAATTCGACGCACTTGTCAAAGTCTTCGATGGAATCCGCGATTTTGCCGCTTCGGAATTTCAACGAGCCACGAATGCTCATCAGTTGTGAGTTTTCCGGGAAACGTTTGATGACAGCATCCATTTCGCTCAACGCCTCATCTGCTTTGCCATCCTTCAAGGCTTTTTCGACTCGATCGTACCAACTAGCGACAGAAACCGGTGCAGGCCTGTCTTTCGCAGGCTCTTGAGTTTGGCATGCACTTGAAAGAGGGATTAGAAAAGCAAGCCACACGAAGCATCCAATGATACGGGGCGGGCGAATTGTTTGGACGAGAACTCGGTTTAATGTCAATAAACTGGACAAAGGTCTGCCCCATCTGTTACGGGAATGAATTCTGGTTAAATTGAACTTCGTCCAGTATACGTTCCCGATCCCAAACCTGCATACCCAATCATGGCTCACTCAATTCTCATCAAAAACGCAACCGTCATTCTCCCAAATGGTCGTGCCCTGACGAATCTACTGATCGAAAACGGAAAAATTGCAAGTGTCGATGCTGCACCAACGACATCGGCAAACGAAGTTATCGACGCAACGGGGCTCGTACTCTTTCCTGGCCTGATCGACGACCAAGTGCATTTTCGTGAGCCGGGCCTTACACACAAAGAAGACCTTTACACCGCTTCGCGAGCATGTGCAGCAGGCGGGGTCACTTCGTTTTTGGAAATGCCCAACACAAAACCCGCCGCGATCAATCAAAGCCTCATTGAGGACAAATACCAATTGGCCTCCACCAAGTCGATCGTCAACTACGGCTTCTACATCGGCGCTACAGCAACCAACATTGAATCACTGACAAAAGCAACCGGAGTACCTGGAATCAAGATCTTCATCGGTTCGAGCACTGGCAACTTGTTGGTCGATGAGCAAGATGCACTCGAAAGGATTTTTGCGGAAACAAAGCTTCCGATCTGCGCTCACTGTGAGGATGAAACAACCGTGAAGCAGAACCAAGCGAGGCTTGGCCCAAATCTGACGCTTGCCGACCACTCCAGAATTCGCGACGAGGCCGCAGCCATGATCGCGACGCGCAGAGTGATCGATTTGGCAAAGCGACACAACCACCGCTTTCATGTTTTGCACGTTAGCACTGCCGCTGAGGTCCCTATCCTATCCGATCACGCCAACCTGATTACCGCAGAGCTCTGTCCGCACCATTGGCACTTCAACGTAGACGACTATCCTCGCCTCGGCTCTCTGATCCAAATGAATCCATCGATCAAAACCAAAGCCGACAACCAGAAACTATGGCAAGCGTTGCTGGATGGCCATATCCAAGTGGTTGCAACGGACCATGCACCTCATACCTTAGAGGAAAAAGCACAACCTTACCCAGCCTCACCGAGTGGTCTGCCGGCTGTCGAAAACTATTTCTCATTGCTTTTGGACAGAGCATCGCGTGGCGAATGCACTTGGGAGCAGATAGCCAGCTGGACGAGCGACGCACCTGCTCGCGTATGGGGCATCGTTGGTAAAGGACGCATCGAGGTGGGTTACGATGCCGACCTAGTCCTGGTGGATACGAATGAAACCCGCACGATTGAAAACGCCAAACAACATACAAAGAGCAAGTGGTCTCCATGGGCAGGCGAAACGCTTCGAGGCTGGCCAACCCAAGTCTTCGTCGGTGGCCGAACCGTTTATTTTGAGGGCAAGATCGCAACCGAGCTTCCAGCCAAACGATTGCAATTCGACCATTCGCTAGGTGGGTATTGGAATACTCCAAACGGAGTAGGGCCAGTATAGTACAGCTCTTCGAGGTTGTGATTTTGCAGTAGCAGGCATATTCCATGTGCCGTCCGCAATTCAAAAACCTTTGGTTTTTGCGGCTACGGCACACGGAGTGTGCCTGCTATTTTTAAAGCGATTCAAAAAAATCACAACCTCTCCGACCCGTGTTCATGTGTAGCACGGCTCTCCGAGCCGTAAATCTGGTCGCGAAGAGAAAAGGCACTGTTGATTACAT
>Ga0105045_10005271_pt1 | contig 11363 bp, 15 predicted proteins | sample MAT02_FD_78089 | JGI IMG/M metagenome (GOLD analysis project Ga0105045, IMG submission 78089) | Freshwater microbial communities from Lake Fryxell liftoff mats and glacier meltwater in Antarctica - MAT-02 (megahit assembly) | ecosystem: Environmental > Aquatic > Freshwater > Ice > Liftoff... | reverse complement strand
GCTACTTTTTAATTAGTTCTACTTGATTGATTATCTCTTTTGGAGCTGCTACAAACAAATAAGATTCAGTATTAAATGGGGGAAGCTCATATCGTTTGTTATTGGCGTTTTCTGGCTGAGATTTTTGTTTGATTTGTTTTAAAGGAGTTAGATGGGTGCTTGTTAGGTCTTTTTCATTGGTGAAAATAAAGGCTACGTTAGTTGGATCTTTATTGAATTCAATTACTAAAGTATGATTTTCTTTTGCATTTGGTTGCAGTTCATATCGATATAACCATCGCTGGACATCGAATTCTTGAGGATAACCTTCACTCTGAGAAATTCTTTGTCTCTTTATTTGCAATCTTTGAAATAAATGTTTATCTGAATCAAATAAGTAGGTAAGTTTTTCGATAAAATTCTGTTGGTGTTGACCTGTTATGACTTCCATCTGCAAAAGCTCGCTGATGGGTTCAAAAATTTCTGGTTCTGTCAAACTGCCATAATTTTCTGCTAGTTTATTCTCTAAAACGCGTCCCCGATAATTTCTATAAGATTCATCATATTGGTATCGTTTCCCTTCGTCATCGATTAATCTATAATAAAAACCTTTAGCAGACTTTAGAGTTAGTAAAGCGATATCGATAAATTCAGCTACTTCGGTATTTTTAGAAAATAAGTTTAGTCTTTCAAGGCGATCTATATATTCGCTACAGTCAAGATTATTTTCTCCGGCGGCAATTATTAACTGTTCTATATATTTATCTATATTTTCTTTTAAAATTGAACCTGTTTTCCACAACTTGCTTGTACCATTGAATTGCAAAGCTGGGGGAGTTATTGAAAATTTTCGGTTAGTATCATTACCTGTTACCTGTCCCAATTCAATCAGAAAAGGTTCTGTTTCTTGATCCGATTGAATTTCAGGAAGATCCCATTTAAAATCAATATTATAACCATCATCATTATAAGATTGTGAGTTTTTTGCTAAATAGGCTACAGCAAATAAAGTTTTTCCTACTTTTTCTATTTTTTTCTGACCAGGAATAATGAATGGGTATCCTTGCAAGGAAATAACAAATACATTAGTTACAAACAAGTTATCATTTTTCCAATCAAATTGATTCCACGAGTTAGAACTTAATATAAGATCCGTTTCCGAAGGCGCAAAAAAACCAAACTTTTTTCCAGCGATGCAATTCCAACGAAAAAATTCCATTGAGAGTCTCGCTAAAGCGTATAACTCTTGTTCGGAAAGAATGTGACCGTCTTCAAATTTAGGTACTTTAAAAGTCATACCCATAGCATAGTTATTAGCTTATTAAGCGTTGCTGAATTGGAATATGAAATTCAAAAATCCAATCTTCTAAACTCTTACTTTTTGGAACTCTGCGAAGGTCGCGTGAGACAAATTCATATTTTTAATCAAGAACACTGCTTATTAATCGATAAATTTTGTATCTTGTTTTATTTGATTCTCAGTATGCTTTCACAATTCAAGCGTGATGCCCATATTATAAGGCAATGTGCGACTTTCAATGTGCGATTTTATAACCTCTGCCTGCTCACGGGATGTGGAAAAGATCATTTTGAGGGTTTTCCCAAACTCTCATTTTCCACAGGCTGATTATCATTAATCTATAATTATTGATAATCAGCCTGTGGAAAAAGCCGCATTATTTGGTTGTTTGAGAACTTAGGATCGTGGATTAAATAAGGTGTAATAAGCTGTTGTACCTTTAATTTGCATAAAATGGAAATTGGATAAGTATTACATCTACTGCCATGCCAGCTAGAGGTTTTCTCACACAGGGTCAGCAAGAAAATTTGCAAAAAGCCGTCAGAGAAAGTGCGGACAAGCATCTACGAGAACGGGCATTAATGCTGTTGTTGATGAATGATGGCAAGACGTACCAAGAGATTAGCACTTTTTGAGGTTCAAATGCAACGATACTATGAGTCGTTGCCAGAGAAGGATCGCTGCCGATATGCCGCGATTGAAGCGGTAAAACTAGGGTACGGCGGGCAGGTATACATCCGTCGCTTGCTCTTATGCCATCACGAAACTTTACAGATGGGCTTGCGGGAACTTCAGGACAAAACGGTGCTGGGGCAGGAGCGGATTCGCCAGCCTGGAGGGGGACGTAAATCAGCGTTTGAGACAACGGCTGGATTAGACGAGGCGTTTTTGCGAGTGTTGGAGCGGCACACAGCAGGTTCACCGATGGATGAAAGCGTCAAGTGGACTAATCTCAAGCGTCATGAGATTGCCGGATTGCTGGAAAATGAAGGAATCAAAGTGAGTGTGACAGTGGTAGACCAGTTGCTGGAGAAATACAACTTTCGTAAACGCAAAGCAGTAAAGACCCTGGCAACAGGAGAGAGTCAATATCACAACGAGCAATTTGAGACGATTAACCTACTTTTGCACTCTTATCAAACGGCAGGCAATCCGGTTATGAGTATGGACACCAAAAAAAAGAATTAGTTGGGCAGTTATACCGAGAGGGACAACTGTACACTCAAGAAACGATACAGGTATTTGACCATGATTGGCCAACGCTGGCGACTGGAGTTGCCATTCCCCACGGGCTGTACGATATGACAGACAATGTGGGCTATATCCAGATTGGCATCAGCCACGACACCAGTGAATTAGCCTGTGACTTAATTCGCTACTGGTGGAACACTTATGGTAAGATGCGCTATCCAATGGCCCTCTCGATTCTACTGTTATGTGATGGGGGCGGTAGCAATAGCTCTCGCTATTACATCTTCAAACAGGACTTACAGGCGTTAGTTAATGAACTGGGCATCGAAATTCGCATTGCTCATTATCCGCCCTATACCTCCAAGTACAATCCGATTGAGCATCGTTTGTTTCCTCATATTTCTCGCGTGTGTCAGGGGGTGATTTTTGAGAGTGTCCAGACTGTAAAACACCTCATGGCAACGGCAACCACTCGTACAGGACTCAAAGTGTTTACGACGATTCTCGATAAAACCTATCAAACGGGCCGAAAAGTGGCTCTTGAATTCAAATCAAATATGAAGATTGTTTTTGATGAATTCTTGCCGCAATGGAATTACACCGCTAAACCAGAGTTACAGGTTATTTAATCCACGATCCTTACCACCCTTAAGGCTAATTCCCCTTCTTTACCGTTGCCAACTTCATTTAATGCTTACAAATCAAAATCAAGGCTGAATGTTTCACCATCAGAATCCTCTTCTTTTTCCTCTGTAATTGGAGTTGAAGTCCTTGAGTGTAGTTGATTTGACTCAGTATTAATCGGTGTGTTTGCTGCAAGTTGTGCAGGTAATCCAGCTTTGATAAAAACAAAATAGCAATCAATTATAAAGTAAAGCGTCTCCAGGTAACTTTTACCTAGTTGTTGCGATTCTGCAAATATCCGCTCTCGGTAATTATCTTTGAGCCGAACTTTTTCCGGTGCTAAATCTTGTTTATCTGCCATTGCTATAGTTTCCCAGATGTGCTTGTTGGATTCTTGCTCAGGATGGTTTTTGCCATCTCTAAAAGCCCAAAGACATTAGCTTCCACTGGATTGTCCAGGATTTTAAACCCGTTCTTCTCTAACAGTTTCCTAAATCCTGGTAATAGGCAACCTCCACCAATCGCCCAGATTTCATCCCCTTGGTGCTTGGCATCAAGTGTCAAATTCACCACTTTCTTCAAGTATTTTTCATACCAATCTTTCAAACAAGCACTGTATATATCTTTGATATCGATGTCACGGCTGTACTTGGTATGTCCCATCTCCAGACAAAATCGGATCTTGGATGCATCCCCGATTTTTCCGCCATTTAGATGTTTCATTTTTTGGGAGATATCATCGATGAGAACTTCTACACCGATGGGATAGGCGGTGTGAACTTCTCGTTTCCCCTGGTTGTAACGAGAATACAGAGTCGTACCATTGCCAAAGTCTAAAATGGTTAATTTTTTCGGTAGTTGATGCCCAAACAATGCACCCATCCCCTCTAGAACAACTTTTAGCACTTCTACTTTCACATCTGATTGTTTGCCAGCTAGTATTGGCTGATATTCTCCACTTAGCACTTTTTGCAATTCATCAGCCAGAGCAACATCATGTAAGCTGACGACTAATTTTAAATGCCAAGCCTTACGGTGTGGCAGATGTGCCAATGCACCAAATAAAGTCAATAATGCCTTGTTGACTTTGTTTTCATTGTTATCTGTATTTCGGTCAAAATAATTTCCTGTACGGTAAGCTGACTCTCCAACTGTGTAAGCACTACCGTTAAAAACTACACGTCCTGGCACATCTTCCATTTCGGCATTGGTTATATAGCTGGGGACACGAACTACTTCAAATCCTTCGACTAAAAGTTTTAGGCTTCCGTAGCCGTTATCGAAACCCGCAGGAAAAATTTTTTGTAACGTGTGAATGTTCGACATGAGGGATAAGTCTATACACTTTGATTTTTAGAAGTTATCTGTTCTGGTGCAAAAGGGGAGCAGGGGAGTAAGGGAGATAAAAATAAATTGCTATAAGTTTTTCCCCTCCGCTCCTCCGCCCCCTGCTTTTTTATCCAGTCTCAAGAGCTTATCATAACCCCTTGGGGGCTAAGTGGGGTACAAAATCCAATTGAGTCAAATGCACCCCAAGAAGCCCCCATATACACCCTATGTAGGGGTCATATTCTGACAAAAGTACTGACCTATGCTTGGGGTATGTATAGCCCCCATATAGCCCCCAATACAGTTTTTAAAGTTTTTTCATGAGCAAAATGAAAGTGCTGCTTTCAATAATTTGGGTAAATTTGACAAGTTGCAGGCAGTGTGAAGATCGTTGTTATTTGTAATTTTAATCATTTTTTGTGCATCTTAGGTTAACTCTATTCAGTGAATCGTTGCATTTATTAACTCTGTTTATAGGTGATTAATTGCAGGTTTTTCTATGGTGTTAAGGTTTAGTTATTACATTTTTGGTAGTCGGTTAGTAGAGTCCATATACACTTGTATTGAATAAAGTCTTACAGAATAGCATTTCTGGAGCTAAGTTCGCTTGTTTTAGTTCATTACTGCAAACTTGAATTTTTGCAAAAGTGTAATTTGAATTAAAGTAAGTTTTTCATAAATGCAACTTTTCATAAATGCACTTTTGAAACTATTCAATACTACATTTGTATATTTTTGTTAATCTATAGCTTTTCAACTATGATTTTATGTAAAACTAATATTTATCATATATAATGTGTTGCAACTTTATATATAGGCAAGGTTTAACCCTTTCAAAATGCACACTGTCAGTTCTATATCTTTGGCTGGGGGTCAGGGAAAGACAACTGTAGTCTTGTTCGTGGCAAGATTGCTAGCAAATCAAGGGCACACTGTTTTGCTCATTGATGCCGACCCTCAAAGCAGCTTGACCACTTTTCTGGGACATTCAGTAGGAACTGATAATCCAACACTTCTAGAAGTTCTTAAAAAACAGGTTAATACGGAGGATGGAATTTACAAAACACGATACGATAATTTGTTCTTAATTCCTTCTGATGACGCACTTGATAATGTACAAGACTACTTGGCTAGTAGTGGAACTGGTGCTTTTACGCTTAAAAAACGTCTAGCTACAGTTGCTAAACTATTTGACTATTGCATTATTGATGCTCCACCCCAGCGCTCGCAGATTTGTTTGACAGTCATTGGCGCAAGCAATGCTTTGATAATTCCAATTGAAACTTCGGTTAAAGGCTTACAATCTCTGATTCGCACGCTAGAGCTAATTTCTGAACTCCGGGACGATCAGGAAGCATTTGATGGTGATATTTTGGGTATAATTCCTTTTCGTGACCGATGGGTAGGCTTACGCCGCACTACAGAGAGCGAGAGCAATATTGAATCAATGAAGCAGATAAGTAACCAATGGTTAGAGTCTGATTTGGTGCTGCCATCAATTAGAGAGTCTGAAAAGTTTAAACAAGCCATTAATAAAGGACTGACACTTCACCAGATGAACCAGGATGAACTAGCATATCCAATTGAAGTAATAGTCGAAAAAATTAAAAGGTTAAAATAAAACTTTATGAGTGAAACTAATGATATTCGCTCTATACTTACATCCAAGTCACGAGCTAAGGTAGCTCCTCGCGATCCCTCTTTAGCTAATAAGCGCTCAACTTCAGAAAATGAACCACTAATTGAAGTTGATGATGCAACACCTGAAATAGATACATCTGTTACATCTAAAGATTTATCAGGACTACAGACAGAACTAAATAACCTTCCTACTGTTGGTAAACGCTTGGCTATTCACTTAGAGCAGGGGATTAGGGAGGTTTTAGTCAAGTTATGTGATAGCAACGACATTACACCAGAGATTTTAATTGAAGCTGCGATCGCTTTATTAGAAGAAAAACCTAATTTGAAATCAAAAGTTCTAGCTGATGCCAAAGCACGATTAGCTAAACGCAAACGTGCTGGATTAGTCCGGCGTACTTTGGCAATGATGCAAAAATATGGCGGTAGTTCAAATTGATACTATGACTTCCCGTACTCCCGACTTAGTTAGCTCCTACCTCAAAGAAATCGGTCGCTATCCTCTGCTGACTTCTGAACAAGAAATTACATTGGCTAGACTTGTGCAACAGATGATGGCAATTGAACAGCAGCGCTCAAGTCTCGCTCAACCACTAAATCGACAACCAACTGATTTGGAATTAGCCGCTTCACTTGGGCAAACCGAAGCTGAAGTACAATCAATTGTTCAACAAGGTCAACGAGCTAAACAGAAAATGATCACTGCTAACCTGCGTTTGGTAGTTTCTGTTGCCAAAAAATACCAAAACCGTAATTTGGAATTTCTCGATTTAATTCAAGAAGGCGCACTGGGACTGCAACGAGGTATAGAAAAGTTTGACCCGAACCGGGGTTATAAGTTATCGACCTATGCATACTGGTGGATTCGTCAGGAAATCACCCGCGCTATAGCAGAACAATCCCGCACTATTCGATTGCCTGTTCATCTAACTGAAATACTTAACAAAATTAAAAAAGTCCAGCGAGAAAGCTTTCTAAAACTCGGTCGCCATGCCACTGCTGAAGAAATCGCAAAATCATTAAACCTCAACCCAGATAAGCTTCGAGAATATCTCGCCGCATCTCGTACAGCCGTCTCTTTAAATAAACTTGTGGGAGATGAGCAAGAAACAGAATTGGGCGAAATTTTGGCAGACGATGCCGTTTCACCAGAAAAACTGCTCACCCAAGAACTTCTATCCCAAGACGTGGCTAAATTCTTAGAACCACTAACACCTATTCAACGTCAAGTAATGATTTTAAGCTTTGGACTGGAAAATGATTTACAAATCAATCTTGCTCAGATTGGCAAAGAGCTAAACCTCAGCCGAGAGCGAATTCGTCAAATTCAAGTCAAGGCTATTAGTATTCTCCGCCATCAGCAAAATGACATCCAAGAGTATTTATTGGATTAAACATAAAAGTGATTTATTGTATTAGACATATCCTTAAAACAAAATTTGTGAGAAAATGATATAGGAATAAAGAAATTAGTGCATCAACGATGACGAGTCCTTTAATAAGAATCGAATCACATCCCCAGTCAGCAAAACAATTAATTGGTATTAATTATGAACAGTTTATGACATTAGTTGCCTTGGCAGAACAACGACATAAACAGAAACAAACAGAAATTGAAAAAAACAAAGTTCGTATTATTGCTCCTGGTGGTGGACGTAAACCAGAAATGTCTCCCAAAGAAGGGGTCTGTTTATGTCTAGTTTACCTGCGACAAAAACCAACTTTTGATATTTTAGGCTTATTATTTGATATATCAAAAACTAAAGCTAATGATGCGTTTAACTATTGGGTGAAAATTTTGAGAAATATCTTACCAGCTTCTCAAATGGAAAAGGTAGAAAAAGATAGTCATAAATATCAAGAGTTACGTAAGATTCTTTGTGAGCATGAATTGATAGTAGATAGCGCAGAACAAGCTATAGAAAGACCTGTAGACTATCAAGAGCAAAAACAGTACTACTCTGGAAAGAAAAAGATGCACACCCTAAAAAACCAGTTTATTGTATTGCCTAATGGACAAGATATTGTGGACATTCATATTGGTCAATTAGGAAAAACAAGTGATATTATTTTATTCCGAGAAACACGAGTTAAATTTGATTCTGAACAAAAGTTTATTGGAGATAAAGCTTATATAGGAGAGTCCACAATTACCACACCTTACAAGAAACCTAGGAATAAAGAAATTTCGGAATTACAAAAAAAAGAAAACCAGCAGTTATCGTCTAGAAGAATAGGTGTTGAACATTTGATAGGTAAAGTAAAAATATTTCGAGTCGCCAGTGAGAAATTTCGTTTAGCCCGTCACAAGTATAGCCAGGTGATTATGGTAGTTTGTGGGTTAGTCAGACTACGGCTTAATTGTTTGTTTTCACTAAACATTAATATTTAAATTGTTTGGTAAAAAATAAATTTTATTTCCACCGATGTTTTTGCCCCTAAAGTGATAGTTTAGCCATAAATTATGCTAAAACCCCTATTCTTGCGTATATCTAGTTTAGCGATCGCGCATTCGCCTATAATCACTGAAATCCTTGTACCGTATACATTTACTATTGACGGATAAGTCTATTTAATTGCGAATTGCGTTAGCGGAGCGGTAGCGAGTCTACGTACCCTTACAGGGAAGCAAGCTACGCGCAGCGTCTCGTAGAGAGCGTCATTGCGAATTGCGAATTGTTATGTCAGCGTCAATTTTTCCCGCTTCTTCCCGGAGCTAACCATTTTCACCAAGTGCTGATTCAAATAACTCTGTGCTGAAATGTACAAGCTTTCCCAAATTTCGTGGTTGCGGCTAATTTTCGTGCCTACTGTATTTCCGGCTGTTTTCTCCGATATTAAATATTTGCGAAAATAGTTTGTCCACACGTGTTGCAAAAAGTCTTCAGCAAATTCGTTAAACGGCAGAATCCATTTATAATCTTGATCCAAAAACACCCGATAGGATGCAATTATCGGTAGTGCCAAATCTGTTGGCGCACCAAAACCAAATGAGTACTTGCTATCAGGTAATAATGTATTTTTACGTGTATCTATTGATGCCAGGTCGTTTACACCCTTTCTTCTAGGGTTACTGATATGTTCTTGGGGTAAATAAACAGCACCATATTCGCTCTGAGTTCCACCGTAAATGCTGCTTGCATCTAATTTACCTTCTAGATATACCCCATCAAGGATGGCGAAGCGGTCTTTCATGTCGGAACAGTGTTTCAGTACTGCATCATTAATTTGTTTGCGGATACCGTCATCAACCGTTGCAGTTCCATCAGTAGGTGGAACTACTGGTGGAGCTACTGGTGGAACTGGCAAAGGAACCGCTACTAGGGAAATTTCATCAATTGCTTTAAAAGTGTTTAAACCTTTTTGAAAATCTTTATTTAAATCGGGTACATGTGCCACCCAGCAACGAGTACCACCGTTATAAAAGAAGCCAAATACTGCATTAGCTAAGACATTTTTATTGTTGTCACCTTTATCATCTATATTGTTACCAAAATATGTCTTAAACTCCCCCCAGTTATTGACTGCTTTGAGTCCCTCTTTGAGGTCTTTAGAAGGAGTGGGAGCAACACCGACGAAGCCAGCAATGGTAGTCCCAACACCCGTAATTGGTCGGCTGACAGATGGAGCTTCTTCAACATAAACACCTGGAGTTTTATAATCAGGCATGGTTCTTTCCTTTCAAAGCATTGGTAGATTTGGTTGTTAGTTTGATGGAAATTAATTCAGATTTATTTTTTCAACTACTTACTCAAAAATGATAGTCAGGTTTTGCTCCCACATCACGTCAACCTCAGTATCGGGAATCCGATCTCGTTATCTGAATATCCTTCATTTGCCATTAAAAGGATGTTTGCACGGGTAATAGTCCGAGCCTTATGCTTTCCTATTTTAGTTACCGATTCTAATCGCGATCGCTCTGCTTCCATCAAATCCACAATATATTTTTTCCCCATGATGCTACTCTGATTCCTTTTATATCAGTTAGCTTATCAGCATTGGCTATTGTCAGGCAAAGTTTCCTTGGTGGACTACTAGATTCTACAGAAGAATTTGACATATAGAATTCGAGATTTTAAGATTCAGTTTCCTATTGTGTGGAAGCCATTTTCGCCAAGTATAGGTATATACTCCAGAAGGTTAACAATCACAGAATTGGTGTTATCCATAACACATATGAATTTTAAACTTCGCCATTCTACGATATTGAGTTGTGTCAAATGTCAAGAGATATATGAAACTTCATTAAAATCCTATACCTTTGCAGAAATTGACCCAGAAATTAAACTCCTGGGCGTAAACGTTCACAGGGCTACTTGGTTACTCAAATCCCGTAAAATCCAATGTGTGAAGTAGTTACAGCAATTAAACCCACAATCTGTTCTATGTGGGGTACAAGTAAATACCCTTATAAGACAGATAATTTCTCAACAATATTGATTACTTACTCAGCAGCAGGAACTTGGGGGAGTAAGGATGGAGAAGGTTGAACCGACAAACTACTTTTCTTGGAGCGATCGCATACAAACACAGCACATTAAACCAGGACTGGTACTGATGGCTGGTCTAATTAATAACTAAACTCTAATTTCCAACTCCAAAACACTCAACACTTTCCCCTCCAAGTCCGTCAAATAAGCCCGGTTCAGTTTCCCCAACGACTCCAGAAACTTCTGCACCGACTCCTCCAGCCCACTGGAATAAACCCTGGCAATGCGATCGCACACCTCCCGCATCTGCTCACATTCAGCAGGCAAGTATTCATAAGATTTCAGGTGTTTCACCCCAACAGTCAGTTCGCCATCCCAAGTCTTCACAGTACAACTAAACTCCCCCACCTCAGTAACAATTGCCCAACAACCACCTTTACCTCTGAGTTCTGGATTGTCTTTGACTAGAATCTGACAAACTTCGCCAATCTGGTAGGTGTTGGGGATTTTTGTACGTTCCATAATGCGCTGTACTACGTCTTTGACGATGCGATGAGATGGTACTTTACCTTTAGCAGACTCTACAGCTTGTTGCCATGCTTCGGGCTGAATGTCTGGCTCTAGCTTGGTTAGTGGTCTGATTTGCCACTCATTAGTTGGCAGAATGTGATCAATTTGTTATATCCACCAAATTATCAAAAATAACGGCAGCTTCCATTAAATGATAGGGCTGTCTGCGGCTAAAACCAAAGCGATCGCGGCAATAATCTTCAAACGTGCGGTGACTTGGTTTGAGTCGATGGGAGCTATTACGCTCCGCACCTCTCAGTTAGATCCGAACGTGAGACTTTCACCTCATTCGGCTCCCG
>Ga0105045_10005269_pt1 | contig 11365 bp, 8 predicted proteins | sample MAT02_FD_78089 | JGI IMG/M metagenome (GOLD analysis project Ga0105045, IMG submission 78089) | Freshwater microbial communities from Lake Fryxell liftoff mats and glacier meltwater in Antarctica - MAT-02 (megahit assembly) | ecosystem: Environmental > Aquatic > Freshwater > Ice > Liftoff... | reverse complement strand
CGGTCGCCCGCGTCGCCCAGGCCCGGCACGATGTAGCCGTGCTCGTCGAGCCGCTCGTCGATCGCCGGGGTGAAAACCGGCACGTCGGGGTGCACCTCGTGCAAGCGGCGGATGCCCTCGGGCGCAGCGAGGAGACACACGAACTTGATCGACGTCGCGCCGGTCTGCTTGATCCGCGAGACCGCCGCGACGACCGAGTTGCCCGTCGCCAGCATCGGGTCGACGAGGATCACCTGTCGGGTCTCCATCTGCTGCGGCACCTTGAAGTAGTACTCGACCGGCTCGAGGGTCTTCGGATCTCGATAAAGCCCGATGTGGCCGATCCGCGCCGCCGGCAGCACCTTCACGATGCCATCGAGCATCCCGCCGCCCGCACGCAGCACCGAGACCACGACGATCTTCTTGCCCGCGACCATCGGCGCGCGCGTCTTGGTCAGCGGAGTCTCGATGTCGACGAGTTCCGTGGGCAGATCGCGGGTGACCTCGTAGCCCATCAGCAGTGAGATTTCCTCGAGCAGCGCGCGGAACTTCGACGTGCTCGTCTCCTTGCACCGCATGAGCGTGAGCTTGTGCAAGATGAGTGGGTGTTCGAGGAGATGGACTCGGCCGGTCATCGCATTGCCCCTGTGCTCGGGCGTTTAGAACACCTCGCGTGCAGGTGGCGACAGAAATCCGCCGGGCGGCCGCACGGACGCGCGCCGCGGCCGATCCCAGGGGCGCCGCGGCGGGTCGCATGCGCCGCGCGGCGATCGCGAGCCGCCCACGATGCGGACGTCAGCTCCCGCAGGCGAGGTCTTCGAACGACCCGCAGCCGCTGCAGACATCCATCGGATAGAAGAGCCCGGTCGAGTGGTCGCACCACTGACACATCCCCGGCGCCGGGACCTGACAGTTCGAGCACTCGAAGCAGTACCAGGAGCCGAAGTTGCGGGCGTCGGGATCGGCCGATTGACCACACCAGGGCGTCCAACAGCCGTTTGGATTGAGCCCGTTGACGTCGCAGGTGTTGGGCACGCCCTCGGGGATCTCGCAGCCGTTGGACCAGTCGCCGTCGCAGTTGGACCACGCGCCCTCGCAGGCGCGCTCGCACGTGCCTGCGTTGCACACCGCCGTCGCGTTGGGCCCGGGCTCGCAGGGCTCGCCACAGCCGCCGCAGTTGGTGTCGTCCTCGATGACCTGCTCGCAGCCGTCGAGCCAGTCGCCGTTGCAGTTGCCGAAGCCGGCGTCGCACTCGAGCGCCGTGCACAGGCCGTCCACGCACGCGCCACCTGTGGCGTTCGGCGCCGCGCACGGCAGGGTCGCGCCGAGGCAGGTACCGGCGCCGTCGCACACGTCGGGCCCAGTGCACGCGTCGCCGTCGTCGCAGGGATCGCCGGCGAACTTGATCGCGTTCGAGCACACGCCACCTTCGCAGATGCCGTCGTCGAAGCAGCCCGAGTCCGGCACCGCGCAGTCGTCGTCGTCCGTGCACACGCCGAGGTCGGGGGACATGCCCGGCTGGTCGTCGTCGTCGGCGGAATCATCCTCGGTCGCCGAGACCGACGACGTCGAGGTCGGCTCGCCCCCCTCGTCGAACTTCCCCACGCCGCCCGAGTTGCCGCCGGCACCGCCGGCACAGCCGGCACCGCCGAAACCGCCGAAACCGCCGATTATGGTGGCGCACGCGACGACGCCGAGCGGGCGAAGGACCATCGTCTCAGCGTATCAGTAACCGCGGAGACCGTCGGTGACAAGTGGGAGGCAGGTCGGTCGAGACGGGTCGTAAGCCGGGTTCTGTCCCCGGATCGATTGCTCTTGCCGGGTGGCGATCATTCCTCTAGGCGGCACTACCCGGGGCGGGGCGGGCCACCCCTGGTGGACCGTGGTCCACCTGCCCCTGCTCGGCCTTGCTCCGGATGGGGTTTACCCTGCGATCCACGTCGCCGCGGACCCGGTGCGCTCTTACCACACCGTTTCACCCTTACCCGCGCGGACGCGGGCGGTTTGTTTTCTGTGGCACTTTCCTTCGGGTCGCCCCGACTGGCCTGCGCCAGCACCCTGCCCTGTGGAGCCCGGACTTTCCTCGACGACATCCCGCAGTTGCGGGCGCGCCGCGATCGCCTTGTCCCACTCGGCCGACCTGTCTCCCACCTCGCAGCGTGCACGCGCGGCGGTCCGGACGCAACCGCATCGCGAGCATCATTGCGATCATCACGGCTACCATCGCGGTCATGCGCATCCGATCGCTCCGCTGGCCGCCCGTCCCTGCACGCCGTGGCGTCGAGCGCCGATGGACGGCCGTGCGCGGGCCCGCGACGTGGGTGCTCGCTTGCGCGACCGCGGCTGCGTGTGGCGGCGACAGCGACGGCGACACGGGCACCAGCGGCGGCAGCGAGACTGGCAGCACGGCCGGTGACCCGAGCGCGGCCGACAGCAGCACCGCGCCTGCGACGACCGAGGATCCGACGACCGAGGATCCGACGACCGACACCCCCACCACGGGCATGACGTCCGCGCCCGTTCCGGTGTGTGGCGACGGCGTGCTCGAGGCCCCCGAGCAGTGCGACGACGGCAACGTCGAGCCCGGGGACGGCTGCGACGCCGACTGCACGACGACGACGGACACGACGTTGTGGGAACGCGTCGTACCCGGGGCGGCGAGCGTCGAGGAATCGGGCCAGGGCATCGCCACCGACGGCGTCGGTAACGTCATCGTCGTGGGCTATGTGGTCGACGTCGTCGGCAACCCCGACATCTGGCTGCGCAAGTACGATCCGGCTGGCCGCGAGATGTGGACAGTGGTCCTCGATCCGAGCGCAGGCCTCGACGATCGGGGTTACGGCGTCGACGTGGACGAGGCGGGCAACATCGCCGTGGGCGGCGACATCGGTGTCGACGCCAGCACGTCGGACACCTGGGTCGCGGTGCTCGATCCCGACGGCGCGATGCTCTGGTCGGTCACCGCCGACGGACCCGCGGGCCAGAACGACATCGCCGAGGACGTGGCGTTCGACAGCGCGGGCAACGTGTGGGCGGTGGGCTCGGTCCGCACCGGCGCCAACGACTCAGACATCTGGATCGCGAAATACGACACCAGCGGCGCCGAGACCTTCGCCGACGTCGTCGCCGGCCCGTCGACGCTCGAGGATCGGGCGCTCGGCGTCGACGTCGACGCCGAGGACAACGCGTTCGTCGCCGGGTTCGTGTCGGGCCAGGCGTTCGCCCGCGACGTCTGGCTGCGCAAGCTTGGCAGCGACGGGACCGAGGCGTGGACGGTGACCTGGAACAGCGACAACGACGGCACCGATGCGGGCTTCGACGTGGTGGTCGCCCCCGACGGCAGCATCGGCGTCGCCGGGTTCACGGCGCTGACGGCCGTCAACGAGAACGTGTGGCTGGGGCGATTCGTCAACGCCGATGGCAGCCTGGTGTGGCGCAAGGACTTCGGCGGACCCAACATCCTCGACGATGCGGGGCTGGGGGTGACGGCCGACTCGACGAACGCGTTCATCGTCGCCGGTTTCAAGGGCATCAGCGACGTCGACAGCGACATCTGGATCCGCAAGTGGGACGACGCGGGCAACGTGGTGTGGACCCAAGGCGTCGTGGGGGCCGGCGGGGTCCGCGATATGGCGATGGCCCTCGCCGTCGACGACAACGACGATCTCGCGGTGACCGGCCAGATCCGCACGATGGCCAGCAACGACGGCGACATCTGGGTGGCGAAGCTCGCCGGCTCGCGCTGATGGGGTTCCGGACGGCCCGTGGCCGCTCGCGTGCCGTCAGGATCCGAAGACGATCGACTCGCGCCCGAGCAGCCACGCGCACACGCGGACGCAGACGAGCGCGACGACGACGGCCAGGACCGCCGGGATCACGAACGACGCCGGCCCCACCGCGTTGCCGCGGATGACGTCCATCAGCACCGCCTGCTGGCCGAGGATCGGCACCCACATCGTCCACACGGCCGCGTCCATGGGCATGATGGTGAGCCACATGCCCGGCATCATCGGCAGCAGGGTCATCACCGAGAGGTAGGTCTGGGCCTCGCGGAAGCTGCGGGCGAAGGTCGCGACCAGCAGCTGCACGCCGGCGGCGAAGGTGGCCACCGGTAGCATGACGACCGCGACCTGCAGTGCATCACGCACGCCGAACGACATCTCGATCCCGAGATCCTCGAGCGGCGCGCGGCTCAGGGCGATGCCGGCGGTGACGAGGGTCATCAACATGCTCGTGCCCGCGAGCGCCGAGGTCGCCAACCACTTGCCGAGCACCAGCGACGTGCGTGACGCCGGGTTGCCGAGCAGCGGCTCGAGCGAGCCCCGCTCACGCTCGCCGGCCGTCGAGTCCGTGGCGACGTACATGCCGCCGATGAACGCGGACATCATCACGAACATCGGGATGACGTTGAGTATGTTCGCGGCGAGCTGCTGCGGCGTGGCGAGGTCGACCTCCTCGACCGCCAGCGGCCGCGTGAGCTGCGGATCGATGCCGCGGGCCACGAGCCGCATCGCGCCGATGCTGCTGCCATAGGCGTCGAGCGCCCGCCGGGCCCGGCGCACCTTGCTGCGGGCGTCGTTGCGCGAGTTGTCGACCAGCAGCTCGACCTTGGCCGGTCGCCCCTCGCGGAAGCGCTCGCCGTAGTCGGGATCCACGATCAGCACCGCCGGCGCCACGCCGGTACGCACCGCGAGTTCGGGATCGTCGGGCGCCGGCTGCACCTCGATGTCGTGGGCGCCGAGGAACTCGACGAGCCCCGGGGCATGTTCTGCGCCCAGCACCGGCAGCGTCACCACGGCGTCGGGGGAGTTCTGCTGGGCGATGAAGCGGAACATCACCACGACGAGCACGGGGCCGAAGAGGGGAAACACCAGCGCCGAGAACAGCGATCGCCGATCCCGCAGGGCATCGAGCAGCTCCTTGCGGAACACGACGGCGACGTGACGCATGCTCATCAGTGCAACCCCTCGTCGGTGCCGATCGCGGCCACGAACGCGTCTTCGAGATCGTCCTCGCCGGTCTGGGCCCGCAGCTCGTCGGGCGCGCCGCGGGCGACGACCGTGCCCCGTGCGACGACGACGATCTCGTCGCACAGCGCCGCGACCTCCTGCATCACGTGGCTCGAGAACACCACGCAGCACCCCTCGTTGCGCAGCCGCCGGATCAGCTCCCGCATGCTCCGGGTGCTCATCACGTCGAGGCCGTTGGTGGGCTCGTCGAGCATTACATTGCGCGGACCGTGGATCAGCGTGCGGGCGATCGCCACCTTCATGCGCTCGCCTTGGGAGAAGCCGTGGACGCGGCGCGACGCGAGTTCGCCCATGTCGAGCAGAGCGAAGAGCCGATCGATCTCGCGCTCGAGCGCGTCGCCGTCCATGTCGTGGAGCGCCCCGAAGTAGCGCACGTTCTCGCGCGCGGTCAGGCGCGGGTACAGGCCGCGCGCATCGGGGAGCACGCCGAGCCGCTCGAGCACCTTGGCCCGGTCGCGCTGGCAGTCGAGCCCGTCGACCTCGGCGTGCCCCCGGTCGGGCGCCACCAGGGTCGAAAGCATGCGCAACGTGGTGGTCTTGCCGGCGCCGTTGGGCCCGAGCAGTCCGGTGATGCGCCCGTCGGCGGCCTCGAACGAGACGTCGTCGACGGCGATCTTCGCCCCGAAGCGCTTGTGCAGCGAGACCGCGCGGATCATGGGGGCGGCCCCGCCACGTCGATGAAGAAGGGCGGTCGCTCGCTGGCTGCGGCGCAGCCGACCTCGAGGGTGTCGGCGCCGTCGAGGAACGCATGGATCATGCTTGTCACGCACGGCATCGCCATGGTGCCGTGGCCCGCGCCTGCCACGATGACGTGGCGGCCAGCCGGGAGATGCGCCAGCGCGTACTCACCCCACCGCGGCGGCGTGACCGGGTCCAGGGCCCCCGAGAGCACCAGGACGTCGTGGGGCAGCACGACCGGGTCACGATAGCCAGGCGCGAGCTCGGCCCGCGGCCACATCGCGCAGGCCTCGCGAAGCACGTCGACATAGCCGCGGCCGAGGAAGGTGCCGTCGTTCGGCGCCAGCGCGCGCTCGTCGATGTACGGCACGTCCTCGGCACAGACCACCGACAAGAACATGCCATGGGAGAGGCCCTCGCCCGTGGAATCGCCGAGCAGCAGCGCCTGGGCCACGAGCGGCGCGACATCACCGGTGCGGGCCCGCGCCAAGGTGAGGGGCAAGATGGACGTCAGCGCCGGCACGTAGAGCACGCCGCGCAGCAGCAGCCCCACCTCGCGGGCGCCGAGATCGAACTCCACGCGCTCGCCGGTTCGAGGGTGCGCCAACTCGACCCGCGTCGGCGCCCGGGCGAGCTCGGTCATCCACCGCTCGAAGGCTCGCTTGGCGTCGGGGAACGCGGCGGCGCACGTCGGCTCCGCAGCGCAGTCGGCGAACGTCGCGTCGAGGACGGCCTGGGCGTCGACGCCGAACGAGGCCGGCAGCGCCATGTCGACCGGCGCCACGCCGTCGAGGACGATCTTCCCGACATGATCGCCGTGGGCGCGGGCGTAGACCATCGCCGCGCGCGTGCCGTAGGAGCCGCCGATCAGATCGATCGTGCCGTGGCCCAGCGCGACGCGGACGGCGTCGAGATCGTCGGCGGCGATCGTGGTCACGAACAGCCGCGGATCGTGCTCGAAGTCGGCGAGGCACTTCGACAAGAGCGCGGTGTCGGTGCGACCGGCGAGCTGCTCGGCGAGGCTCTGCTCGTGGGGCGGCTCACAGTCGAGCGGCGCCGAGGATCCGGTGCCGCGCTGATCCACCAGCACCAGGTCGCGATCGCGGCCGACATCGTCGAACCCACCGATGATGGGTCCGAAGGCCTCGGACGCCGCCTGCCCCGGGCCACCGGCGAAGAAGTACAGAGGATGGCGTCGCGAGGGCTCGCGGGCGGGGAAGACCACCACGCGCACGTCGATCGTGTCGCCGTCGGGCGCGGCCGGGTCGACGGGCCGGGGGACGGCGCCGCACTGCGCCACGCGGTCGGTGCCGGCGATGCGGCAGGGCTCGAGCGCCAGCGTGCGGGTGACGTCGTCGGGGGCGCCGCCGCAGGCCGCGAGGCCCAGCAGCATCGCCGTCGAGACCACGGGTCGCATCGTCGGCAGGACGCTAACACGCGGGCCGGCGCGATCTGCCGGGTCCGGCCCACGGGGTGGCGACGGCAGTGGCCGGCGGTGGCAGCGGGTGTGACCGCCGGGGCGGCCTTCGGCACCCCTGAAAACGCCGCTGGGGCTCGGATGTGGGAGACCGGTCGCGCCGAGGATCTGCTGTCCGCCCTGCGCGAGCACATCGCACAGGTGGTGACCGCGGAGGTGCCGCTGGTGTACGCGCCCATGGCCCTGCAGCACGGCGAGATCGACGGGCTCCGGGCCCTCATCCGGGCCGAGTGCCCGCTGGTCGACTCGCCCGAGTTCCGCAGCAATCCCCACGCCCACCCGCTGTGCCGCTGAGCGACAGCGGGCGCGGACGCCCACTGCCGGCACCCACCATGCCATGGCGCCGTCGGCCCCGCGGCCGGGGCTCGCCACACCCGTGAAGGCGAGCTTTGCACCGCCCGGCGGGAGCGCTATCTAGGAGTCGTGAGCGACACGCCCGACCCACCGTCCGCCGGCGCCACGCATCCGAGCTCGTCCGCAGCCAATCAGACGCTCAGGCTGCTATCGCGCACGGGACTCGGGGGCACGCGCAGCCTGGCGGACGCCAGCGCCATCGCCAGCAATCCGGCGGTCATCGCCGACGTGTTCGGCGCCACCGACAACGGCCGCGTCCGCGCGAACAACCAAGACCAGTTCCTCATCGCCTCGCTCGAGCGCTCGCTGCTCATCGAGGGCTCGAGCCTGCCCGCCGACGCCGGTACGCGGCTGCTCGACACGCCGCAGGCGCGGATCCTCATCGTCGCGGACGGCATCGGCGGCCACGGCGGCGGTGAGGTCGCCAGCGCGGTCACCATCGACGCCATGGCGCACTACTGCTTCGAGGCGATGCCGTGGGTGCAGCGCCGCTCGGAGTGCTCCACCGAGGAGCTCGAGCGTGGCCTGCAAGAGGCGGTGATGACAGCGCAGCAACGGGTGCGGCGGGTGGCCAAGCGCAAGGCCCTCGATGCCGAGCTCGGCACCACGCTCACGATGGCGTACGTCGCGTGGCCGGACCTGCTGCTCGTCCACGTCGGCGACTCGCGCGGCTACCTGCTGCGCGACGACACACTGCACCACTTGACGGTCGATCACACGCTCGCGCAGCGCATGGTCGACGAGCAGGTGATGACGCCGCAACAGGCCCAGCGATCCCCCCTGAGCCACGTGTTGGTCAACGCGGTGGGCGGCAAGTCCGACGCCATCAACGTCGAGCTCCGTCACGTCGCGCTGCAGCTCGACGACCAGCTGCTCCTGTGCACCGACGGGCTGTACGACATGCTCGACGACGAGACCATCGCCGCGGCGCTCCGGCGCACGGACAAGCCGGCCCAGACCGTGGTCACCGAGCTCGTCGCCGCCGCCAACGCGGCGGGCGGACGCGACAACATCACGGCGATCCTCGCCCGCTTCTGAATCGCAGCGCGCACGGCTCGACCATGGCAGAGCGGTCGCCGACCACGCACCGCCGTGGTAAGCCGGTTGCCGATGGACCCTCACCGCCTGGTCTCTGCGCTCGGCGCCTTCGCGATGCTCGGCCTCGCCATGGCGATCGGTCGCGATCGCCGATCGATCCGCTGGCGCCCCGTGGTGTGGGGCATCGCGCTGCAGTGGCTCGCGGGCGCGATCCTGCTGCGCCTGCCCCTGGGTCGCGCCGCGCTCGAGACCGCAGCCTCGGCGGTGCAGATCGTGCTCGATCAGTCCTATGCGGGCTCGGCGTTCGTGTTCGGCCAGCTCGGCATGGTGCGGGGCGGCAACAGCGGGCTCGGGGTCGTGTTCGCGTTCCAGGTGCTGCCGACCATCGTGTTCGTCGCGTCGCTGTTCGCAGTCCTCTACTACCTCGGCGTCATGCAGATCATCGTGCGGGCACTGGCATGGGTCATGATGCGCACGATGGGCGCCAGCGGGGCCGAGTCCCTGGTCGTCGCTGCGAGCATGTTCATGGGCCAGACCGAGGCGCCGCTCACGGTCAAGCCGTTCCTCACGCGACTGACCGAGTCCGAGCTGTTCACGATCATGGTCGCCGGCATGGCCTCGGTCTCCGGCGCGATCCTCGGGGCGTACGTCACGATCGGCGGCGTCGCGATCGAGAACCTGCTGACCGCGGTCGCGATGACAGCCCCGATCTCGCTGGTGATGGCAAAGCTGGTGGTCCCCGAGACCGCGACGCCGGTGACCGCCGGTCGGATCGACGTCGACATCCCCAACCATGACGCGAACCTCCTCGACGCCGCCGCCACCGGGGCGAGCGACGGGCTCAAGCTCGCGGCCAACGTCGGCGCGATGCTCATCGCGTTCATCGCGATCGTCGCGCTGTGCGACGCGCTGCTCGGCGGGCTGTCCGTCGCCGGCGCGCCGCTGTCGTTGGCGCGCATCGTGGGCTGGCTGTTCTGGCCGATCGCCATCCTCATGGGCGTGCCACCGGGCGAGGCCTTCGAGGTCGGCAGCGTGCTGGGCACCCGCACCGTCCTCAACGAACTCGTCGCCTTCGAGCGGCTGCGCACCGTCGCCGAGCACCTGTCGACGCGATCGCACGCCATCGCCACCGTGGCGATCTGCGGCTTCGCCAACGTCTCGAGCATCGGCATCCTCATCGGCGGCCTCGGGGGCCTGGTGCCCGAGCGCAAGTCGGACATCGCCCGGCTCGGCGTGCGCTGCCTGGTCGCGGCGACCCTCGCGAACTTCTCCTCGGCGTGCGTCGCCGGTGCGCTGGGTTAGCGACGAACGCGGCGGAGCCTACCGACGAGCCCCACCAGTCGCGACGCCCCGGGATAACCCAGCGCCCGCAGCACCAGGGCGAACGCGCCGAAGCCCACCACCATCGCGACGCCGAGCACGCCCGCATCCACCGCGCGCTGCCCCCACACCCCGCCGATGCCGACGCGGTTGCCGGCGAGCACACAGCCCCACGCGACCGCGGCGAGCAGCCCGTTCGCGAGTACCAGCGCCGCCGCGTTGCGCCACCAGCCCGAGGGGCTCGCCACGGCACCGGGGCCGATCACCCGCCGGAACATGACCCACGAGATGCCGAGGTTTGCGATCGAACCCAGCGTCGTGCCCAGGGCGATGCCGGGGGCGCCCAGTGTGCGGTGCGTCAGGGCGTTGAAGCCGAGGTTCACGGCCACGCCCACGATCGACGCGACCATCGGGATGCGCGCGCGATCGACCGCATAGAACCCCGGGGCGAACAGCTTGACCAGGCTGTAGGGCACCAACCCGACGACGTAGCACTGCAACACGGCGGCGATCGCAGCGGCATCGTCGGCCGAGGTCGCGCCCCAACGATACACCAGCCGCACGATCGGCTCGGCGAGGATCGCCATGCCCACCGCGCTGGCCGAGGTCAACATCCACGAGGCCCAAGCGCCGTCTGCCGTGCGCCGGGCCAGCGCGCCCCGATCGCCGCGCGCCGCCTCGGCCGAGACCTCGGTCATCGTGACCGTCGCGATCGCCATGCCGAAGACGCCGAGCGGCAGATAGAACAGGCGAAACGCGTACGTGAGCTGCGCGACCGGGCCGTCGCCGAGCTCGGCGGCGAAGATCGTGTTGACGAACACGTTGACGTTGACCGCGGCGATCCCGATGACCGCGGGCGCCATCAACTTCACGATCCGCCGCACGCCCGGATCACGGAGCACGCCGGCCAGACGCAGGCGCGGTCGATAGCCCATGCGCGCGAGCGCAACCAGCTGGATGCCGGCCTGCACCACGCCGGCCAGAGTCGTCCCCACGCTCCACACCACGATCGACCACGTCACATCCCGCCCCGCGATGGCCAGCCCCACGCCAACGCCGATGCTCACGACGTTGAACAGCGCGGGCGCGACCGCGGGCACCACGAAGCGGCGTTGCGCGTTGAGCATCCCCATCCACACCGCGGCCAGGCTCACCGTCACCAGGATCGGCAGCATGATCTGGGTGAGCTGCACCGCGAGCGCGAGCTTGGCCGCGTCGCCCGCCATGTGGTCGGTCATCGCCGCGACGAACGGGCCCGCGAACACCAGCGCCACCGCGGTGATCGAGCCGGTCACCACGAGCAGCGCCGACATCGTGAGATCGGCGAGCAGCTCGGCGCGCGCGCGGCCATCTTGCTCGAGCGCGGCGGTGAAGGTCGGCACGAACGCGCTCGACAGCGCCCCCTCGGCGAACAGATCGCGCAGCAGGTTCGGCACGCGAAACGCGACCTGGTACGCGTCGGCCACCGCACCGGCGCCGAACAGCGCCG
>Ga0105045_10005268_pt1 | contig 11365 bp, 8 predicted proteins | sample MAT02_FD_78089 | JGI IMG/M metagenome (GOLD analysis project Ga0105045, IMG submission 78089) | Freshwater microbial communities from Lake Fryxell liftoff mats and glacier meltwater in Antarctica - MAT-02 (megahit assembly) | ecosystem: Environmental > Aquatic > Freshwater > Ice > Liftoff... | reverse complement strand
GTCGCTCAGGCACCCCATCGCGCCCATTGGCAGCCGCTGGCCTACAACGCGTTGCACGGCGGCATGCAACGCTGGTTTGCGCCGATGCTCCCCCACCTCGTCGCGTTGCCGGTCTGGTCGCGGCTGCTGTGTTGGCTGGCGAACGTGGCCGATGGCGTTTGGGGAGCCCAGCCCTGGTTTGTAGAGGCGCATCAATTTCGCATCGACACCACGGATGGCATTGGCCGACCGACCCCGGAGGGCGCGCACCGCGATGGCGTCGATATGGTGGCGGTGTTTCTGGTCGAACGCCGTCAGGTCAAGGGCGGCGAGACCCGCGTCTTCGATGCCCAGGGCCCTAGCGGGCACCGATTCACGCTGTCCGAGCCCTGGTCGGTACTGCTGCTCGATGACGCCCGGATGATCCACGAAACCACGCCGATTCAGCCCGATGGAGCAGACTCCTATCGCGATACCCTGGTACTGACGCTACGTGCAGGTGCTTTCCAGGGCGACAATGCGTCAACCTGATTTCCGTCAAGTGGGTTGGCAATACCTCCATGCACACTGGTCCATCATCATCCACAAGGAGTAACACCCATGTTCAAGCATTTGTTGGTCCCCATCGACGGCTCTCCGACATCCGAACTTGCCGTGTCCAAGGCGATCGGACTGGCCAAGGCCTTTGACAGCAAGGTGACGGCGATTTACGTGGTCGATCCATACCCGTTCGCCGGCGTCGGTGCCGACTTCGCCTATGGTCAAAGCCAATATCTGAACGCTGCCAAGGCTGCGGCAACCGATGCGCTGGCGAACGCGCGCAAGCAGATGGAAGCATCTGGCGTACAGATCGATGCCGCCACGGTGGAGTCGCACGCCGTCTGGCGTGGCATTCTGGAGGCGGCCGACAGTGGGGGTGCCGACCTGATCGTCATGGGCAGCCATGGCCGCAGCGGCATTGAAAAACTGATGCTGGGAAGCGTGGCCCAGAAGGTGGTGGCGAACACCCGGTTGCCGGTGTTGCTGGTGCGTAGCTGATGCGTTGCTGCAACCGTGTCGCGGCGCATCCTGTGCCCGCACGGTTCAGGACCCTGCCACAGGGTGGCAATGAACCAGCCGCGTGTCGCCTCCCTCGGGTTTAGCCGCACTGCCCCACGAATCCGCAGGCGGTGCAGAAGTCGCAACCATCCTTCTTGATGACGGTCGGGTTGCCGCATTCGGGGCAGGACCGACCGGCCAGTTCTGGGCTGGGTCGGCCGCCGACCGGCTTCTCCAGCACGCCCATCTCGCGTACCGGCAAACCGTCCTCATCCAGCACTCCAAGCATGGCGTAACGGTGGATGATCAGCCGCGCCAGGTAGGCCACGGTGGATGGCCAGACCTGCTGGCGCCGTTCGCCAGCGGGCAGGCCCGGCACGAAGGCCATGAAGTGGCCCAGTGGCTCGGCGTAGTTGAGGAGCTTGCGCAGCTTCATGCCGATCCAGGCCGGATCGATCACGCGCATATCCAGCGATAGCAGCCGCGCCAGGCCGTCGTAGGCGCGCGGGTAGTTGCCCGACAGGCCGAGCGCACAGGGCCGGGTAACGGCAGAGCCATCGTGCTGGGGCAGGGTGATTTCCTTGAGGGTCAGCGTGAATCGCTCGCCGGTGGCCGGGTTTTCGACATCCACCGCCCAGGCCAACGTGCCGCCGGGACCGGTCATGGGTTCGTCGCGACTGAACATCGCATCGAGCACCGGTGTGGGCCCGGTCTTGCCGCCCGATGGCTGCAGCTGTTCACAGCGCCAGCGGATCACCGCCGCAGTGGCGGCGACCACGCCCGGAAACAGCCGTCGCTCGCCATTGGGCGGAAACGGCATCTCGAAGCTGCGTTCTTCGGCCACGGTGGCCAGCGCATCGAGCTTGAGTTGCAACCAGGCTGCGTCATTGGCCCGCATGTCCATCGACAAGGTCTTGGCCAGCGCGCCCAGGCCGCGGGGCTGCTCGGCACCGTTGACCCAGACCTCGAACGGGCGTGGGGCACCGCCTTCGTCGGGTGCGAGTTCGCCCACGAACAGGGCGAAATCGCCGAATGGGTGGTGCACCATGAAGGTCCAGGCCGGATTGCCCGCTGGCAGCTCCGGTCGGCCCGGCCAGCGCAACGACGACAATACCGGTGCCGGCAGACGGTCCAGTGCCAGGCGGCGGTTGGCATCGTGGATGACCAGCGGTTCTGCGGCGGTCAGCGCGTCGGTGTGCAGCACAGAGCCCAGGATGGAATTAGGCCGATAGGTTGCCAGACCCTTGAGGCCCGACTTCCAGGCCTGCAGGTACAGATCCTGAAACTCCGCATAGGGATAGTCAACCGGTACGTTGACGGTTTTGGAGATCGCGGTGTCGATGTACGGTGCCACCGCCGCCACCATGGCGGCATGGGCCTGTGCGCTGAGTTCGAGCGCACTGACGAAGGCTGGCGGCAGTGGCGCATCGTCGCCATGCAAATGGCGGTACAGGCGCCAGGCGTGGTCTTGCACCGCGTATTCCTTGAAGCTGCCGTCGGGCATGCGCTTCTTGCGCGTGTAGGTCCAGCTGAAGGCCGGTTCGATGCCATTGCTGGCGTTGTCGGCGAACGCCAGGCTGATGGTGCCGGTCGGAGCGATCGACAGCAGGTGCGAATTGCGGATGCCATCGGTGCGCACCCGGTCCTTGATCGCCTGCGGCAGCCGCGACGCAAAGCCCGGCCCGCTCAGATACAGGTCGGCATTGAACAAGGGAAAGGCACCGCGCTCGCGCGCCAGATCGCACGAAGCGATGTACGCCGCGTTACGCATACTCTCGCCGATGCGCCGCGCCATTGTGCGCGCGGCATCGCTGTCGTAGTGCAGACCCAGCATCACCAGGGCATCGCCGAGCCCGGTGAATCCCAGGCCGATACGGCGCTTGTTGCGCGCCTCCGCCTGCTGCTGCGGCAATGGCCACACCGTGATGTCGAGCACGTTGTCGAGCATGCGCACCGCCACCGCCGCCAGCGCTGCGAAACCTGCCTCGTCAAAGCTGGCGTCCGCCGTGAACGGGCCTCGGATGAAACGGGTCAGGTCGATCGAGCCCAGACAGCAGCAACCATAGGCGGGCAGTGGTTGTTCGCCGCAGTTGTGTACCAAGAAGCCGTTGGCGTCGAATGCATGGATGTGCTCGATCGTCGCGTCAAACACGGACTCGACGCCTTGGGCATGAATGGCGACCACTTCCGTCGTGAAGCGCTCGGTGTCCATGTCGCGACGATAAGCGGCCAGTCGAGCACTCAGGCGTTCGGCCTTGGCGTCATCTTCGAATCCGATGCGATCCGCGAAACTGGCAAGGTTGTCGCCGCTGATCACGAGTTCGTGAAGAACTTGCGTCGGATAGTCCCGCGTGCCGCCACGACCGTCTGGCAAATGCGAGGTCAACAATGGTTTACGGTTTCGGTAGATGGCAGATGCGATGCCCAGACGCAGCAGCATGCGCTGTGCCGCTTCGAGCGCGCTGGCGTCGACCAGGGTCAGCCGGACGCTCACGCCCTTGTCCTGAGTACCCTGGACCGATCCCTCGGCGTCAAAGAGGCCGCGCAGCAGGCCGCAACAGAACTCGGAAGACGCGGCCTCCATCTCCGCCGTGATCGTCTTGTGCCCGGGGGCAGCACCGAGCGCGATAGCCAGCTTGCGCAGGGCAGCCGATGCCAATCGAAATTCGCCACGACTGTGCACCGCACGCTGCCAGCCGCGAAAGTCCGAGCGATGCGGCAATGTCATCGCTGCCGCTTCCGCCGCACGCATGATGCCCCCTGCGCTGTGATCGAACGCTACCGATGCGCCACTGACAGCGCGCAATTCCGGTGCCCAGGCCGACAAGACGGCCTTGTCGGCCTTGAGCGTGCCGTCGCCGATCAGCAAGCCGATCAGATAGCCTTCGGCTTGCGTGTGAGGCCCATCCCACCCCGCAACGCTGCGGTGGTTGTTCAGCAGCAGTTCGTCGCCCGCTTTTAGCTGGGCGACCGGCACCCATTCACTTTCGACGTGGAAGCGGGTCTTGCGTGTAACGCGACGCACCGGATGATCGGCCGTGGCGCGCAGTGCGTGTCCGTCGCGCGTCTGGATAGCAAACACCGGCTTATCGCCAGTCGCAAAGAAGCCCTGCGATTCACAGGGGTAGGGTTTGCCATCGACGACCGCAACAAATGGCCGCCCCACCAAGTCCGCCACCTTGCGCGGGCCTTCATCGGTGAAGATCCAGGTGTCCGCCGTCACGCATGGATTGGTGCTGGCAATGGTTTCGCAATACTGCAGATTGTTGTCGTGGTTGATGCGGTCCAGGAACAGCACGCCGGGTTCGGCATGGTCGTAGGTGGAGCGCATGATGAGGTCCCACAACTGGCGCGCCGGCAGCTTGCGGTAGACCCAGTACGGGTTGCCTTGCGCCGGCGTCACATGGTAGGCACCGGCCTGTTTCTGGGCCGGACCCGGCTCGGCGCGGTGCACCAGTTCGACCTCGGTGTCGGCCTGCACCGCCTGCATGAACATATCGGTGACACCGACCGAGATGTTGAAGTTGCGCAGCGCGCCGGTGTCCTTGGCGCGGATGAACTCCTCGATGTCCGGATGGTCGCAGCGCAACACGCCCATCTGTGCACCGCGCCGTGCGCCCGCCGACTCGACGGTCTCGCAGGAGCGGTCGAACACCTGCATGTAACTGACCGGGCCCGACGCACTGCTGCGGGTACTGCCGACCCAGGCGCCCCGCGGGCGGATGCGCGAGAAGTCATAACCCACGCCACCGCCCTTGCGCATGGTTTCGGCGGCCTGCGTCAAGGCGATGTAAATGCCGGGGTCGCCATCATCGTCGTGCGCAATCGAATCGCCCACGGGCTGTACGAAGCAGTTGATCAAGGTCGCCGACAGGTCGGTGCCAGCGGCGGACTGGATACGACCGGCCGGCAGAAACCCGCCGTGCAACGCGTCCAGAAAGCGTGCCTCCCAATACGCGCGAAGATCTAGCTGCTCGGCCTGCGCCAGTGCGCGGGCGACGCGCTGGTTCACGTCGGAGATCGACTTTTCGTCGTCCTTGGCGTACTTTTCCAGCAGCACTTCTTCGCTGATGGACTGCGGTGGCAGGTTGGTTGTGGTATTGAGCGCTGTCGATGTGTCTGACATGGTGGTAGGGTTAAACGGTTGGTATCTTGGGGCGCGTGCCAGCACGCTGTGGCCTATCGCTGGCGCAACAATCCGGCAATGCCGTGTCGAGCGCGTTGACGTGTCAAAACCGCCGGATAATTGCCGGCACACCGTTCTTTGTACTCCTTTTTTGCGCCGGTTGCAGCCGGCCTGCCTGTCATGGAAATCGCCAGCTTCAACGATCTATTGCACGCCGCCCGCGCACAACAGGAGCCCCAGCGCTTGCTGTTTGTTTTCACCGCCGCCGAGTTGGACGCCGACAGCACCGAGGAGCAGCGCCGGCGTTTCGACGCCGGCGAAGGCGGCGCACTGGTGCCGATCATGTCGGTGGACAAGGCACCCGAAGACCTGGCCGATTTCACGTCACTGGCCGATGAGGCGCGCCAGTTCGGCAAATCCTGGGCCGTCGTTTTCGTGGCAGCCCTGTCGGGCCGCGATGGCGTGGTGCCGTTGGTGATTGACGTCGAGCAGGCGCTCGACCGCATGACCGAGGCGATCAAAACCGGGAATCTTTCGGCATTCGTTCCGTTTGACCTAGACGGCCACACGGTCCAGTTCAGCTGACGCTCAGCAGAGGACCTGCAGCAAGGCGGGTCTGAGGGGGCTCAAGCTGCCGGTATCAGTCCGAGCGTGGCGGATCGGCTAATTGCTACGGCGACGATGTAGCCCACCGTGGCCAGCGCGGCGCAAAAGGCCAGCAACTGCCGCGATCGTGGTACGCCGACGCGAAAGGCGATGCGCCCCAACATGATGTACAGCAGCAAGGCACCGACCTTGGCGCTGAGCCAGTGCTGCTGCAAGGGGTATTGATGGCTGATCCATGCCAGCGCAATCGCTGCTCCGAGCAGCATGGTGTCGTTGATATGCGGCGCGATGCGCAGCAAGCGCCAGCGGCGCCAGTCGATGCCAGCCCATTGCAGGCCGCCGCGCAACGCGAACAAGGTGATGCTGATGCTGGCGCAACTCATATGCAGCAATCGAAAGGCGGCGTAATCCATGGGCGTTATCGAGAGGGCATGCCAGCATGCGCCGGGCGCGGTATGAATTCAACGCTCTGCGATGTAGTGGTGCATGGTCACGGTCTCGCCTTCGAGCAGGAAGGAGCGCACATGCGACTCCAGTTCATGGTCAGCCATGGTGGCGCGCGCGCGTTGGTGCAGGTAGTCGGCCCATGAGCTCACGATGAATCGTTCCAGATAGCGGTTGGGGTCTGCCAGGTCACGGTAAACGCGCCAGAAGGTTGCGCCGTCGCGCCGACGCGTGACGCGCAACTGGCTGACGGCGCTGAGGAAGTCTTCGGCGCTCTGAGGGTCAATGCGATAGGCCATCTCGACCGCGATCGGGCCGTCACTGGGATCGGGTTCCTTGCCCAGAAACAGGTCCTGCAGCGACGGTGTGGCCGGTGTCACTTCGCGCTCGTCGCCCATGCGCAGCGGAAACCGGCGCGCCATCAGTGGGCCAGCCCCCATGCAGGCGGCAGCCACGCACAAGGCGGTGGACAGGCCGGCGATGTCGGACAACGCGCCCCAGAAGGCCGAGCCCAGCGCAAAGGCACCCAGGGCGGCCAGGGTATGCATGGCCACTGCCCGCGCCCGCACCCAGGGCGGCACGCTGGTCTGGGTGGCGGTGTTGAAGGTGGACATCACCGACATCCATGCGCCGCCGCCCACCACCAGGGCCAGATAGACCGGCAGATGCCAACGCGAAAACGCGGCGATCAGCATCACCAACGCATAGGCTACACACCCGAAACTGACCAGCGCCTCCAGGCCAAAGCGCGCGCGGAACCGCCCGATCAACAGGCCGGAGACGACGGCACCGGCACCCAGGCAACCCATCATCAGGCCAAAGCCGCTGGCACCGAGGCCGAGCTGGCGTTGGCCAATCACCGGCAGCAGTGCCCACAATGCAGAGCCGGCACCGCTGTAGGCTGCGGCGCGCACCAGCTGCGCCAGCACGGTATGCGAGTGCCAGGCAAAACGCAGGGCGCTGATCATGCCGCCCCACAGGCGCTCGGCCGGCAGGCGCGAAGGCGGATGGGGTGCGGGCGGCCAGCGCCGGATCGACTGCATCATCACCAGCGTGCTGACTACGGCCAGCGCGAAGTTCCAGGCACCGCCGACATACGCGAACACCAGGCCAGCCAGCGCCGGGCCCAGCGCGCGCGCGGCGTTGTAGGAGACGCTGGTGGCGATGATGGCTTGTGGCAGTTCATTGCGCGGGACCGACTGCGCGACCGTCGAGTTCCAGGCCGGCGACAGTAAAGCCGTGCAGCTGCCAGCCACGAAAATCAGGAACAGCACGCCGCCAGGACCGGTGACATGGGTCAGCGAGAGAATCGCCAGCAGGGTGCCCGACGCCGCCTGTATGCCCAGGGCCAACAGGATCAGGCGTCGGCGGTCGGTGATGTCGGCCAGCACACCGGCTGGCAACGAGAACAGGAACATCGGCAGAAAAACAGCCGTCTGCACCAGCGCTACCAGGAAGGAGGAGCCGCTGAGCTCGACCATCATCCAGGACGCAGCCATGGTCTGCATCGCGTTGCCGAGGAAGTAGACGCTGCCGCCACCCCAAAGGCCGCGAAACTGGAGGTGGCGCAGGGTGCCGCGGTTCAGGAAGGCTGCTTGCATCGGACCCGATTGTCCACGCTGGCACTGATGCTCACGCTTGCAGGGGCAAGGCACCGACACTTTTATTGTGCGTCCTGCGGGACATGGGGCAACTTGTATTGCCGCTGGCTCGTTACCATAAGCCCTGGAGCAAGCGCAAGCCATTGCAATAGTTTGACCGGGATGGACCGATGGAGGTGCTTCACGATCGACCCGTGCAACGACACGACGAGGAGAAACGACGATGACCGATGTGTTTGACAACCCGATGGGATTGATGGGATTTGAATTTGTCGAGTTTGCGGCACCCGTGCCCAACACGCTCGAACCGGTGTTCGAGATGATGGGCTTTTCGAAGGTGGCACAGCACCGCTCCAAGAACGTGAGCTTGTACCGCCAGGGCGACATCAATTTCATCATCAACAACGAGCCGCGTAGCGTGGCTTCGTATTTCGCAGCCGAACACGGACCGTCGGCCTGCGGCCTGGCGTTTCGGGTGAAGAATTCGCGCTTGGCTTACGAGCGCGCGCTGGAGTTGGGTGCAGAACCGATGGAAATGCGCACCGGACCGATGGAGTTGAACCTGCCGGCCATCAAGGGCATCGGTGGCGCGCCGCTTTACCTGATCGACCGTTTCGAGGATGGCAAGGCGATCTACGACATCGACTTCGATTTTATCGAGGGTGTGGATCGCCATCCGGTCGGCCATGGCCTGAAGGTGGTGGACCACATGACGCACAACGTCTATCGCGGCCGCATGGCCTACTGGGCCCGGTACTACGAACGCCTGTTCAACTTCAGAGAGATCCGTTATTTCGACATCCAGGGTGAACATACCGGGTTGACCTCCAAGGCGATGACGGCTCCCGACGGCAAGATCCGCATACCGCTGAACGAGGAGTCGGCCAAGGGGTCGGGTCAGATCGAGGAATTCCTGATGCAGTTCAACGGAGAAGGTATCCAGCATATCGCGCTGCTCACCGACAACCTGCAGGACAGCATCGACCGATTGCAACTGGCTGGCGTTCCCCTGATGACCGCGCCCAACGACGTCTACTACGAGATGCTCGAAGAGCGCCTGCCCGGCCATGGCCAAGCGGTGGCCGAACTGCAGTCCCGCGGCATTCTGCTGGACGGAACAACCGATGGTGGCAAGCCTCGCCTGCTGCTGCAGATTTTTTCCAAGGCCGTGCTCGGACCGGTGTTCTTCGAGTTCATTCAGCGTCGGGGCGACGACGGATTTGGCGAAGGCAACTTCAAGGCCTTGTTCGAGTCGATCGAGCGCGACCAGGTGGCGCGCGGCGTCATCGCAGTGGCCTGAGCAATGGTGGCGCTGTCCTACCAGTCGGGGTTTGGCAATGCATTCGAGACCGAGTGCCTGCCCGGTGCCTTGCCCGTCGGGCGCAACTCGCCACAGCGTTGTGCGTATGGCCTGTATGCCGAGCAACTGTCGGGTACTGCGTTCACCGCGCCCCGCGCCGAGAATCGGCGCTCCTGGTTGTACCGCATCCGTCCGAGCAGCATGCACCTGCCGTTCACCCTGATCGACGCCGGGTTGCTCAGCGGCGATTTCAGCGCGCCGGCAACGCCGAACCAGCTGCGCTGGGACCCGTTGCCGATGCCCGATCGGCAGCTGGACTTCGTCCAGAGCCTGGTCACGATGGCCGGCCACGGCGATCCGCAGGGCGCATCTGGCACCGCGATACACCTGTATGCCGCCAACCGCAGCATGCAAGACAAGGTGTTCTACAACGCCGATGGCGAAATGTTGATCGTGCCGCAGCTAGGGCGGCATCGCTTCGTGACCGAGCTGGGCATCATCGAGGCCGAGCCGCAGGAGATCGTCGTGCTGCCGCGCGGTGTGCGTTTTCGGCTGGAACTGCCGGGCGGCCCGGTGCGCGGTTACGTCTGCGAGAACTACGGTGCCAACTTCCGCCTGCCCGACCTCGGGCCGATCGGATCCAACGGCCTGGCGCATGCGCGTGACTTCCTGACGCCGGTGGCCGCCTACGAAGACGTGGAACGGCCGACGGAGCTGCTGGCCAAGTTCCAGGGCAATCTGTGGTCGGCCCGCATGGACCATTCGCCCCTCGATGTCGTGGCATGGCATGGCAACTACGCGCCGTACAAATACGATCTGCGCCGCTTTAACGCCATCGGCTCGATCAGCTACGACCACCCCGATCCATCGATCTTTCTGGTGCTGCACGCTGCCTCCGACACGCCAGGGGTCAGCAGCATCGATTTCGCGATCTTCCCGCCCCGCATTCTGGCGATGCAGGACACCTTCCGCCCACCCTGGTTCCACCGCAACATTGCCAGCGAGTTCATGGGTCTGGTGCATGGCGTGTACGACGCCAAGGCCGGCGGATTCTTGCCCGGAGGCTGCAGCCTGCACAACAGCATGAGCGGACACGGCCCGGATGCGCAAACCTTCGAGAGGGCCAGCCATGCCGATCTGTCCAGACCCGACGTGATCACCGACACCATGGCCTTCATGTTCGAGACGCGCTGCGTATTGCGGCCGACCCGCTATGCCTTTCAGTCGCCCCAAATGCAGCAGGACTACCACCGGTGCTGGCAGGGCCTGCACAAGAACTTCACGCCGCAAACGCCATGACCCTGGATGACGCGCATGACGCCACGCAGCTGAGCTGGCACGCAGACAAGCCGAAACACGGTGTCGCCGCAGGTATCCGTCCGGAGCGTGCCGATTGGACGATCGACCAGGGTTGGACCAACTACACCGCGCAGGAACACGCGGTCTGGAAGACGTTGTTTGAGCGGCAAAGCCGACTGCTGCCGGGGCGCGCCTGTGACGCGTTCGTCGCCGGCATGCAACAGCTGCCGATCGATGCCAGCCAGATACCGGACTTTCGGCGCTTGAGCGAGGTCTTGATGCGCCACACCGGCTGGCAGATCGTTGCGGTACCGGGCCTGGTGCCTGATGCGGTGTTCTTCGACCATCTGGCGAACCGGCGTTTTCCGGCCGGTAGTTTCATCCGCAAGGCGGACGAGCTCGACTACCTGGAAGAACCCGACGTGTTCCACGATGTGTTTGGCCATGTGCCGATGCTGATGAACCCGGTCATCGCCGACTTCGTGCAGGCTTACGGCATCGGTGGCCTGCGCGCGCAACGGCTCGGCGTGTTGCCGCAGCTGGCGCGGGTCTATTGGTACACGGTCGAGTTCGGTCTGGTGCAGCAGAACGATGGTTTGCGCATCTATGGATCGGGCATTGCGTCGTCGTATACCGAGTCGGTGTTCGCTCTCGAAGACGCATCGCCGAACCGCATCGGCTTCGACCTGGAGCGGGTGATGCGCACGAACTACCGCATCGATGACTTCCAGGAGGTTTATTTTGTGCTGGACAAATTGGACGACCTGCTGCAACTGGCCGATGTCGACTTTGCGCCGCTATACCAACGGGTCGGCGCTCTGGCGCAATTGCAGCCTGGTGATGTGTTAACGACGGACCGGTTGTTGCACCGGGGGACGGGTCGAACCCATCACGCATTGCCGCCCGCAGCGCAGGCTTCTCCGGACCAATGATCGAATCGGTTCCGGGGTGCCATTCACCGGTCGTTCCGTC
>Ga0105045_10005267_pt1 | contig 11367 bp, 13 predicted proteins | sample MAT02_FD_78089 | JGI IMG/M metagenome (GOLD analysis project Ga0105045, IMG submission 78089) | Freshwater microbial communities from Lake Fryxell liftoff mats and glacier meltwater in Antarctica - MAT-02 (megahit assembly) | ecosystem: Environmental > Aquatic > Freshwater > Ice > Liftoff... | reverse complement strand
GGTCTGCCAGGTGCGGGTGATGGTTTCCCCCACCCTGCCCATGGCTTGGCTGTCGCTGGAGGTCATGGAAATGGCTCCCATGTCCTGGAGCATGTCCTCGGCGGCGATGGTTTCCGGGCGGATGCGGCTTTCCGCGAAGGCGACATCCTCGGGGATGCGGGAATCGAGGTGATGGCAGACCATGAGCATGTCGAGGTGCTCGGCGATGGTGTTGGTGGTGAAAGGGCGGGTGGGATTTGTGGAAGATGGGAGGACGTTCGCCTCGCCACAGACGCGAATAATATCCGGGGCGTGCCCACCTCCCGCTCCTTCCGAGTGATAGGTGTGAATGGTGCGACCTTTAAAAGCCTCAAGAGTTCTTTCGAGGAAACCGGCTTCGTTGAGGGTGTCGGTATGGATGGCGACTTGGACGTCGAGTTCATCCGCTACGGTGAGACATGAGTCGATAGCTGCGGGAGTGGTGCCCCAGTCTTCGTGAAGTTTGAGTCCCATCGCCCCGGCAAGAACCTGCTCGCGGAGAGGCTCGTGGGTGGAGCAATTTCCCTTTCCGAGAAATCCCAGATTCATCGGAAACGCCTCCGCAGCTTCCAGCATGCGATGGATGTTCCATTTTCCGGGCGTGCACGTGGTCGCGTAAGTCCCGTGGGCCGGGCCGGTGCCGCCACCGAGCATGGTGGTCACGCCACTGGCCATGGCGTGCTCGATCTGTTGGGGGCAAATGAAATGGATGTGAGAGTCGATCCCACCCGCTGTGACAATGCAGCCCTCCCCGGCGATGACCTCGGTGGCCGCGCCGATTGTCATTGTGATGCCGTCCTGCAGGAGAGGATTCCCCGCATGGCCGACCCCGACGATGCGGCCAGCTTTGATGCCGATATCCGCTTTAATCACGCCGTGGGCCGCGTCGAGGATCAGGGCGTTCGTGATTACCAGATCAAGCGATTCCGCATCAAGGGCGAGTGGTGATTGTGCCATGCCATCACGAATCACCTTACCGCCACCGAATTTTACTTCGTTCCCATATCCTCCACCTTCCGCGACGAGATCTCGCTCCACTTCGATAAACAATTCCGTATCGGCCAGACGCACTTGGTCGCCAACCGTAGGGCCGAAGGTGCCTGCGTAGTTTTTCCGTGTCTGCTTCATGAGAGTTTCCCGTTAACATGGCCGTTGAAGCCATGGATCTCCCTTTTTCCGGCATACGCAACAAGTGGCACTTCACGGGTGTCGCCGGGTTCGAAACGGATGGCCGTTCCCGCCGGAATATTGAGCCGGTAGCCAAGCGCGGCCTCACGATCAAAGGACAGCTGGCAATTCACCTCCGCAAAATGAAAGTGGCTGCCAACTTGGATCGGCCGGTCACCGCGGCTCTCAACTACTATGGATCTCGTAGCGAGCCCCACGTTCAGCTCGATATCGGGCGCTCCCTCGGGACAGATGATTTCACCGGGTATCATCGGATCGGATCGTGAACGGTTACGAGTTTGGTGCCGTCCGGAAATGTCGCCTCGACTTGGACGTCGTGGATCATTTCCGGCACACCTTCCATGACATCATCGCGGCGCAGGATCGTGGTTCCAAATGACATGAGTTCGGAGACGGATCTTCCGTCACGTGCCCCTTCGAGGATTTCCGCAGCGATGAATGCGACCGCTTCAGGGTGGTTAAGTTTCAGGCCGCGATCTCTTCGCCTACGGGCGAGATCGGCAGCGACGACAATCAGCAGTTTCTCCTGCTCTCTTGGGCTAAGATGCATTTTTAGAAAGCGGGGTCAGTGGTGAGCGGTGACGTCCTTCCAAATACCGCCCTCCTTCTGGAAAAATGCGAAGCTAAGACAAGCACCGATGCCAAGGAGGACCAAGATGCCGCCGAGATTGTATTCGTGCTCGTTGTTCACGGCAGGGGATGCGACCACCAACTGATCGAACTCGTCCACCTCATCTGGGTGGTAGTGCCCGGCAGGACCGGGATGGGCGTGCGCACTGATGGTTAGGAAAAGGCCAAGGAGTGCAGCGCGTAGGCGATTGCTGATAATGATGTTCATGGCTAAGCACAATTAGCAGCGCGCGTGCCATCATTTTAGGGGAGAAAATGCCCTAGGTAGAAACATGGAATCCCGGCCCCCGAAAGGCCGGGAGTCGGGATTTACAATGTTCGGGGGGGCGGGGAGATTTTACTTATAGGTGCCTTTGAGGAAAGGTTCACCGACGACGTCCTTGTATTCTTTGAGGATCTTGAACTGCCCGTTGGCTTTGGTTTCACCGATGAACACGTTCTTGGTGAAATGGTGGTTCTCTTGGGACTTCACCATGCCGCCCGAGCCGTTGAATGCTATGCCCTTTTTCAGCGAATAGAGGCCAATCGGAAGCGCCGTCAACTACGACTGGCTCGATCACCTTACCCATCACACCGCCACTGGCGTTGATCTCGTCGAATTTGAAAAGTAAAACATCGCGCAAGGAAGTTTCACTGATGGCCATGGTGCCGCTAAGGGAATGGAGAACGCCGACTTTGACGGTTTCCTGCGCTTGGGTTTATCTATCGCAATGCTTGGCTGGTTTCCTATTTGGAAAAAGCAAGCGGGAGAGCCGGAGGCGTCTTCACGCACCCAACCCTCCCGCGAGCAACCGTTACAACAGGGAGGTTTTAAGGGATTAGAAGGAGAGTCCGAGGCCAAGGCTAGCTGTGAGGAAGCTGTCTTGTGGATTATTAGGGATCACATCATCACTAGTAATGAAATATGTAAGACCTCCGTTAAGAGTCCAGTCACCGTAGGCGTCGCCGATGTATGGAGAAAGAGGCAAAGCAGCGGCAACACCGACTGAAACATACCCGAACCCACTGTCAGCTTCAGCGCTTAAAAGAGTGGCATTTTGATGGAAACCATCTGTCGCGAAGTAAGCAATGTTGATTGGGAAGGAGAAAGATACAGGACCGGCGTCCACACTATGTGAAAGTCCGAGAACCAGAACCGTTCCTTCATCGCCGATAGCTGCACCTTGATCCAAGCGCTGATGGATCGTAAGGGAAGGGGACAAAAAGGTGTCGTATGCGAACTTTAAGTCTAGAATGTCTTCAGTATCCGATGCATACATCCAAGCTTGGTAGGTCACGCTGACCGTGAGCTTATCGAATGAATACGAGAGACCCGTCCATACATCCACCTCTTGGATACGTCCTCCGATAGCGCTATCCACCTTGGAATTCACATCCCACCACGTCCCCAAAGTCAGCGTCAAATCCGCAGGCAGAGCGAAGGCGAGTTCAAGCATTGGATTGAAGGTAGGATCTGAAAGTGAGGATCCATCACCCCATACATCAGCTCCGTAAGAGATGAAATGTGAATTGAAGTCCAACTTTAAGACCCCGGAAATCACATCCTCCATTGGAGCTGTTGCTGGCGGTGTGATCGTTTCGACTGACCCGGCGTATGCGGCGGTTCCACCCAAAGCTGCGGAAATAACCGCGGTTTGGACGAGTGTGCGATGATATTTGTTTTTCATTGTTTAGCGTTGTGTTGTTGGAGCCAGGTGTTTCAAAAAAGGCTCGTCTCCAACGAAGCGAATGGCATGCCACCAAACTGAATCTGAAATTCTCTGGATGAATCTTAATGTGCTACTGAAGCCTCTCCCATGAATTGGATTACTACCCAGCTCCTGATTGGTGGATTTGAAAGAGAAGGACGTAGGTGCGCTTTGGAATTTGTGTTGCTATGACAGCAGGCGGGACGCCCCGCAGGTCGAGACAGCCGAGACGGCTGTCCTACTTTTTAGTGCTAGGGGATCTATACGGTCAGATACTCTTTGACGGTATCGTCGGTGAGTTCCGCGATGGTTCCGGAGGCGCAGACGGAGCCGCGCTCAAGGATGGCGAAGTCATCGCCAAGCTCGCGGCAGAAGTCTAAATACTGCTCTACTAGTAGGATCGCCATCTTCCCTTCCTCACGGAGCATCCGGATAGCATCGCCGATCTGGTCGATGATGTTCGGCTGTATGCCTTCCGTGGGTTCGTCTAGAATCAGGAGATTGGGTTTCGTGAGAAGGGCGCGACTGATCGCGAGCTGCTGCTGCTGACCACCAGAGAGCATCCCGCCCTTGCGATGGAGGAATTCCTTGATGATAGGGAATAAGGTAAAGACCCGATCAGTTTCCTCCTTGTCCTTTTTTTCACCACGGGCCTTCACGCCAATGAACAGGTTTTCTTCGACAGTGAGATGGGGAAAAATGTCTCGGCCTTGCGGGACGTAGCCAAGTCCAGCGCGGGCGCGGGCGGCAGTGGGCATGCGGTGCACAGGTGTCCCGCCGAGATATATGCTCCCCGCATCAAGGGGAAGAAGCCCCATCAGTGCTTTGAGGGTCGTGCTTTTCCCTACACCGTTCCTGCCCATCAGGCAGAAGACGGTCTTTTCCCGGATGGAAAATTCAACTCCGCGCAGGATCGCGCTGCCGCCGATAGAGACTCGAACATTGTCTAGAACGAGTCTTTCGGTAGGTGGTGCGGCGGCAGCAGTCATGGTTGGGGAGGATATGAAGATCAGGCGACTTTGGATTTTCGGCCCAGATAGACTTCGATCACGCGCTCGTCTGACTGCACCTTGTCAACGGGTCCTTCCGCGAGGACATGCCCTTGGTGGAGGACGGTGACTTTGCGGCCTTGGGAAATCTGACGGACGAACTCCATATCATGCTCGATCACGACGATCGTGTGCTTTCCGGCAAGAGAGAGAAGTAGCTCACCCGTGCGATAGGTTTCCTCATCTGTCATTCCGGCGGCAGGTTCATCGACGAGAAGAAGCCGGGACTCTTGGGCTAGTAGCATACCGATTTCGAGCCTTTGTTTCTGCCCGTGAGCAAGTTCGCCGGCCTTTCGGTATGCCAGAGTGCTGAGCTTGATTGTCTCAAGGATCTCGGCGAGGCGCTCTTTTTGGGGGGCGGTTACTTTTCCGAAAAGGCTGTGCCAGATGCTGCTCGGTCCGGCCATGGAGAGGATCAGATTTTCGATCACTGTATGATCTCCATATACCGTCGGCGTTGATTCGGGAAATGTGGCTCTTGATGCGATTCACAGCCAGCAGTGCGGCCTCCTCCATCTCTTCTTCCCCGGATTCCTTGGACTCACGGGCTATCGTTTTCAGGAGATCTAAGGCAGGAAGCTTGTCCTGTCTCTGCCCGACCGAAGAATTTTCTATCGCTTTGATCCGCTTTTCAACATCGGGATCGGCCAACGCGGCAAGGTCGGGATTCCATGTCGGGGTAGGCCAAAAGGTAAATCAGAAGGTTGTCAGCATTTTCAATAGGCACCCAGTAGCCGATATTTGTCATGCCGTGTTTTTCAAAGAGCTTCACCGTGTGGTCGTGGAATCGGGTTAGAAGGGCGTCGAGCTTGCCTTCGTTCGCGTGGTAAGTGCGGAGTTCATACAACCGGGTATCAGGGGCCTCTTCTCCAGCAAAGGGATCTGCGGCAGATGCGACGAGTGTGGATGCAAGAAGAAGGGCTTTGATCATGACGAGAGCATGACAGGGGTTAGATAGTGGGCAATGGGAAGTTTCATGCGGAAATTTCTCGGAAAGACTGGTATCCGCCGTTACATGCAGCGCTACAAACCGTTCCGATATCTGCACGACCTTGCCATGGGGGTGAATACCCGCAAGAATTGCTCCGAGATGTTCCGAAGGTTTGTGTTCACCATTTTTCTACTCTCGCCTGTAGTGGCGAGCGGCGATCTCGTGTGGCAACCGATCATCGACTACAAAATCTCATTCCCGGGCGACAGGCCAGATGCAGCTCCACTGATTAACCCTTTCGAAAACTTTACTCATTTCTCCTCGGACTTCGGCTGGATGGGGCCGGGCGGGGACAGGATTGATTCGCAGGGCGGCATCATCCACGTGAAGCCGGAAGGCGAATGGACTGGCGCATGGCATTCACTCGCGGGGCTAGCAAGAGAATCGAACCGCACGCTTGATCCCCGCGATCTCACGGGCCTCGGTGGACAGGTCACGGTTCGCAAACTCAGCGTAGATGCCAGCGGCCACGGCAGCGTGCGCTTCGAACTTTCCGATGCGAAGCGCGCCGTCTTGTGGAGTCACACTCCGCTTCTTAACAGTGATGAGACGACCACCCAACTTTTCGATATTCCGGCGGATCTCCCTTCGAAAATCAAATTCCTGAACTGGGTCGCCGAGCCAGGGAGCACTCTGCGAATTTCCTCAATCGGCTTTATGGTGGAACGCACGGAGATACCTCTTGAGGAATGGGCCTTCCGAATTTCCTTAGGGAAGCTTCGTCGCTGCCACGATTCGAAAGGCGGCCTGACTCGGGACCGCGGCCATTTGCCGGCCGGGGTTTTTGATTCCATTGCCTCTACCGGGATGCAATCTCTCGGCAGCGCGCTGGGTGCCGCCGAGGGCATACTCAATCGAGAAACTACCATTTCCGAAATCCGCACCACTGTCGCAGCTCTCGGAAAGCTAAAGACCGCCTCTGGGTTTCTCCCGCACTTCGTCCAGCGCGATCCTACGGGAAACGTGGTCATTCTCCCGGGGACCGAATATTCGACAGTGGATACCGCCATCGCCTTGCATTCCCTCCTGCTCGCCGCGGAAATTCTCGACCTAACCGATGTCCGGGGGGACATTATAAAGATGGTAGCGGCATTGGATTTTGATGCGGTCACCAGTGCGGAAAGTTGGATAAGCCACGGTTTACTGGATGACGGAACCACGCTACTCGCCAGCGAGTGGCGTGACTGGGGCGGAGAAACGGCTCTCGTTCTTGCTCTCGAAGGCATGGTTCCAGGCCGTATGCCGCGCGGGAAAATGACTAATACGGGAGAAGTTTATCGAGGGGTCGGTTTTATCGCGGAGATCCAGAGCTTGTTTTACCCGGACTTCGACCGCAGCGAACCGGATCTCGTTTCCGGAGTCTCTTGGCCGGAAAGCCGTAAGGCACTTCTCGCCAGACAGATCGCATACGTGAAGGAAAATTGGCCTGACACACGCTCGGCGAAGTTAGGTATTTTTGGCCTTTCCGCCGGTGAAGCCGGGATGCCAGGCTCCGGCTACACTGCGAACGGAACGGAAGTCATGGGAGTCCGCTGGCTGCACCCGCACTACATGCTGATGGGACTTGCCCTCAGCAATCCCGCAGCTTACTCAGAGGGGCTCCAACGCCTTGATGGCATCGGCCATTTATCGCCCTTAGGCCTGCCGGAAAACATCGAAATTGAGCTGAATCTCCACAACCCCATGCAAGGCTCACTCAACGCCGCCTTCGAAACTCTTGCCGCATATCACGGCTGGAAAAAGCGCAACACCCCGCAGAATCTCATCGACCAAGCCTCAAAAACTGATCCCCTCCTCCGCCAAGCGGCCTCCCGCTTCTACCCTCTGCAATGAGATATCGTGTCTAAAAATGAAACATCCATGCGCGGCCTCATCCTGAAACTTTCCTCTCCCGACCAACCCGGCATCGTCGCGAAAATCGCAAGCTACGTCGCCGCCCACCAGGGGAACCTCACGGAGTTTAGCCAATTTTCCGACCAGCTCGGGAAGAAATTCTTCGCCCGTCTGGAGATCGATACCTCAGGGCTGGACGTGACCGTGGAGGATTTTAAATCCGGCTTCGGCATCCTTGGGCGCTCGCTTGGGGCGACCTGGCACTTCCGCGAGTTGCCGTATAAAATGCGCACCGCCGTCCTCGTCACCAAGACCGATCACTGCCTGAACGAAATTCTCCTTCGCACCGAGCTGGGCGAGCTCCCCATCGAGATCACTTCCATCATCGCGAACCGCGATTCGTGCGATTCCATCGCCCGGCGCGTAGGACTGCCCTTCCACCATGTGGAAATGGACGGTCCGGATCGAGACAAGGGCTTCGCCGAGATTCGTGGGCTTCTGGTCGCGCAAAAGGTAGAACTCATTGTTCTCGCCCGCTTCATGCAGATTCTACCCGATCATTTCTGTCAGGAGTTTTCCGGGAAAATCATCAACATCCACCACTCCTTCCTCCCCGCCTTCATCGGTGCGAACCCATACCGCCAAGCGCACGAGCGCGGAGTAAAACTCATCGGCGCCACCTGCCATTACGTCACCGCAGATCTCGATGCCGGCCCTATTATCGAGCAGGAAGTGGAGCGGGTCTCCCACTTTCACTCTCCTACCGATCTTGCACGTCTAGGCCGCCACTGCGAGCGCGCCGCCCTTGCGCGAGGCATCCGTTACCACGTCCACGACCGCATCATTATCGACGGGCACAGGGCGATCGTGTTTCCGGATTAAGACTGGAGCACCTCAGCTTAGAGATCTGATTCGGTAGCTTTCGATGGCCGTTTTCCATACCTCGTGGATCTCGTCTTCATTCCCTAGCCACACGCCGCGGTGCGCCATCAGCATGGCTGGCAAGAGATAGAGCAAGCGTCCGGTTTCCTCCGTTGAAAGACTGTCGGGACCTTCCTTGAGACAGCGAATGGCAAGCGCCTCCTCGACGGAGTTCATCTCGGCATGCTCCTTATCCAGCAGCGAGAGATGGACCCCATTGACATACGGATCCACGATCGCGGCAATTACCCCACGGCGCTGCGCGGATTCCGCATCCAGCGCAACATGCACCGCGTCCTCCGCATGTAATGCAAGGTGGAGGATTTCCGGCGGAGCGAACTCCTCCGGAGTAAGCAGAACCTTGTCCTCCATGAGCGCGATGCCGTATTTCGTCCGGCTTGTCCAGACCGATACCGGCACGCTGAGGACTAGCCCAGCCAAGATGGGCGACATCCAGATGGCGAACGAGGTATTGATCTCCAGAGCCAGCACCGTCCACGCGATCCCCACCAAAGTGGGCGCGGCATGGAAGCGCAGCGCATCGGTCCATGCAGTTCCGTCCGCCTCCCGGTTTTGGTTCCCCCAGCCCACCGCCTTTCCAGACATGATGCTGAGAACCATGAAGGTGTGGGCAAGCATCATCACAGGGGCGAAGAGGATGGAGAAAAACGTCTCGATCAACGCACTTTTCAATATGGCCAGAATCCCTCCGAAGGAGCGCCTGACCTCAGGCACAAGAACCGCCCGAACCACCGCAAGAATTTTTGGCGCGAATAATAGAACGGCGACTGCGGTCATCAGGATCAACCCCTGCTCTGTAGGTCCTATCCCGAACCACCGCTCGACAAAACCATCGAAGGGGAGCGGGGTAAGGTTGCTGTGGCTGTAGTCCCACGCGAGCCAAGTGCCGAACGCGAGAAAGAGAAACCAGATGGGGCCGCCGAGGTAGGCCATGATTCCCATGAAAAGATGAATACGGACGGTGAGCGGAAGTTTCCTCGCGAAGATCAGCCAAAGGTGTTGGAGATTTCCCTGGCACCAGCGGCGGTCGCGCTTCAAGTGATCAATCAGCGTAGGCGGAGCCTCTTCATAGGTTCCCTCGATATCCCATCCGAGCCAGACCTCCCACCCCTGGGAGACCATGAGCGCCGCCTCTACGAAATCGTGACTGAGTATTCGCCCGCCGAAGGGTTCGCGTCCCGGCAGGGCGGGAAGTTCGCAAAAGTCGGAGAAAGGCTGCACCCGTATCATCGCGTTGTGCCCCCAGTAGCTGCCCCCGGAAAGCTGCCAGTAGTTCAGACCCCGTATGAAAAGTGGCCCGTAGATGGACATAGAGAACTGTTGCAGGCGAGTGAAAACAGATGTTCCTCGTATCAGTTTCGGCGGAGTCTGCAGGATCCCCAGCTTCGGGTGCGCCTCCATGACCCGGGCCATGCGGACGATGTCGCGACCGTCCATGAGACTATCCGCATCCAGCACCAGCATCCCCTCGTAGCGCCCGCCCCATTTGCGGACGAAATCGCCAATGTTCCCCGCCTTGCGGTTGTCATTGGTTCTACGGCGTCTGTAGTAGATCTTGCCAAATCCGTCCAGCCTACGGCACAGATTCGTCCACGCAGTTTCCTCGATGATCCATAGATCCAGATCCCGCGTATCGCTGAGGAGGAAGAAATCGAAAGAGCCCAAGTGACCGGTCGCTTTGATGGAGCGATAGATCGCCTCGATGCGGGCGCAGAATTTCCCGCTGTCTTCGTTATAGACGGGCATCACCACCGCGTAGCGACTGGATAGATTCGCAGTGCCCTCCCCGGCCAAGCGCATGATGCTTACTGCGTGCCGCTTGCGGATGGACATTTCGATCGCTCCAAAAAACGCATGGTAGGATCCCAGCACCAGCAGGCCGTTCAGGATCGCGAAGATGATCAGAAGCGGCACGTGCGCTCGGTGGTTTCCCTCGGTCCAGAAAAGATCCGCCAGCCAGAAAACCGCGACCGCGTTTGTCAGAAGCACGGAACCAAAAAATATAATGCGCCGCGCCTTCACCCTGCCTGAGGTTATCGGAATCGGATGCTGTTTGTTTATTTCTCCGGGGATCATGAAAAGAAGATGAACCAAACCAAACCTGCGATTACGGACAGACCCACTGCAGCGGACATTTTTCGAACGATGGGTCGTCTATCCATTGTCTCCCACCACTGCGCTGCGCCTGATCCTAGGACATTGAGTTCGAGGGGCCTTGGAACCATGGTCAGCTCCGCGAAGCTGGGTCCTGCAGCGATGTAGGATTTTCTCATGGCATCCACAAAGGCCTCCGGCCAAGGGGCGGGCATCAGGAATACCCCCTGCCACTTATCCGGCATACCGGCGAGTAGCAGCGCGAGCCGTCCCCGAGCGGCCAACCTGCGATTCTCAAGTTCCTCACCCAGCACCTCCTGGGTCCAATCGCCTATCTCCCGAAGAGTCTCCTCAATGGCCAGCACGCGGGCGGACTTTTCCGGCTCGATGGCGCGCCTGGCGGAGGCATTCCAAAGAATGCGACGGACGAGTTCCGCGAGCAGAAGCCTGTTCCTCACGCGCAGAGAGCATAGATACGCCTCAACGGTTGCATAGGCTTCCTCCCATTCTTGGAGTTCCACCTCGCCCAGTTCCCGCAGAGTTTCTAAGGATTTATACGGTACACCCATGTTTCTGTCAGGAAATCATCTCCCCTCTTCAGCCCTGCGCGCAGTTCCAGCGGACCACTTTCTGCCAGCTTTCCACCTTCTTCTTTGGGCGCAAGCTGGAAGGCTAGTCTCACCCGCCCTCCTGGTAGAGACTGTACCGCAGTCCCCTGCACGACCACTTCTACCCCTGACAAGCTACGTGCCTCGATGAATGCCTCCGGCATCGTGCCGTCCTCTCCGACAAGCCCCTCACCCGCGAACTCCACCACCATGGTTCTCTGCTCGGGCTGCCAGTCGTGGACGCCTGTCCGAGTCGCCGTAACGTAACGCCCAGCGCCCGCAGGATCCGACTCCATGGTCCAGTGCTGGATGTAGGAAAATTCAAG
>Ga0105045_10005266_pt1 | contig 11368 bp, 8 predicted proteins | sample MAT02_FD_78089 | JGI IMG/M metagenome (GOLD analysis project Ga0105045, IMG submission 78089) | Freshwater microbial communities from Lake Fryxell liftoff mats and glacier meltwater in Antarctica - MAT-02 (megahit assembly) | ecosystem: Environmental > Aquatic > Freshwater > Ice > Liftoff... | reverse complement strand
TAGGGCGGGTGGCTCAGATCCTAGGGAGCGATGCCCAGGCGGCCTCTGACATTGACATCGTGTGCTGCAAGCATGATCTGCCTCGCCATTTCTCGGAAGCGGTGATCGAGATTGCCAAGGAGCTACCCACCAAGCTTCGCAAGACTGACCTCAAAAAACGGCTTGACCTGCGCGAACTGCCCACGATTACCATTGATGGCCCCGACCATCCCCATAGCCCTGCCATTGATGATGCGCTCAGCCTCGAAAAACTAGAGGGCGATCGCTGGCGGTTAGGCATTCACATTGCGGATGTTTCTTATTATGTAGTGCCGCGATCGCCCATCGATCTAGAGGCTCAAAAGCGGGGAACCTCAGTCTTCTTAGGGGAAGTGGTGGTGCCCATGATCCCTGAGCAGTTGCACCGCATTTGCTCATTGCTGCCGGGGGAAGATCGGCTAGCCATTTCTGTGTTGATTTTGCTCAACGCAGAGGGCGAGGTGCAGGAATATGAAATTCAGCCCAGTGTGATTCAGGTCAATCACCATCTAGACTACCAACAAGCCCAAGCGATTGTGCAGCGCAATCACCCAGAAGATCACGCCGAATCCCCCTATCCGCTGCCATCCTTAAATGAGTTGAAACCGTTAGAACCGGTGTTTGAATTGGTGGATCAACTCTATGCTGTCAGTGAGGCCGTGGGCAGTCAGCGGCTCCAGCGTGGAGCCTTCGACCTCAGCCTCTCGGAGAGCATTTTCCCTGAAGAACATAACCCTGAGTTGGGTAAGTTCCTCTCCACCAAGTTCCAATACGATGATGAGGGCGAATTAGGGGCGATGGTGGTGTCGTCTTTGCTGCCTGCCCGCCGCATCGTGACGGAGCTGATGTTGCTCGTCAATCAGTTGGTCGCTGAGCATCTCAACGCCCTCCAAGTGCCTGCCCTATATCGGGTTCACCGTACTCCTGACCCTGTGGATGTGCAGGAGCTAGCAAAGCTGGTGGCCAATATGGGCATCGACTATGCCCCCGAAAACGAAGACGAGGTGCATTCCCGTGACTACCAGGTTTTAACCCAACGCTTTGCTGAATCCCAAGCCGAGCGTGTGTTGACCTATCTGTTGCTGGAGACGCTAAAGCCAGCGGTGTATAGCACCACCCCTGGCAGTCACTTTGGCTTAGCTCTAGAGAATGGCTATACTCACTTCACCTCACCCCTGCGACGCTACCCCGATTTACTCGTGCATCGGGTGCTCCATGCGGTGTTTGAACATGGGCGCGATCGCAAAACCACGCGCTCGAAGGAAAAGGTTGATCTCCATAGCAGTTCTTGCCATGGTTCCATCGCTTGGACGGTCTTACCCAGCGATATGCATGAGGAGCTGACAGACTATTTCAACACGGTGGCCGTTCCGCTGACGGAGCAAGAAAAGCTGACCCAGGAAGCCGAAAACGACCTGGAAGGGCTGAAAAAAGCAGAGTACATGCAAGAGCGCACTGGGGAACTGTTCCACGGCATTATTACCGGGGTTCAGTCCTATGGGTTCTTTGTCGAAATCGAGGAGTTGCTGGTCGAAGGGCTCGTCCATGTCAGCTCGCTCAAGGATGACTGGTACGAATTCCGCTCGCGGCAACAGAAGCTCGTAGGCCGGAAAAACCGGAAGCAGTTTCGCTTGGGCGATCGCGTCGAAGTTCAAGTGAAGAGCGTCGATTACTATCGTCAGCAAATTGACTTGTTGGCGGTGGGCGGTGGCAGCGAAGCCAGCGAAGATGATGATGATCTTGCTTCTGATCTGGATGATGAGATGGATTCTGTGGAATTGGAGGCCGAAACCTCCGATGATGCCGAAACCGATGAAGCCGATTCTTCCTCTGAGTCTGATAGGGCTGATGATTTTGATGAAGAAGAAGTCTAGAACAAATGCGGGGTGATCCCCGCATTTGTCTAGATCTGGGGGAGGGCGATCGCTCCTATCTCAGCCCTCCCCCGCCATCGACTGTCCGCGTTAAGATAGTGCATAAGCGATCGCTAGAACAACCTCCTTACAGCGGTTTGAGCGACCTCTGTCGCTGAGGAGACGCTGAAAGTGTAAGGGGTCGTTAGGATTTGGATAGATCCCTCGATAGATCCTTGATAGATCCATCGTGCTTTAGAGATCGAAGAGCCTGGGGTTATTCCGTCCAGGTTTGTAGTTTTTTGTTGTTTAGCGGATTAGTCTGTTGACGGCCTCTCCCGATTCTGTGATTTTGGGCATTACCGGAGCCTCTGGGCAAATCTATGCCGTGCGATCGCTCAAGTTTCTCTTAGAGGCTGACTACACCGTAGATGTGGTGGCTTCTAAATCTACCTACCTTGTGTGGCAAGCCGAATATGGTCTGCGCCTCCCCGTCGAACCCCTGCAGCAAGAGCAGTTTTGGCGAGAACAGGCCGGAAATGTGGCGGGGGGCAAACTGCGCTGCCATCCCTGGGGGGATGTTGGAGCCACCATTGCCAGTGGTTCATTTCGCACAAAGGGCATGGTCATTACTCCCTGTAGCATGAGCACTGTGGCCAAAATCAACGCAGGGCTTAGTTCTGATCTGTTAGAACGCGCGGCAGATGTGCAACTCAAAGAAGGCCGTCCGCTGATTGTGGTGCCCCGCGAAACCCCGTTTAGTTTGATCCATCTGCGTAACCTCACCGCCCTCGCCGAAGCCGGTGCCCGCATTGTGCCAGCGATCCCCGCTTGGTACCATCACCCTCAAACGATTGAGGATCTGGTCGATTTTGTGATTGCCCGCACCTTCGACCAACTCGACATTGACTGTGTTCCCCTCAAACGCTGGGAAGGGCATCATCCCTAAGCAGAGCCACACCGGATCTGCCGCAGATTTTAAGGGTAGAGGAATGCACCTACAACATTAAGGATCTGTCTGGGAACTAGAGATCTTGGGATGTCCCTAGCCGTTCACCTATTTCTAGATGGGTTCCGTTCACAAAATCCCAGCCCATTTGTACTTTTTTACCGGGTTGCTGGATTTCTTTTAGGAGGAGCCACCCGTCCCCGGTTTGGGCGATCGCCCCCCAGTTTTTCAACAACCCCACGATCGTACCCGGAGCCGCAGTGGTGGGCAGCGCCATCCAGTCATCGGCTAGGGCACGCAGGCCATCGGGCAGATCAGCATCGATCACGCCGAGGGGCACTGTCGCCAACATCTTCAACGGCTGCCCCCGAAAGTGGGTGAGGCAATTGGGGTAGAAGCCGCGCACTTGGTTATGTAGGGCGATCGCCCCTTTTTCCCAATCCAGCCCATAATCAACCTTGTGAATCAACGGCGCATAGGTCGCCAGATCCTCATCCTGAGGCGTTGGGGTGAGGGTGCCTGACTCTAACCCCCGCAATGTTTGTACCAACAAACTCCCAGCCTGCTCGGCTAACCGAATCGCCACATCCTGAGCATGATCCCAGGGGCTAATGGGCACCGTCCCCTTCAGGAGCATCGCACCCGTATCCATCCCGGCATCCATCAGCATGGTCGTGATGCCGGTTTCGCTCTGGCCATGCACCAAACTCCATTGAATCGGCGCAGCACCGCGATACTCAGGCAACAGCGAGCCATGGGCATTGACACAGCCCAACCGAGGCATATCCAAGATTTCCTGAGACAAAATCTGCCCGTAGGCCACGACGACAAATGCATCCGCAACTGCCGCCCGCAATTGGTTCAGGGTTTCCACATCTTTTTTGATGCGCTGGGGTTGCCACACCGGGATATCATGAGCCACCGCGATCTGCTTGACTGGAGAGGGCACCAACTCTTTGCCCCGCCCCCGACGACGATCCGGTTGTGTGACCACCGCCACCACCTCAAACCCTGGCTCACACAGCAATCGCTCTAATGCGGGAACTGCAAATTGTGGTGTACCAAAGAAAACGATTTTATCCCCCATGCCATTCTGTCTTAACCAGTAATCTTAATTGTGCCGCCGTATAACCCTAGTTACGCGCCTGTTAGCGCGATCGGTAGCGTGATCTAGTGTACTGTGCCGAGCCCAGCTCCAACGAACCCATGATGCGCCTTCAAACTTATTCAATTCCCTCTCAGATGTTATTTCCCTTGCTATAATGAAGATTGACATGGGGCTGCAACGGTTTCGACGTGTTGGCGAACGTTATCCTATGATTCAGGCCGAGAGCGGGCTAACTCTCGTAAATCAATGGCTCAAAACAAGTACATGCGAACAACATCGTACCCTTTGCTCGTAAGCGTGCAGCAGTAGCTGTCGCCTAACAAAAACCTCATTTAGGTTCGAGCGTCTACGGTTTGACTCCGTTAAGGATCGTAGTCCAACCCCCAACGGATGCTTTGAGTCTTAGCCTCTAGTCGAGATTCAAAAAAGAAATTACTAGAGAATCCCGTCGCCAGGGACAATAGACGATTCCCGCTTCAAGGGTTAGAGAAGCTAAGCCTGTGAACGAGTGGGGTATTAATACCCGATGCGGACAGGAGTTCGACTCTCCTCAGCTCCATTAAAAAGCTCTGCTAGGCAGTCAATATCAACAAAATATTGCCGCTAGCATGGCACAACACTTAAAAAGCAGCTTGTTCAAGGCTGCTTTTTTAATGAGATTTTGACTAAGATTATGAACTCTGGTTCAGGCTAACATAACGGTAGCCATGATCCATTAGGACACTTCTCTGTCAGTGCTGTAGCCAGTCTGGTTGAGACATTTTCCAAATAAATGTTCAAACGTTTGAACGTTTTAAGGGTTGCTTGATGTCCTAACCAGCGTGACTATGGCTATAGCTGCAAGAACCTGTAGGTGTTGAGATGCCTACAGCTTCAACCTATTTAGAAGTCTCAATCACTTACTCGGTTTATGCCCTAATCATCCATTTGCCAGGGCTGTTTGTTGAAAGCGGCGTCTAACACTTGTTGGGGGCGCAAAATGAGCAAGACGCGCCCTAGGATGGTCTGTTCTGGGGGGTCGGGGAACCAATTTACATCGAGGGTTTCGTCTGAGTGAACTAAGTAGTAGCTAAACTCATTCCAGTCTCGGTTAGCCCGATCGATCAATACCAACACTTCCTCGTTATGGTCAGCGATGTCGGCGGGGAGGTCGTCGGAACTCATCAAAAACGCGACGGGATCATCGGCGGCAAAAACGGCCTGCCATCCAGGTAGCGCGACCCAAGCCCCTGTTCCTGAAAATTTCACGAGCCGAAATGCGCCTTCTTCTGCGGGAATGGGGACTGCTTTAAAGTCATCGACGGTGAGGGGCATCTTACCGACAACAGGAATAATTCGAGGAACTTCGCTCTCGGTTTCGTGGCGATAGGTGGGGAGCATGGGGGCTTTCTTCGCCCGCATGATCGTGAAATCTGTGAGGAGTTTCTCAATTTGCTGGCGGGCGGTTGAGCTGGCCGCAAAGCGCAACCCTTGGGCAATGAGGCGCGATCGCTCCTGCAAGTCTCCTTGTTGACGTGCGAGTTTCCAATAGTGATAGGCCACTGCATCGGCTGGATACGTAGGAAATGCATCAGGCGGGATGGCCAGTCGGGAAAAATCTTTGAGTGCCCGCGCCACTTCTTTTGCGCCTTCGGAGTCTAGCTCCTTTTCTACCACTAGGATGGCAGCGGCAATGCGATCGCCCACTCCCAAGATCCGAAATTCATAGAGGCTGTCGCTGCCTGTGCGCTCAAAGCGCGATCGCACCTCGTCTGAAATACCTTGCTCCAAAATCGAGCGATATACCTGTGCCGCCACAATGAGCTGATTTTGGTGAATTGGCTCAATGCCAGTTCCTTCAAAAATCTGTTGTGGCGCGTAGCCCCCTTTTTGCAACCGCTGACAGCCATTGCCCCAGGCTAGCCAATTCTCTTCCTTCCGCCGCAATGACAATAACAATGCTTCCGCCTCCGCTTGGTTTAGCGGCTCAACTTGCTGAAATTCAGAGGAAGGATTGGTCATAGGGAATAGATTCTAGTGCTGAGTACGTTGAAATGAGAACGGTCTATATCAATCTTCCCTCAAATTGTCCTGACATTTCAACAGACTCTTGACGAATACCTCTTTTTTAGGGATGATAGTAAACGCATACCTGGGGCTATAGCGCAGTTGGTAGCGCATCTCAATGGCATTGAGAGGGTCAGCGGTTCGAATCCGCTTAGCTCCATTCTTAAAAAGTATCTGCAAACGCCTCTCCCGTTACCGTTCAGGGGGCTTCGGCTGAGAGCTGGGATGATTGGAATCCGTCATCCGTTAAGCCAGATTACTGAAGCCATTAATTGGCACCCACGTTTTGCATCCTTATCTTGAGTGCCACTTTGTTGTGATGAGGGGCGATCGCCCTTCTACATCGCTCAGGTACACCCAACAAATTTTGATTCAGCCAAATTCGAAACGATGGGTGTCGAATCAGTTTAATTTCACTCCCCCGCCTAGGGCATTGGCTCCGTTGCTTTGGCTGGCGTGGTAGGGGTGCTCGACAAGGCCAGGGCTTCAATCCCCAAATCGGTAGAGAACGCCGAGTCTTCGGTAGGTTTCTTTGCTCTCGAAAAGCGTTCAGATAGGCGATCGCGCTGGTTGATTAAGTAGATACTCACCAGCGTCAGGCTAACGCCCATCCATTGCAGGTTGTTGAGCACCTCACCCAAAAATAAGTTGCCAAAAAGAAGCGCAAATATAGGCGTCAGAAACGTGAGGGAACTCAAGCTGGTGAGGTTGCCACGGGCGGCAAAGTAAAAAAACAGCCCATAGGCGATCGCACTTCCAAACACCGTTGAGTAGGCCATCGCCGTCCAATCAGCCACCCCTAAATGCTGCCACGGCTCTACCTCCAACATCCCCGACAACACAAACAGCGGCACTCCGCCCACAATCATGTGCCACCCCGTTGCGGCCACTGGGTCAGCGTTGCGCCCCACATAGCGCATCATCACCGTTCCTACGGCCATCGACAGTGCGGCTAACAGCATCAACCATTGGCCATTTTGGAAGAGCTCCTCAATCAAATTCATGCCCACACTGGGCGAAATTCCGCCATGGATGGCGGCGTAAATCACCCCTTCAGGCAAGCCCAAAAGGCTGATCCCGGCGACCCCAAAGGCCAACCCTAGCCATCCCCATAGCCGCACCTGTTCACCAAATAAGAACCGAGCCATCAAGGCCACGGCCAAGGGTTGTGAGTCAATCATCACAGAACCTAGCCCGGCACCCGTGCGCTGTAAACCTTCGGCCAAAAAGCCTTGGAACAACGCGCCATCAACTAGCCCAAATAGGGAAATCCAGCCCCAGGCGCGCCAGCCTTGGGGGGTTGGGCGGTTCATCCAACGCGCCACCAGCAAGATCAACAGCCCCGCCGGAACCAGCCTCACCCCGGCCATAAACAGCGGCGTTGACTGGGGAATGACACCCTTCATGGCCACCATCGATGTTCCCCAGAGGAAGAAGGGGGCAATCAACAGCAAGGACGCCAGCGGGGTACTACGGGAGGGGGAAGACGACAAAGACATGATGAATCTGCAGGGGGTTTCTCCTAATTTTACAGATTATGTAGTTTCTTAACGAATAGGTTTGTCTCCTCAATGACTCAGTGGGGATCAGGGCACTGCAAACGCGGGGATCAGAAGGCCATTGAGAAAGCTATTATGGGCAAGCCAAACTTGAAAGGATGACTCATACTAATTTTCTGGTTCATCACTACAGCTTGCCCTCACCCTCAATCGGCCTCCCACAGGGCAAGAGACTTTGAGCCTGCCCTGACAGGCTGAAATCTTCACCCAAAGAATTGGGTATGAGAGTCGTAAGAGGCTTGGTTCCTTTTCCCCTTGTGGGGCAGCTAGATTGCCCAAGTTGCCAGAACATTTGCCCCCCATTCAAGTCTTTCTTCCTAACCTTGGGGCACACTAGAGATCATTCAAGTTCCAAAAATTAAGAACGACGGCACCGATACTTCTATGGTTTGGTTTTTCAAACGACCCTTTCGTAAGCAAATTGCCCGGATTGAAGTGTCAGGGGCGATCGCTGGCTCCACCCGCAAACGGGTATTAGACGCACTCAAAATCGTGGAAGACCGCAAATTCCCAGCGTTGCTGCTGCGGATCGATAGCCCCGGCGGCACCGTTGGCGATTCCCAAGAAATCTACGAAGCCCTAAAGCGCCTACAAGAAAAAGTCAAAATTGTGGCCAGTTTTGGCAATATTTCAGCCTCTGGAGGTGTTTATATTGCCATGGGTGCCCAGCACATCATGTCTAACCCTGGCACCGTGACGGGTAGCATTGGCGTTATTTTGCGGGGTAACAACCTAGAGCGCCTGCTCGAAAAAGTGGGCGTCTCCTTCAAGGTGGTTAAATCTGGCCCCTACAAAGATATTTTGGCCTTTGATCGGGAGCTAACTGAGGCAGAACAAAGTATTTTGCAAGCCTTGATTGATAGCAGCTACGGCCAATTTGTTGAAACCGTCGCCACCGCTCGCCACCTCACCGAAGAAACCGTTCGGAGCTTTGCCGATGGCCGCATCTTCACCGGGCAACAAGCCCTAACCTTAGGCGTCGTAGACCGCTTGGGCACCGAAGAAGACGCCCGCCGCTGGGCTGCAGAATTAGTGGGCTTAGATCCTGAAAAGACCCCCTGCTACACCATCGAAGAAAAGAAAAAACTGTTTAGCCGCGTATTGCCCGGTGGCAGTCGCCTATCGGCTCAACTCCGCCCTGCATCGCAGTGGATGGATTTTGAGCTTTCTACGAATGGGTTACCGTTGTGGATGTATCGCCCCTAGATGTATCGCTCTAGCGGGTTAATCGATTTCTGCGGAGGGGTTTATGGGGAACAGCCCTAAACCCTCTACATTTAAAATGTCTACGGAGATACAGATTAGACACGGGCAGTCAATGGAGAAATCACGGATAAGATAGGCCAACCGTAAAGCTAACCGACCCAAGTATCAGGAGTCAGTGAAGAATTCAGCCTACGGATGATGTCTCTGGATGAGTGAATTATCTTCACAGAAGGGATGCAAATGATATGGAGCTAGGCGACCTAATTCGGCCTTAATAGAAGATCTTTACTGGTCTTTCTATCCGCGCCAGTCTCACTTGACTTAAGGATCTCCCTACATTCAGGGCTATGGATTTGGGATTTGGTTACAAGTCTCGTTAGACCTTAAATTGTTGAGCAGATTTGTCAAGCAGATTTGTGAAACAGATTTTAGGGTTTTCCTAGAGGGTAGAGATTGCACCGGATCGCACGAGCGGATGAAGGAGGACTGGCCTAGGTGAACCTAATCGCTAACGGAGTAAGTTTAGGCAAGTGAGTTTAAGCAAGTAAGTTTAATCAACTATTTGTAGATTCATCGACTCCTGAACATTACTCATACCAAAAACCATTCAAAAATAGAGATCGATGGAAATCTACCTCTCTGAGTGCGTAGCTAGATAAGGCGTTGAGTAGGTGATTAGAATAGACAGGCTATGAACAGACTATTGATTGAAGCGTTGTTTTGAAAATCGAGCTGTAGGGCTGGTGTTTAAGAAAACCCTGATTGGATGGCTGGCATGAAATGATTATAAAAAGGGAGGAAACCCACGTGGGCTGGCGAGTTCGTGCTATTCGAGGCGCAACCACTGCGTCTGAAAATTCTGTCGAGGCAATTCGAGAGGCTGTGATGGAACTGCTCAGCGAAGTGGAGCGGCGTAATCAGTTTGATTTTGATGATATCGTCAGCGTTACGTTTTCGGTGACCCGTGATTTAGATGCTATTTTTCCAGCGGCGATCGCCCGTCAGCGCTTGCAGTGGTCAAATGTTCCCCTGCTAGATGTGCAACAAATGTATGTGAAGGGCAGCCTAGAGCGCTGCATTCGCTTGATGATCCATGTCAACACGCCTGCTTTAGTGGAGATGTGCCATGCATATCTGCGAGGAGCCGCTACGCTCCGGCCTGACCTCTGTATGGCTCCGGCAACGCTTCAGTCTTAAGTTCTAGAACGCCATCCTTTTTAGAACATTTAGATTTAGAACCCTCGAATTTAGAACCCTCGAATTTAGAACCCTCGAATTTAGAACATTCGGATTTAGAATATTCGAAGTTATAGCCATCCTCACAAAGGTTAGGACAGACCAGCGTCATTCCTGTAAAAACGGGAATCCATGGGTTTCACGACTCTTAAGATGGATTCCCGCCTGCGCGGGAATGACAGTAAATGTCCTATGGATCATGGCTACATCTATAAAATCCCAAAACTTGAATGATCTTCAAGCAACTCCAAGGAGCTTTCTTCCTTGGGGTTGTTTGAAGGTTTAGCGTTGATGAATTTGGGGATAGTTTGGATGGTGTGAAAGACGATGGGTGTCACACGGCGGCGAAGAATTCTTTAGACTTGATGGGATCAGGATTCATCGTTTTGTCGCCGGGGTGCCAATCAACGGGGCAGACTTCATTGGGGTGAGACTGGACATGTTGGATGGCTTGCAGAACGCGCAGGGTTTCATCAACGCTCCGGCCAAAGGCGAGGTTATTGATGGTGGCATGTTGCACGATGCCATCTTTGTCGATGATAAATAGGCCGCGTAGAGAAACACCTGCTTCGGGATCGAGCACGTTGTAGGCGGCGCTGATTTCTTTTTTGATGTCGGCAACGAGGGGATAGTTAATATCGCCCACGCCTCCATTTTTACGCTCGGTTTGAATCCAAGCAAGATGGGCAAAGACGCTATCTACAGAAATACCTAGAATTTCGGTGTTGAGGGCTTTGAACTCTGCTGTGCGATCGCTAAAGGCAGTAATTTCTGTGGGGCAGACAAAGGTGAAGTCTAGGGGATAAAAGAAGAGAACGACGTATTTTCCACGCCAGTTAGAAAGCTGGATGGTTTTAAATTCTTGGTTGACCACGGCTTCGGCGCTAAAGTCTGGAGCCAGTTGGCCAATTCGTAGAGACTCGTTATAAATCATGAGCTATCCTCACTAATGCGCGACCAATGCGCTGAAAATGACGGCTTTCAAAATTGCTGATCGGGGGATGATTGCACTCATCAACCCAACGCGGCTACTGGGTTTAAGCAACCCACCCAAGGGGGTTACTTGGCAAGTGCCTTGGAACCCACACAGCGAAACGTGCTGCCTAGGCGGGGCGAATGGGATTTGACCGACAAGATTGAAGAAAATTTGCTATCTACCTTTTTGCTATCTACGGTTGTGTGGCTAAGTGCCGTGGCTGGGTGGCGGGAGGTGCCATTGGCGATCGCCCCATCCTTATAATTGAAAGGCGTTGATTTGAAAGGCGTTAATTTGAAAGGCGTTAATTTGAAAGGCGTTTAGCGGAACTGGATGGGCGCGTGTTTTACAAACCGTTACATCTACAGTATAAGTATATCGTCCTAGGGTTTTGATGGACTGGATGTTTTAGGCGAC
>Ga0105045_10005265_pt1 | contig 11369 bp, 8 predicted proteins | sample MAT02_FD_78089 | JGI IMG/M metagenome (GOLD analysis project Ga0105045, IMG submission 78089) | Freshwater microbial communities from Lake Fryxell liftoff mats and glacier meltwater in Antarctica - MAT-02 (megahit assembly) | ecosystem: Environmental > Aquatic > Freshwater > Ice > Liftoff... | reverse complement strand
TCTTTTTCGTCACGGCCGCAGGCGACCTGCATGAGGGGTTTGACGACGGGATCAAAGAAACGGGAGACCTGGTTCCAGGCGTTCGAATGGGCGCGTCCCATGAAGCGATGACCGACAATGGCGATGCGTAGCTCTTGCATGTGGCATGGGATAACCCGAAGGTCGTGGCGGGGAAAGTCATTTTCTTTGCAAAATGGGGATGCAAACCCGGAGAAAATGTTCATAATAACAGTTTGAATGCTCGATCTAGCCGCCGATAAAAACCTGATCCGTGATCCACTCGAGGCGCTCGAGCATCATTTCGGCTTCCGCGAATTCCTCGCGGGACAGGAACCGGTCGTCTCGTCGCTGCTCGCGGGTCGCGACACGCTCGCGGTGATGCCGACGGGCGGGGGGAAATCGCTCTGCTATCAGCTCCCCGCGATGGTGATGGAGGGAGTCACTCTGGTGATCAGTCCGCTCATCGCGCTGATGAAGGATCAGGTCGACGGCCTCATCCGCAAGGGCGTGCCGGCGACGATGATCAACAGCACGCTCTCCCCCGCCGAGCAGTCGGAGCGGCTCCGCGATCTCGAGGCGGGGAAGTTCAAGCTCGTCTACATCGCTCCCGAGCGCTTTCGCAGCAGCCAGTTCATCCGCTCGCTGAAGCAGGTCCCGATCGCTTTCGTTGCGGTCGACGAGGCCCACTGTCTGAGCCAGTGGGGGCACGACTTCCGGCCTGATTACCTGCGGCTCTCCGAGGCGCTGGCGCTGCTCGACCACCCGCAGACGGCGGCCTTCACCGCGACGGCGACGCCGGAGGTGCAGGCGGATATTTTAAAAGTGCTGAAGCTGCGCGATCCCTACGTCTCGATCAGCGGATTCGAGAGGCCGAATCTCAGTCTGCGGGTGAGTCATTGTGAGGGGAACCGGGAAAAATACGATCGCCTCCACGAGTTGATCGAGGCCCAGCGCACCGGGATCGTCTACTGCTCGACGCGCAAGCGGGTCGAGGAGGTGAGCGCCTCGCTCGCGGGCATGGGGGTAAAGATCGTCGCCTACCACGGCGGCATGGATGACAAGGATCGCGAATGGGCGCAGAATGTTTTCCTTGATCGCACCTATGATGTCGTCGTCGCGACGAACGCCTTTGGCATGGGGATCGACCGCTCGGATGTGCGCTTCGTCGCCCACTTCGATGTCCCCGGCAGCATCGAGGCCTATTATCAGGAAGCCGGACGCGCGGGACGGGACGGCGAACCGGCCGAGTGCGATCTGCTTTTCAACTACGCCGACACCCGCACGCAGGAGTTCTTCATCGACGGGAACAATCCCGGCACGACGGTCATCCTCGATCTCTACAAAGTGCTGCGCCGTCTCTGCGGCACCGCAAACGCCGGCATCACCGTGACAATCAAGGATCTCACCGACATGCTGAGTTTGAAAAACAGCATGCAGGTCAGCAGCGCTCTTTCCCATCTCGTGCGGACGGGCTACATCGAGCGCTTTGACGTACCCGGCGAGCGGGCCCGCGGCACACGGCTGAGAGATCCCAATCTGAAAGACACCGATCTCGTGATCGATCAGGCGGCGCTGCAGGAGAAAGAGCGGCGCGACCGATCGAAGCTCGATGCGATGATCAAGTTCTGCTATGACAGCGAGGTCTGTCGCCAGCAGTGGATCCTCGAGTATTTTGGCGAGAGCGAATCCACGCCCTGCGGCACCTGTGACACCTGCGCGGAGGATCGTTACAGTGACAACCGGCTCCCCACCGGCGAGGAATACACCATCGTGCAAAAGGCGCTCAGCGGGATCGCCCGCACCTGTGCCCGCACTCCCGCGGGGGACTGGGAGGGGCGCTTTGGCAAAGGCAAGATCGTGCAGATGCTCACCGGCGCGAAGTCGCAGGAGATGACGACGGCCCGGCTCGACGGGCTGAGCACTTTCGGCATTCTGAAGGATCAGGGTTCGGCCTATGTCTTTGCCCTGATTTCCGAGATGGAAAAAGCGGGGCTCGTCTCGGTGCGCAAGACCCCCTACCCGCTCATGGGCCTGACCCGGCGCGGCGCGGGGGTGATGAAGGGCGACAACAATTTCCGCATGGCCTGGCCCGACCGGAACAAGATGGTCAAACCCGACAAGTCGGCGGCCGAGAATCACGGGCTGAACGAACTGGCCTTTGACGAAGGTCTTTTCGACCGCCTCAAGGAAGTGCGTAAAAAACTCGCCGAAGAGGCCGGCGGAGTGCCACCCTATGTCATCTTCGGCAATCAGGTTCTCGAGATTTTCACCCGCCTGCGCCCCACCACCGAGGCCCATGCCCTGAAGATCCACGGCGTTGGCAAGGTGAAGGCGGAGCGGTATCTGGAGCCTTTTTTGCAGGTGCTACGCGACTTCGGGAAGTGATCCGGGACTTTGGGAAGTGAGCGGGCTCAGGTCCCGGTGAGGGGGCGATCCCTCGTAAAAAGCACTTTCGCCGCGACGATCCCGCCGAGGAGTCCGAAGAGGTGGCCCTGCCAGGAGACACCGGCCTGACCGGGGAGGACGCCGGCGATCATGCCGCCGTAGAGGACGAGGACGATGAGGGAGACGGCAATCCAGAAGACCGACTTTTCGACGATGCCGCGGGCGAGGAGAAAGCCGAGATAGCCGAAGATGAGACCGCTCGCGCCGATGTGATTGGTCGCGCCGGGTCCGAGGGTCCAGACCGCGCCGCCGCCGATCGCGAGGATGAGGAGCGAAGCGAGCAGAAACACTTTTCGCCCGCCGATGAGGACGATGCCGCCGAGGATGAGGAAGGGCAGCGTGTTCGAGATGAGATGTCCGAAGCCGAGATGGAGAAAGGGGGTCGCGGCGACGCCGAAGAGCCCGTGGATCGTGCGGGGCTGGATTCCGAAGTAGTCGAGCGAGCCGAAGAGGATGATGTCGACGATCTCCAGCGCCCAGGCGATCGCGACGAGGCCGAAGAGGAGTGAGAGATTGTCCTTGATCGCTCCGACGATCTGATCGCGACGGTGATCGAGCGGAAGGGTGTGGGAGACGGAGCCGGGAAGAGGCGGAGATGACATGGAGGCAAAATACACTCTCTCCACGCAGAGGCCCCTACAATCGCATCCCTGTTTTGTAGGAGCGTGGAACTCTCTACTTAACCGCCTCAGGATTTCGGATTCCCACGATTAAGCCCAAACGCGGACGCTGCTGAAAACAGAGAAGTATAAACCATTAGCAAAAAAAGCTGCCCCGCGGCACTCACCGCGGGACAGCTTTTCCACTTCTTGTATTCCCTGAGGAAAGGTTTAGTCGCCGGCTTTTTTCTCATCGACGGTCACCGCGAGGCTCTCGGGAGAGCGGCGGCTCATCTTGAGGGCCTGGGTTTTCACGTTGATGAGATCCCACCAGGCATCGCCGAGGGCTCCCTGGAGAGGCGTGTTCTTGTCACCGCGAACGGTGTCAACCTGAACGAGGAGCTTCTGCGCTTCTTCAAAAACGTTGAGGACGAGCTGGCCGTCATCAGGCGAGAGCTTGCTGTCTCCGGCAGGGACGGCGGAGAGTTTGGTTTTGAGCTTATCGACGTCTGACTTGATACCGGCGACGCGCGGGTCATCGGCCACGGCAGGGACAGGTTTTACCTCTTCCTTTTTCGCCCCGGAGACAGTGGGAGCAGCCGGGGCCGTTTTCTCTGCCTTCTCCGCTTCTTTTGCCACGGGTGCTGACAGCGATGCTGCCGCAGGTGCTGCCACGGGTGCTGCCACGGGGGCCGGCACGGGCGTTGCTTCTTTGACAACGACGGGGGCCGGCACGGCCTTACCCGGCGCGGGTTCGGGGAGATCCTCCGGTGCGTTATCACTGATGACGGGGCTGGCCGTGACGACCATGGGCGTGTTCAGCGACGAGGGAACCGGGGCCATGGCGATGGCGGGTGCGCTCACTGCCGCGGCAGCGGTGGCGGGCACATAGGGGACACTAGCCGCCGGGCTGCGTTCGGTGATGGAGGCCTCGAGCGGGATGCTCATCTCGCCATCACCGCTGCCGCCGCCACTGCCGCTGCCGAAGGTGTGGTTCGACTTGCGCGAGCTGATCGGATCGCTGTATTCCGGGACCCCACTGATATCTTCGAGGTCGTCGACGGGACGGGCCCGGAGATTCGCATTGGTCCTGACCATGGAGGGATCAAAGACCGGCTCTTTTGAAGAGTAAGTGGAGGGGTAAGGCGAAGTCGGCGGGGCGACCCAGGGCTCACGGGTGAGGGGCTTTTCGGTGAGACCCTCGGTGCCGCTGTCGAGCGCGACCGGCGTGATGAGCATCATGAGATGCTGGCGTGACCGGTCCTGCCTGCGGTTTTTGAAAGCATAGCCGATTACGGGGAGACGCCCGAGGATGGGAAGTCCGCTTTCGTTTTCATCCATGCGAGCGGCATCGAGGCCACTGATCGCAACGGTGTAGCCACTCTGCACCGTGAGAGGCGCGGTGTAGACCCGCGAAGTGGCGATGGGGAAAGGGTTCCCGTTAATCACCTCGGTGCCGATGATGTCAGAGACAGTCACGGAGACATTGAGGAGGATTCTGTTGCCCGCCATGCGCTTGGGCAGGATGTTGATGACGGTCCCGATGGGGAGGTACTCCACCATAGATGTCTGGGTGGCACCGGCTCCGAGGCTGGCGCTGGCGCTCGAGCCGAGGACAGGCTGGTTCACAACACTGCGGAAAGAGACTTCGCGGTTGTCGAGGGTGACCATGCGGGGATAAGAGACAGTCCTGGTCTTGCGATCATTGAAGATGGCACGGAGCTTCAGATTGATATCGCTGTAGCTGAGCACGGCAGTGGGCAGGGAATACCCGCCGACCGAGTTCAGGTCGAATGGTCCCCTCGCATCGCTGAGGTTCACCTCGAGACCGTTCTGTCCGAGGGCGCCGTTCCAGTCGATCCCGAGATCAGAGCTGGGATCGCGGCTCGTCTCGAGGAATTTTACCTCGACGGCGATCATGGGCTGGGGCCGGTCGGCGGAGGCGAGGTAGGCCTCGATCCACTGATGCTGCTGGCGTGAAGCGACCACATAGAGCGTGTTCGAGTCGCTGTTCCAGATAACCTTGGACTGGCCCACGGCATCGGAGGCTCCGCCATTGGGACGGACGACTAGATCAGGCTGCCCCTGGAATCCACCGAGAGAGAGCTGCGAGACGCTGTCCACCGAGGTCGTCGGGGCAAAGGTCGCGTTCCCTCCGGTCGTGGGGATGTCGAGGATATTCTGGATGTCTTCGAGGATGCGCGAAGGCTCGGTCACGAAGAAATCGGGCGCTCCCTGAAGATTGAGCCCGGCACCACCGCCACCACCGCCTCCTCCTAAGCCGCCACCGCCGCCGCCTCCAAAGCCGCCACCGCCGCCGCCGGCTCCGGCTCCTCCCGCGCCCCCGCCAAAGCCACCGCCTCCCCCGCCCGCCGCCTGGTTATTTTTCGTGACCAGTTCCTGGGCATTGTAGTTGATCTCATAGATGCGCCCGATCAATTCCTGATCGTTGGCTGGGCGGAGGTACCAGATCCCGTTATCCTGAATAAGAGATACCCCGTTCGCCTTCGCGAGAGTCTCCAGCGCGGTGAAGGGGCTCGCATTTAAAGTGAAGGTGACGAGATTCTCGCCGCTATTTACGCCTTCGGGAAGTCCAAAGAAGCCGATACCGGCATCTTCGGCCATCAGGCGCATGACATCGCTCAGGACCGCTTTCGAGAAGTTGTACTGGCGCGGCGGGGCATTGCGAAGAGGAGCCGCAGCCGCTTCGTAGGCAGGTGAGTTCAAGAGCGCCATCTGCTGCCCGATCTGGGCCTCAGCACGTGGCACGCTCAAAAGCGCTGCCAGGGTTAATACAAGAAGTGTGTTTTTCATTTCTGTAATTTTGAGAATTACTGGGTTAAGGATAATTAAGAAACTTTAAACTTCAACAAGAAATTTTATAATTCTTAGAAAAAATTCGGTTGATATTTCTAGTATTTTCTATAAATTATAATTTCTCAGAAATTTTTATTTCCCTCATGCTCTTTTCTTTCCGCACCGTTTGCCTCCGGCGAAATACCGCTGCCGGCTTCAGTCTCGTTGAGATGGTAATCACGATTGCCGTCCTCGCGGTCGTAGCCACGGTCAGCAGCCTCGCTATTTCAGGCGTAAATCGGAGTGCCCAGCACAGCAAGTTGGAAACGGATGTGCAGACCCTGAACTCCGCGATCAAGCTCTACGTCTCTAACGGGGGCAACCTCGGGTTGTTGAGCGACCCGGGCGCGGTGCTTTCCAAACTGAAGACGACACGCAGTAAAGTCGACAAGACATTGCATGCAGGAGCTCCCTCGGGCCGCCTCATTGATGCAAGGGTTGCGGCAGTGGCGGTTCCGGATACGAGCTGGAAGATGCGAGCCTCCTATAGTGCTGCTACTCAGCGTTTCACGGCATCGGAGACCGGCGCCGGGGTGGAGTTCGTCCTCGATGAGACGATCGCCGAGAGCGCCGCTATCATCGAGACTCGCTCCCATGGCCCGGTGAACTACGCGCAGAATTCGAGCTGGGTTTGGGATCACACCGCCACCAACAATCCCCCGGCACCGCAGGGTCCCTCGGTCTTTGATACAAATCCCGACGTGTCCGACACCAGTCCGACCCTGCCTCCGGTGACACCACCCCCCCCGCCGCCCACTCCCGGTCCGAGTCCCCGCCCCCCCACACCTGCGCCTCTCAGCCCGCCGAGACTCGCCACGCCGATCTTTGACAAGGGATGGGGCGCCTACTCGGAGACTCAATTCCCCCTCCCTGTGACGATCACGAACCGCCCTGCGTCGCCTATCGCCGACGTCATTTACCAGGTTAACAGCGATGCCTGGCTCCCCTACACGGGACCGGTCGCCGTGCCGATGAACTCCTCGCTGCGAGCACAGTTTCTTTCCAAAGACACAGCCGCCCGACTCGACAGCCAGCAATCCTACGCCTACTACTACCCGGTGCCTGACAGCCTGACCGGCACGGTCAGCGGCGACTTCCGCAGTCCTGTCGGCGGTCCCAATCTCGTCTACGCGATCACGAACGGCTCGGACCGCTTCACCCACGGTGACCCGGTCTACATCCTCGACGGAGAGCCGGTCAACTCGGGGGATCCGAATGTGCTCCAGTTCACGAGCAAGTCCTTCGCCGGTGTCGCACCCTGGCAGAAGTTCAAACTGGGTGACGTTTTTTACCACAACGGCAGCAGCTTCTATGACTCACACGCCACCGGCGTGGTCCTCGCGATGACGATCAATCTTCCGGATCGCTCCGCCGTGCTCAATTTTAATCTCAATCTCGATCTCATCAACACCGCCAACGATCCCGATGATTCGAACGCGAGTGCCGACTACGTCAAGATCACGAACCTCACCCAGAACATCCCGCTCCAGATCAACGGAGTGAACTACCGCATCCAGCTCGAGTTCGGAGCAACGGACTCCTTCGGCTTCTCGAGCCAGAGTCAGTTCCACGTTTATGAAGGCGCCACCGGCCAGGGTGAACTCCTCGGCACTTTCCTCCCCTACTGATCCCGCATTTTCATCAGACCATGCAAGGCATAGACGACAGAAGCCCTTTGGGAAACCGCATCCTGCACCTCTCGCAGAAGTATAATATCAGTGACTTCTTCATCACGCCGTGGGAGCAGCTCTCCTACCGGATGAATGGAGACCTCGTCATTGATTCCTTCATTTACCAGCCCGAACAGTCCCTCGAGATCAAGCCGGGAACCATCGACTACGCGATGCAGATCGGGCCGCTCCGATTCCGGGTAAACCAGCTCGTCACCCGCGGCCGGATGCGCTGGGTCATGCGTCTCCTCCCCAGCAACATCCCGACTCCCCAACAAATCTCCCTGCCGCCCCAGGCTCTGAAAGCCTATCTCGAGGCGGACAACGGGCTCTTTCTCGTCTGTGGAGCAACTGGTTCGGGCAAGTCGACGACCATCGCCGCGATGATCAAAGCCCGGGCGGAACGCCGTCGTGAACACATCATCACCTTCGAGGATCCGATCGAATACATCCTCCCGACCAATCTGCCCTCGCTCATCACCCAGCGGGAGATGGGATCCGACGAACTCGACTTCGGGATGTCGCTGCGAGCCTCGCTGCGTCAGGCTCCCGATGTCATCATGATCGGTGAGATTCGGGACGGGACCACTGCCGAGATCGCAATGCAGGCGGCCGAAACCGGCCACGTCGTCATTGCCACGATGCACACCTCGTCCGCCGCGCAAACGGTGCAGCGATTCCTGAAACTCGTCCCTTCGGACCGGATGGAGAACGCGATGCTCTCTTTCGCCGACTCGATGCGCATGATCCTCTGCCAACAGCTCCTTTATGATGAGCAGCAGGAACGGCGCTTCCCGATTCACGAAGTGCTCTTCCCCTATGACTCCGTCGCCGGGATGATACGCCGAGGTGATTTCAAACGCCTCGACCACGAACTCGAGACCGGAATCACCAAGGGCATGATGAATTTCGAGCACTGTCTGAAGCTCCGCGAGTTCGAGGGCTGGCGATCCAGCACCCCGGCCAAGACCGGCTATTCCGAGCACGAAGTCGCCGAATACCTCCACAACGAAACGCTCATCGCCAATCAGGAAATTTTACCCCGTTAATTTTCATGGAATTCAAAGACATTAAAGACGTCCTCACCTTCGCGGCCTTTCGCCCCGAGTCAGACAATCCCCGCTTTTCCTGGGCACAACGTTTCCCCAAACGGAAATCCCTCATCGTGAACATCAGTCGCGGTCATTGCTCGTGGGGCTTCATCAACCGCAAAGGTCACGTCGAGAACACGGGCGAGGCCGATGGCGAATTCGCGGAGGTCGCCACCCAGATGGGCGATCAGTGGCGTGCCGGGACTGAAGACGGGTGGATCGGCATTTCATTGAACAACCGATTCATCATCTCCCTCGAGCACAACGTCTCCCGCAAGAAAGGCTGGCAGGAGGAACTGCGCCAGAATCCCAAGACCGTTCTCGGAACCAAGTACGACCGCACCAAACGCTACGCCCTTCATCACAATCCCGAGACCAGCGCGAGCCTGCTGATGGCCTGCGACGACTCCATGGTGAAGTCGATCGAGGAAGCGATGCGCGGCCACAATCTCAGAGCGGCGCGGATCTGCTCGGGCCTCTTTGCCACCACCGCCCATCTCCTCAATCGCATCGCCTCGGACACCATGCTCAAAAGTCAGGATCTCATCATCGTGACCTGGCTCGACGGCTCCCTTTGCGTCGTCCGCCAGAAAAACGGACAATGGCAGGACCTGCGCTGCCGCAGCGGCATTCCCGCCGGAGACGAGGCTACCGTCAGTCAGATGATACGCCCCTTCATCGAAAAAGCCGACCCCTCGACTCGGGTCATTCTCATGGAAGACCGCAGGTCGTCCGGCTTTTCCGCCTCTTACCTCAATCAGTTCGGCAACCTCCATGTCACCGATGTGACCGAGGAAAACAACCTCTGGAACATCCTCACACGGAACTAATCCTCCCGGAACACCGCACCCTCTCTTCCCCATGCAAGACATCATCCACGACCTCAAAACCGAGCGGCAGAACGTATCCGCCGGCCTCCCCGCAGGATACAAACTGATCCCCGCAGCCTTCTATGTCGTCGCCGTCGCGGCGATCTTTCTGAGCCTCTACTTCTACCTCAGCAAGAAGTCCTACGAGGCGACGAACCTGCTCATGCAGAACCGCATCGCGGAAGCGCAGTCAGAACAGGCCACCCTCGTCTCGAGCCAGGAGGTCATCGTCGAGGAATCGAAAAAGGCGGAGGTTCTCGCGAAATGGCTCGAAGGATCACGCCCGCTCCAGCCAGTCACCGTCGCCGTGGGCCGCAGCATGGGGAAAGACTCGACCGTGGCTGAACTCGCTCTCAACCGCAATCCCGAGATCCCCGCGCACACCTTCATGCAGTTGAAGATTGACGGCGGCGGCAGCGAGCAGATCGAGCACACCCTCGACTCCATCTACGCGCTCGAATACCAGACCTACTCCGCCCAGCAGGTCAAGGGTCGCAACTCGACCGATTTCCAGGCGACCTTGATTCACTCTGACAAGTAACTATTTCACCCGCTTACCTTACGATGAACAATCACAAAACCGCCTGCGTGCTGCTCCTCGCCCTCATCGCCGGGATTCTCTACGGCGTGAACTCTCTGCGCAACTCCACCTCTGCGGCGCGCGAGACCGCCCAGACGAGTCAAACCGAAGCCGAGACGGCTGAACAACAGGCGCAGCTCGCGAACATCCAACTGAAAACCCTCGACTCGAAGACTTCGGAACTCCGCCTTGTTTTCGGCGAGTGGAAGCCGCACTTCGAATCACACCGCACCTCTCAGGATGCCGAGCAGCGCATCGCCGAGGTCATCCGCGAGGGGGACGTGTTCCTGATCTCGCAGAAGTTCGATACCGCCGAGGTCGGCACCGGCTCCATCATCGAAGAGGCCCTCGTCGCCGACCTCGTTGTCGAGGATGACTACACAAAGACCCTCAACTGGCTCGGCCGTCTCGAAGAGGCGATCCCGACCTGCCGCATCATCCGCTGCCAGATCGTGCGAGGCGACCGCGGCAACGATGTCCACCTCGACCTCCAGGTCCAGATCCCCATCCTGAAAAGCTGACCTCCCCTTTCTCCATTCCCATCTGATTTTCCCATGATCACAATCAAACTCACTCAGATCCGCCGCACCATCGCCAGGGCCACGATGGTCGCGTTCATTGCCGGAACGCTTGCCGGAGCGCTACCCCCTCTCTCCGCACAGGACGCGCCCGCGATCGACCCGAACACCGGACTCCCCGTTGCCCCCGTGCCGGCAGCGAACTTCGTCCCCGGTCGCATGATCGGAATGCGTCCCGACGAGAAACGCCCCCTCGTGCTCAAGGAGAACGAGCGCAACCCCTACGCTAAACGTAGCGTGAAAGAGGAAGCCACCGGAGAAGAGGGCGTCAATGAAGAAGAGCAACAGATCCGCGCCCGTCTCAGCAGCCTCTCGGTGAGCGGGTGCAGCCAGGGACCGAACGGGCTGCGCGTCCTCCTCGGCGACATCATCCTCGAGCAGGGGAAACTGCTCCCGCAGCTCCTCGAGACGCAGAGTGAGAACCTCAAGGTGATGGAAATCAATGAGGACACCGTCATTCTCGGTTGGCTCGATATCGAGAGCAACGAGCCGACCGGAAAGACCATGCAGGTCGCCTACGTCCTAACCCCGATCGTAGGTTACGCCCTCCACGGGCAGGAAGCTCGCGAGGCGGATGCGAACGGGGAAGTCTCCGCGCCCCTCATGGGCGTCCTGCGAATCGGACATGATCGCAAAACAAGCGAATCACGCATGGCCATCAGCAAAAATGCCCCCCAGATC
>Ga0105045_10005264_pt1 | contig 11370 bp, 10 predicted proteins | sample MAT02_FD_78089 | JGI IMG/M metagenome (GOLD analysis project Ga0105045, IMG submission 78089) | Freshwater microbial communities from Lake Fryxell liftoff mats and glacier meltwater in Antarctica - MAT-02 (megahit assembly) | ecosystem: Environmental > Aquatic > Freshwater > Ice > Liftoff... | reverse complement strand
TTTCGAGAAGGCGGTCGACTGGCTGCGCACCAAGGGACTTGCCTCTGCCGCCAAGAAGGCAGGCCGCACGGCTGCCGAAGGCCTTGTTGGCGTCGCGGTGGACGGCACGAAAGGGGCGGTTGTCGAAATCAACAGCGAAACCGATTTCGTGGCCAAGAATGCGCAATTCCAGGGCTTTGTCGGCGATGTCGCAAAGCTGGCGCTGCGGCATGGTTCCGATGTGGACGCACTGCTTGCCGCAAACCACCCGGCTGGCGGCAGCGTGCAGGATGTGCTGACGAACAACATCGCGACGATCGGCGAGCAGCAGGCGGTCCGGCGCGCGGAAATCGTCGAGGCGACCGGCGTGGTTGCCTCTTATGTGCACAACGCAGCGGCGCCCGACATGGGCAAGATCGGCGTGCTGGTGGCGATCGACAGCGATGGCGACAAGGCGGCGCTGCTGGCGCTTGGCAAGCAGCTTGCGATGCACATTGCAGCGGCGAACCCGCTGGCGCTGACGGCCGATGATCTGGATGCCGATCTGCTGGCGCGCGAGCGGGCGATTGCGGCGGAAAAGGCGGCGGCTTCCGGCAAGCCGGCCGACATCGTGGAGCGCATGGTGGACGGCGCGGTGAAGAAGTTTGCTGGCGAAGTGGCGCTGATGAGCCAGGTTTTCGTGATCGACGGCAAGTCCAAGGTCGCTGACATCGTTGCGGCTGAAGCCCGGAAGCTGGGCACCGATATCAAGGTTTCGCGCTTCGTCCGCTTCCAGCTTGGCGAAGGAATTGAAAAGGCGACATCAGACTTCGCCGCCGAAGTGGCGGCAACCGCCGGCCTTGCCTGACAGGGCTGGGGGCGCAAACGGCACGGGCCGGGCACTCAGCAGTGCCCGGCCCGTTGTCGTTTGTGAACGAAGCCATCATGACCCGTTGAATAACATGCGGGAATTGGTGCGCCGATGGGGTTTGCAGCCCTTTGCTGCGTGCCGGCAGTCCCTCCAAAGCCCTGCGGGGCCTGTCGTTGCGCGCTGTCACGCTTGCGCCGCAATCCCCCTTTGCGCCGCATACGCCTAGCCGCTAAGAAGCGCGACACCCTTTTCCAATCGGATCACCCGCACCTCATGACCACAACCGATTACGAGCGCGTCATGCTCAAGCTTTCGGGCGAAGTGCTGATGGGGGATCAGCAATTCGGCATCGACCCGGCGTTTGTCGCCAAGCTCGCGCGCGAAGTGAAGGCAGCCAAGGACACCGGGCTGGAGCTGTGTCTGGTGATCGGCGGGGGCAACATATTCCGCGGCATGGCGGGTGCGGCTGCCGGCATGGACCGGGCACAGGCAGATTATATGGGGATGCTGGCGACCGTGATGAATGCGCTCGCCATGCAGAATGCGCTGGAGCAGCTGGGCGTGCACACAAGGGTGCAGAGCGCCATCCAGATGGACCAGGTTTGTGAGCCGGTGATCCGGCGCCGGGCGGAGCGGCATCTGGAAAAGGGCCGGGTGGTGATCTTCGCAGCCGGTGTGGGCAGCCCCTATTTCACCACCGACAGCGGCGCTGCCTTGCGGGCGGCCGAGATGGGCTGCGACGCGCTTTTCAAGGGCACGTCGGTGGACGGGGTTTATGACAGCGACCCCAAGACAAACCCGCATGCCGTGCGCTATGACAGCATAAGCTTCGACCGGGTGCTGAACGACAATCTGAAGGTGATGGATGCCGCCGCCATCGCGCTGTGCCGCGACAATGCCATTCCGATCGTGGTGTTCAACATCCGCGAGGAGGGCAATCTGGCCCGCGTGCTGGCGGGCGAGGGGGTGAGCACCGTGGTGGGCCCAGTGGCAATTCCGGTGGCAATTCCGGCGGTGGTTCCGGTGGTGGACCCGGACACGGCGCAGAACAGGGAGAGGACAGAGCATGGCGGACTTTGATGCAGCGGCGGCGAAAACGGATCTGGAGCGCCGGATGAAGGGCGCGGTGGAGACGCTGAAGGCCGATCTGGGCGGCTTGCGCACGGGCCGCGCGTCGACGACGTTGCTCGATCCGGTGACGGTCGAGGTTTATGGCGCGAACATGGCGCTGTCGCAGGTGGCGACCGTCACCGCGCCGGAGCCGCGCATGCTGGCGGTGCAGGTTTGGGACAAGGCCAATGTGCAATCGGTGGAGAAGGCGATTCGCTCGGCCGGGCTTGGGCTGAACCCGATTTCCGAAGGCCAGACGCTGCGGCTGCCGATCCCCGATCTTACGGAAGACCGCCGCAAGGAGCTGGCGAAGCTGGCGACGCAATATGCCGAGAAGGCGCGGATTGCGGTGCGCAATGTGCGCCGTGACGGGATGGAGACGCTGAAGGCGGCCGAAAAGAAGGGCAGGATTTCGCAGGACGAGCAGAAGCGCCATGAAGGCGAGGTGCAGAAGCTGACCGACAAGGCGATCGTCGACATCGATGCGGCGTCGGCCGCAAAGGAGAAGGAAATCCTTGGCAAGTGAGGTGGTTTGGCTCCGCATCCCGCGCTGCCGTGGCTGAGGCAGGAGAGGTTCTTGCGCCGGTGCCGGGCGGGCCGAAGCATGTTGCCATCATCATGGACGGCAACGGCCGCTGGGCAAAGGCGCGGCATCTGCCGCGCGTGGCCGGGCACAAGGCGGGGGTGGAATCGGTGCGCCGCGTGGTGCGGACGGCGCCGCAGCTGGGCATCGAGACGCTGACGCTGTATGCCTTCTCGTCGGAGAACTGGAACCGGCCGCCGGAGGAAGTCTCTGATCTGATGGGGCTTTTGCGGCATCACCTGCTGGCCGAACTGGATGAACTTTCGGAAAACGATGTTCGGCTGCGGCTGATCGGCGACTGGCAATCGATGCGCGCCGATGTGGTGACCGGGCTGGAACGCGCGGTGCAGGTGACCAGCGCGAACAGGGGCATGCAGCTGGTGGTTGCGCTGAATTACGGCGCGCAGGACGAGATGGTGCGCGCGGTGCGGGCGCTGGCCATGGCGGTGCAGTCGGGCGTGCTGGAGCCGGCGGCGATCACGCCCGAAATGATGGCGGCGGGGCTGGACACGGCCGATCTGCCGCCGGTTGATCTCATCATCCGCTCGTCTGGCGAGCAGCGGCTTTCGAATTTCCTGCTGTGGCAGGCGGCCTATGCCGAATTCTGGTTCACCGAGACTTTGTGGCCGGATTTCGACGAGGCGACCTTGCGGCAGGCGGCCGAGGATTTTGCCGCGCGCGAGCGGCGCTTTGGCGGGCGCTAGGACGCTGTCTGCGCCGGCCACGAGATCGGCAGCAGGCCAGCTCGGCTCGCGGGTGATCGTGGGCGGCTTTCTGGCGGCGGTGGCGATTGCCGACATCTGGGTGGGCGGCCCGGCCTTTGCGGTGATGGTGGCGGCGTTTGTGTGCCTGGTGTTCTGGGAATGGGGCGTGATGCACGGGTTGCCGCCGAAGCTGCGCTGGCTTGGCGTGGCGGTGCTGCTGGCCGCGTCGGCGCTGGCTGCACTGGCGCAGCCGCTGGAAGGGCTGGCGGTGCTTGCGGTTGCAACCGTTGCGCTGCTGGCGCTTTCGGCGGGTGCCCGGCTGCAAGGCAAGCGCTGGATTTCGACGGGGCTGCTGTATGCCGGGTTGCCGGCGGTTGCGCTGATCTGGATGCGGGCGCAGCCGGATGGCTTTGCGCTGGTGATGTGGACGATGGCGATCGTGTGGGCGACCGACATCGGCGCCTATTTCGCCGGGCGCGGCATCGGCGGGCCGAAGCTCTGGCCGGCGATCAGCCCGAACAAGACCTGGGCGGGGCTGTTTGGCGGGGCGGCGACGGCGGGGATTTTCAGCGCAGTGTTCGGGCATTTTGTCGGGTGGCCGCAATCGCCGGCGCTGCTGTTTGCGCTGGGAGCGGTGCTGGCCTGTGTGGCGCAGGCGGGGGATTTCTTTGAAAGCTGGCTGAAGCGGCGGGCGGGCGTGAAGGATTCCGGGACGTTGCTGCGCAGCCACGGTGGCATCATGGACCGGGTCGACGGGCTGGTGCCGGTGGCGTGCGTGGTCGGGCTCTGGGTGGCCACGCGATGAAGCGCATCACACTGCTGGGCGCGACGGGGAGCGTTGGCACGTCGACGCTCGATCTGGTGCAGCGCAACCCCGACAGGTTCTGCATCGAGGCGCTGACTGCCGGCCGGGATTTTGCCCGGCTTGCGGAGCTGGCGATTGCGCACCGGGCAAAGCTGGCGGTGGTGGCCGACGCGGCTTGCTATCGGGATTTGCAGATGGCGCTGGCGGGGAGCGGGATCGAGGCGGCGGCCGGGCCTGCGGCGCTGGTGGAGGCGGCGCGGCGGCCGGCCGATCTGGTTGTTGCAGCGATCGTGGGAGCGGCCGGGCTGCCGCCGACGCTGGCGGCGCTGGAGGCGGGGATTTCGGTGGCGCTTGCCAACAAGGAGGCGCTGGTGTGCGCCGGCGGGATCATGACCGCAACGGCGGCGCGGACGGGGGCGGCGCTGCTGCCGGTGGATTCCGAGCACAATGCGATCTTCCAGGTGCTGGGTGCGCCGGAGACGGTGGCGCACATCACCTTGACGGCGAGCGGCGGGCCGTTTCGCGATATGAGCCTGGCGGAGATGGCGGCGATGAGCCCGGCGCAGGCGGTGAAGCATCCGACCTGGTCGATGGGGGCGAAGATTTCCGTCGATTCGGCGACATTGATGAACAAGGGGCTGGAGCTGATCGAGGCTTATCACCTGTTCAAGGTTCGGACCGATCAGCTGCGCGTGCTTATCCATCCGCAATCGCTGGTGCATGGGCTGGTGGAGTATATCGACGGCTCGGTGCTGGCACAGCTTGGCCCGGCCGACATGCGGGTGCCGATTGCCCATGCGCTGGCCTGGCCCGAACGGATCGCGACGCCGGTGGCGCGGCTGGATCTGGCGGCGGCGGGACGGCTGGATTTTGCAGCGGCAGACCGGGTGCGGTTTCCGGCACTGGCGATTGCCGAAGCGGCGCTGGCGGCGGGGGGATGCCGCCCGTGCGTGCTGAATGCGGCCAACGAGGTGGCGGTTGCCGCTTTTCTGGAGGGGCGAATCGGGTTTCTGGCGATTGCCGATGTGGTGGCGGACACGCTTGCCGCTGTGCCGGACCGCTGCCCGGAGAGCCTGGCGGATATCGATGCGATGGATGCGCTGGCGCGGCGTTCGGCCCATTCATTTGCCGCTCATCGCTCGCGAGGCTAGGAAGCGGCGATGGAGACCCTTGCCCAGCCCGGCATCCTGTTCACGCTGGCAGCCTTTGCGCTGGTCATCGGCGTGCTCGTTTTTGTGCACGAATATGGCCATTACGGCATGGCGCGGCTGTTTGGCATCAAGGTGGATACGTTTGCGGTGGGTTTCGGGCGGGAAATCGCCGGCTGGACCGACCGCCGTGGCACGCGCTGGAAGCTGGGCTGGCTGCCGCTGGGGGGCTATGCAAAATTCGCCGGCGACATGAATGCAGCGAGCCAGCCCGATCCCGCGCTGGAGGCGCTGCCCGATGCCGAAAAGGCCGAGCTCTTCCAGTTCCGTCCGCTGTGGCAGCGGGCGCTGGTCGTGGCGGCCGGGCCGGGCATCAATTTTCTGTTTGCCATCCTGCTGTTTGCCGTCTTTTTCATGACCTACGGCCACCAGTATACGCCGCCCGTGGCGGGCGAGGTGCGCGCCGGAACACCGGCAGCGGAAGCGGGGATCCGGTCGGGCGACCGATTCGTCTCGCTGGACGGGCAGGGGGTCGCGCGCTTCGAGGACATGATACGCATCATCAGCATCAACCCCGGCCAGCCGGTGGAACTGTTGATCGAGCGGGACGGCGATCGCATCGAAAAGACCGTGACGCCGAAGATCATCCGCGAGGAGGATCGGTTCGGCAACAGTTACACGCGCGGCATATTGGGGATTTCCAGCGGTCAGGCGGTTGTCGAACGGCGTGGGCCGGTTTCCGCCGTTCGCCATGCGGTGGTGGAGACCTGGAACACCGTTCGCATGATGGCCGATACGCTGGCGCAGATCATCACCGGCCGCCGTGCCATCGACGAGCTGGGCGGGCCGATCAAGATTGCGCAATTCTCCGGACAGAGTGCTTCGCTTGGGCTGCCATCGTTGATCGGATTCATTGCGCTGATTTCGATTAACTTGGGATTCATGAACCTGCTGCCAATCCCGATGCTGGACGGAGGCCATCTGTTCCTCTACGCGCTCGAGGGAATTCGGCGACGGCCGCTCAATCCGCGTGTGCAGGAGTGGGCGTTCATGTCGGGCTTTGCTCTGCTGATGTCGCTGATGCTGTTCCTGACCTGGAATGATCTGGCCTCGTTCGGACTTTTTGACCAGCTGGCCGGCGCCACCGGTTAGCAGAAACGAAATTTGCCCCGCGCGGGCAGCGTGCAGCGCCGGGCGGTGTGCGAAAACGGAAACGGATGTTTGCTGGTGAATTTGGCTTCGGGCAGCTTTGTAAACCATGGGGCAATTGCTGCCCTGCTGATCGGCACGGCCGGGATTTCCACCGCCACGCTGGCGCAGGTGCAGCCGCCGGCCCCGCCGCGTGCCGCAGCGCCCGCCGTGGTTGCCAGCCCGGAGCCGGCGCGCGCCATCCGCTCGCTTGCCATCACCGGCAACGAACGGCTGGAGCCGGACACCGTGCGGTCCTACATCAATCTGGCGGCCGGCGAGAGCTATGACCGCGAGCGTCTGGACCGCGCGCTGAAGCAGCTTTACGATTCCGAATTGTTTGCCGATGTGCAGATCCGCGACGACGGCGACGGCAATATCACCATCGACGTGCGCGAGAATCCGGTGATCAACCGGGTGATCATCGAAGGCGCGAAGCGGATCAAGGAAGACAAGATCCGCGAGGAAATCAAGGTCGCGCCGCGGCAGATATTCACGCGATCGAAAACCCGCACCGATGTGGGCCGCATTCTGGAGCTGTATCGACGCGGCGGGCGCTTTGCCGCCAATGTGGAGCCGAAGATCGTTCAGCTCGAACAGAACCGGGTTGATCTGGTGTTCGAGATTTCCGAAGGGCCGAAGTCCAAGGTCAGGCAGATCAACATTCTCGGCAACGAGGAATTTTCGGATGGCAAGATCCGCAAGGAAATGGCGACGCAGCAGGCGCGCTGGTACAAGATGTTCTCGTCGAACGACACCTATGACCCCGACCGGCTGGCGTTCGACCAGCAGAAGCTGCGACAATTCTATCTGACGCAGGGCTATGCCGATTTCCGCGTGGTGTCCTCTGTTGCCGAGCTGACGCCGGACCGGCGCGACTTCATCGTCACCTATGTGATCGAGGAGGGCAAGCGCTACAAATTTGGTGAAGTGGACCTGAAGAGCCAGATCCGTGACATCAAGGCCGAGGATTTCAAGAAGCTGGTGCCGATCGAAGCCGGCGACTGGTATGATGCCAAGAAGGTGGAAGACACCATCGACGGGTTGACCGAGACGGTCGGCCTGCTCGGCTATGCCTTTGCCGATGTGCGACCCAACTTTTCCCGCGACAAGGAAAAGTTGGAAATGAACCTCACCTTCATGATCAACGAGGTGCCGCGCGTCTATGTCGAGAGTGTCAACATCAACGGCAATACGCGCACCCGTGACGAGGTGATCCGCCGCGAATTCCGGCTTGCGGAGGGCGATGCGTTCAACTCGATCAAGGTGAAGCGCTCGCGCGACCGCATCCAGTCGCTCGGCTTCTTCCAGGAGAAGCTGGAGGTGCAGCAGCGGCCCGGCACGGCGCCCGACAAGGTGGCGCTGCAGGTGGATGTGGAGGAAAAGCCGACCGGCTCGCTGCAGCTCTCGGCCGGCTTCTCGTCGCTGGAGCGGTTCATCCTCTCCTTCTCGATCGAAGAACGCAACTTTCGCGGCCGGGCGCAGCAGCTGCGGCTTTCAGCCAACATCAGCTCATACTCGAAGTCGGTCGAAGCCGGGTTTACCGAGCCGTATCTTTTTGGCCGCAACATCGCGCTCGGCGCGGACATCTTCCGCCGCGATTTTTCCAGCTTCCGCTTCGGCGTCGACAATTCGCGCGACACCACCTACCAGCAGACGACCACGGGCTTTCAGGTCCGCACCGGCTTCCCGATCACCGAATACTGGTCGATGTCGGCCCGCTACGGGCTGAGCTTCGATGAGGTGACGCTGGACCCGTCGCTGTATTTCACGCCGCCCACCCCGGAGGGCGAATGCGATCCGCTGAAGGCCGGGCGCTTCCTGTGCGATGCGCTGGGCAAGTTCACCACCTCGTCCGTTGGCTACAGCGTCATCTTCGACAATCTGGACAACCGGATGCGGCCGACGCGCGGCCATCGGCTCATCGTCAACCAGGATTACGCCGGGCTTGGCGGCAATGTGAAATATCTGCGGACGCGCGCCAATTACGACACCTATTTCAACCTCGGCTCCGGCTTCATCGTCAACGTCGGCGGCGAAGTGGGCAACATTTTCGGCACCGGCGGCCAGGATGTGCGGCTGACCGACCGCTTTTTCCTGGGCGAACCGCGCTTCCGCGGCTTCGGCATTCGGGGCGTGGGGCCGCGCGTTGTGCGCAAGCCGCGCCTGGGCGGGGTGGGCGACCCGGTGAACGAGGATCGCGACACCTGGGTGGACGATGCCATCGGCGGGCAGAATTCCTATCTCGGCCGCATCGAACTGCAGATTCCGCTGGGCGCATCGGGCGCCGAGCTCGGCCTGCGGCCATCGGCCTTTGTGGACATCGGCGCGCTGTGGAAGGCGCCGAGACCGGTGCTCATCGACCAGCCGACCACCATCACGCAGATCCCGATCCTCGATGCCAGCGGCCAGCCGGTGCTGGATGCCAGTGGCAATCCCACCTTCAATTCGATCACCACACCCGGATTCCAGGAAGTGTATCTGGGCGATTCCTCGTCACCGCGCATTTCCGTGGGTGTCGGTGTCTCGTGGAATTCGCCCTTCGGCCCATTCCGCTTCGATGTCTCCAAGGCCCTGAGAACGGTCGAAGGTGATGATACCCAGGTATTTCAGTTCAACGTAGGAACCCAATTCTGATGATGACCAAATTCAAGACCGCCGCCCTGCTGCTCGCCATGGTGGCCAGCCCCGTGATTGCCCAGACGCTGGCACCGCCCGTGATCGTGATCGTCGATCTTGATCGCGTGGTGAACGAAAGCGCCGCCGGCAAGACCGCTGCGACCGAAATCCAGGGCAAGATCAACGGGCTGCAGACCCGCGCCACCACGCTGCAGGGGCAGTTGAAAACCGAAGCCGATGCAATCCAGGCCGGGCAGGCGAACAAGACGCTGAGCGGCCCGGCGCTCGAGCAGCGGGCGCAGGCCTTCGGGCAGCGCCAGCAGACGGCGCAGCAGGAACTGCAGCGGCTGGAACAGGATGTGCAACGCGCGCGCCAGTTCGTGATCAAGCAGATCAACGATGCAGCGCAGCCCATCATCACGCAGGTGATGCGCGAACGCGGTGCATCCATCGCGGTGGCCGAAGGCGCAACCCTGCAGCACACGGCGTCGCTGAATGTGACCACCGACGTGATCGCCCGCATCAACACCTCGCTGCCGCGCGTGTCGACGACGCCGCCGGCTGCACCGGCGGCGGCTGCACCGCCGCGCCGATAGCGCCGGTTCCGCAACCAGCCACCCGCAACCAGCCACCCGGAGAGCATGGCATGGCACATGATACAGGCGCGATCCTCGCGCTGCTGCCGCACCGCTATCCCATGCTCCTGGTGGACCGCGTGGAAAGCCTGATTCCCGACGTCTCGGTGCGCTGCATCAAGGCCGTGTCGATGAATGAACCCTTTTTTCAGGGGCATTTTCCCGGCCGGCCCATCATGCCCGGAGTGCTGATCGTGGAAGCGCTCGCACAGGCCGCCGGCGTGCTGGCAGTCGAATCCCTCGGCCTCGCTGGCACCGGCAAGCTCGTCTATTTCATGGCCATCGAAGAGGCGAAATTCCGCAAACCGGTGCAGCCGGGCTGCTTGCTGGCGCTCGATGTGTCTTTCGTGCAGCGGCGCGCTTCGGTGTGCAAATTCGCCGGCGTTGCATCCGTGGAAGGGGTGAAGGTTGCAGAGGCGCGGTTTACGGCAATGATTGCCGATGCGCCTGGCTGAGGCCCGGGTGCTGTGGTTTCCGGTTCGGTTTGCCGCCGGCGGGCGCAATTTGCCGCCGGCAAACTTCGTGCAAGGCTATCGCGCGGTGCCGCGGATCTGCGCCAGCAACTCTTCGACGTGGGCGATGGGGGTGTGGCGGTCTATGCCGTGGCCCAGATTGAAGATGTGCGGGCGGCCCTCGAAGGCGTGGGTGATACGGGCGATGGCCTGGCGGAGCGCTGTGCCGCCTGCCAGCAGCGCCATCGGATCGAGGTTGCCTTGCAGGGGAAGCGTGGGTGGCAGGGTTCGGGTGGCCCATTGCAGGTCTATCGCTTCGTCCAGGCCAAGCGCGTCGATGCCGGTTTCAGCGGCGTAGGCTACGAGTTTTTCGCCGGCGCCCTTGGGGAAGCCGATGATGGGGGTTTGCGGGTGCAGCGCCATGAGCCGCTGCACGATGCTGGCGGTGGGAGCGATCACCCAGCGCTCGAATTCGGCGGGGGCGAGGCTGCCTGACCAGCTGTCGAACAGCTGGACGGCGTCGGCGCCGGCGGTGATCTGGCCGGACAGGTAGGTGACGGTGGTGTCGACGATGGCGTTGATCAGCGCCTGGAAGCGGGACGCATCGCGGTAGGCCATGAGGCGGGCTGCGGCCTGATCCTTGCTGCCCATGCCGGCGACCATGTAGGTGGCGACCGTCCACGGCGAGCCGGCGAAGCCGATGAGCGCCTTGTCTGGCGCGAGCGCCGCGCGGGTTTTGCGGACGGTGGCATAGATGGAATCGAGGTGCTGCGGCTGGGCGGTCAGCGTGTCGAGGTCTGTGGTTTCGAGGATCGGGGTGAGGCGGGGGCCTTCGCCTTCGGTGAAGGTGAGGTCCTGGCCCATGGCGTGCGGCACGATCAGGATGTCGGAGAACAGGATGGCGGCATCCATGCCGAATCGGCGGACGGGTTGCAGGGTGATTTCGCAGGCCGCTTCGGGATCGTAGCAGAGCGCCAGGAAGCTGCCCTTTTCGGCACGGAGGGCGCGGTATTCCGGCAGGTAGCGGCCGGCCTGGCGCATCAGCCAGACCGGGGGTGGCTGCGAGATGTCGCCGGCGAGGGTGCGCAGGAAGCGGCCGTTCTGGTTGGATGTCATGACCGTGGATTGCGGGCTTGCAGGCGGGCGGTCAACCCCTGCGGGCGGCCCGGCAATTTCTTCTCTTGTATGGAAGATTCATGAAAGTTTTGTTGCAGTTGTGGTGCTGTGAATCGTGGGGATTAGATTCTGTCCACAGCTTTGCTCTGCAAGCCGTTGCGGTCAGGCTGCTGAAAAGCCG